>JGI24707J26582_10001528_pt1 | contig 18129 bp, 16 predicted proteins | sample BioPla1DNA1_FD_26582 | JGI IMG/M metagenome (IMG submission 26582)
AGTATTAATGCAGGCGATGAAGTTGAAGTAGATTTCGATACCGGTGTAATTACAAACATTACCAAAGGTGAAACCTATCAGGCGGAGCCTTTCCCGGATTTTATAAAAGAAATTATTGCAAAGAATGGGCTACTGAATTCAGTTAAGGCATAGAACGGAGGAATTAATATGGAAAAGAATATTGTTTTAATTAAAGGTGATGGAATCGGTCCTGAAATTGTTGAGCAGGCTATCCTTGTTCTTGATAGAATTAGCGAGAAGTATTCACACAAATTCAACTATACAGATGTGTTAATGGGAGGCGTTTCTATTGACACTCACGGTGTGCCATTGACTGAAGATGCGCTTGAAACTGCTAAGAATAGCGATGCTGTTCTTCTTGGTGCGGTTGGCGGTCCTAAATGGGAAACTCTACCTGGGCACCTTCGCCCTGAAGCTGGACTGCTTGCAATTCGAAAAGGTTTAGGACTGTTTGCAAATGTGCGCCCAGCGGTACTATATCCGCAGTTAAAAGATGCTTGTCCGCTCCGTGAAGATATAATTGCTGATGGATTCGATATTATTATTATGCGTGAATTGACTGGCGGATTGTACTTTGGAGAAAGAAACACAGAAACTATCGACGGTGTAAGGACGGCATATGACACTTGCGTATATAATGAAAATGAAATCCGCCGCATTGCTGTTTCCGCATTTGAAATTGCGATGAAGCGCACAAAGAAATTAACGAATGTCGATAAAGCGAATGTTCTAGATTCATCACGATTATGGCGTGAAGTTGTGCATGAAGTGGCAAAGGATTATCCCGAAGTTGAAGTAATCGATATGCTTGTTGACAATGCGGCTATGCAATTAGTGCGCAATCCGGCGCAGTTCGATGTAATGGTGATGGAGAATATGTTCGGTGACATCTTGTCCGATGAGGCGAGCATGATTACAGGATCAATCGGCATGCTATCGTCGGCAAGTCTTGGCGATACTAAGCTAGGATTATATGAACCTAGCCACGGTTCGGCGCCCGATATTGCTGGGCAGGATAAGGCTAATCCGCTTGCAACGATAATTTCAACTGCCATGATGCTCCGTTATTCATTCGATATGGAAGATGAGGCACGTGATATTGAAAATGCAATTGATAAAGTCCTAACACAGGGATATAGAACTGTCGATATTATGAGCGATGGTTGCACATTAGTATCATGTTCGCAGATGGGCAGAAAAATTGTAGAAAATATCTAGTGTTTAAATGCCTTATAAAAAATTGCCAATAACATATTTACAAATGTAAATGGTTATGCTATAATATGAGTTGGCTGTTAAAGCTAATCCTCATCATGGCTATGTGGAGTATGCCAATGCGGAATCACCACTTCAGAAATGAAGATTTCCCATTGCTATGATGACGGGCAAAATTAAAAGGGGTGAACATAGTGATTTTAAAGGAAGACAAAACCGCAATTATTGAAGAGTATCGCCGTAATGAAAGTGATACAGGCTCACCAGAGGTGCAAATTGCGATTTTAACTAAGAGAATTAATGATCTTACTGACCATCTAAAGGAGCATAAGAGGGATCACCATTCTCGTAGAGGCTTGCTTAAATTAGTCGGTCACAGGAGGAATCTGCTCAACTATCTAATGAAAAAAGATATCGAGCGCTACCGTGACATTATTGCTAAATTAGGCTTACGTAAGTAGTTCTGTTTGTTGAAGGGCAGGGGCTTAAATGGCCTTTTGCCCTTTCGCAAATTAGACAGGAAGTCAATCGATTAAATAGGGAAGCAGAACAATATTTAGCATTAAATCGTGTACTTAATTTTTAGGTATAGGATTTATTGCTAAATCTGCTTACCTAAAATAACAGGAGGCATTTTATGTTCGAAAATTATAAGGAATTTAAGACACAGTTTGCAGGGAGGGAGCTCACCGTTGAAACGGGCAAAACCTGCGGTCTTTCTAATGGTTCATGCTGGGTAAGATACGGCGAAACCGTCGTTATGTGTAATGTAACCGCCAGTGTGAAGCCAAGGGATGGCATCGATTTCTTCCCGCTATCGGTGGATTTTGAGGAGAAGTTATATTCAGTTGGTAAAATCCCCGGCTCATTTATGAAACGTGAGGGTAGACCATCGGAAAGTGCAATTTTAGCTTCAAGACTTGTCGATCGCCCAATTCGTCCGCTTTTCCCCGATGATATGCGGAATGACGTATCTGTCGTCATGACGGTTTTAGCTGCTGATCCTGATACATCACCGGAGATTGTTGGTATGGTTGGTGCATCAATTGCAATTGCAATATCGGATATCCCATGGGCAGGCCCAGTTGGTGGTGTAAATGTCGGACTTGTAGATGGTGAGATTATTCTCAATCCAAATCTTGAGGAGCGTGCAGCATCGGATCTTCAATTAACTGTTGTATCCGGCGCCGAAAAAGTAGTTATGATTGAGGCGGGCGCTAATCAGGTAGACGAAAAAACAATGATGGAAGCAATTGAAAAGGGACACGAAGAAAACAAGAAGATTGTTAAATTCATCAATGAGATAGTTGAGCAAATCGGCAAACCGAAGTTCGAATTTGAATCGCAAATTCCAGATGAAAAGCTATTTGAAGAAATAAAGGATTTTGCAATTGAGAAAATTCGCTATGCACTTGATACTAACGATAAAACAGTAAGAGAAGCTCGTCTTAATCCAATTAAGGACGAAATTCATGAGAAATTCGATGAACTATATCCAGAGAATACTTCGATGATAGATACATGTATAGACGACTTACAAAAACACATTGTCCGCAGATGGCTGTTAGAAGATGGCAAACGTGTAGATGGCCGTGGACTTGATGAAATACGTCCACTAGCTAGTGAAGTTGGAATGCTACCACGTGTTCACGGATCGGGAATATTTACAAGAGGGCAAACGCAAGTCCTAACTGTTGCGACACTTGGATCTGTTAGCGATTCACAACGTATTGATGGTATTGATGAAGAAGATACTAAAAGATATATGCACCACTATAATTTCCCATCGTATTCCGTTGGTGAAACTCGACCAAGCAGGGGGCCCGGCAGACGTGAAATAGGACACGGTGCATTAGCAGAAAAAGCACTTGAGCCTGTAATTCCATCGGTTGAGGAATTCCCATATGCAATAAGGCTCGTTTCAGAAGTGCTATCGTCGAATGGCTCAACATCGCAGGGAGCAATATGCGGCTCAACACTTGCGCTAATGGATGCGGGTGTTCCGATCAAAGCGCCAGTTGCAGGTATGTCATGCGGTCTAATATGTGAAGGCGATAGATGGATGACGATGATAGATATTCAAGGTCTTGAGGATTTCTATGGCGATATGGACTTTAAAGTTGGCGGAACACACAATGGAATTACCGCTATTCAAGTAGATATAAAAATCGATGGACTAACACTTGATATAATTGCCGAGGCATTAGATAAAACACGTAAAGCTAGAATTCATATATTAGATGACGTTATGCTAAAGGCTATCCCCGAATACAGGGAGCAAGTGAATAAGTGGGCGCCAAAGATGCTCACTACTAAGGTACCTGCTGATAAGATAAGGGAAGTTATCGGTTCTGGAGGAAAGGTAATTCAAAAGCTATGCGCAGATTATGAAGTGAAAATCGATATAGATGATGAGGGTAATGTATTTGTATCGGGAATTGATATGGAGAAAGCGCAATTGGCAATACAGGTTATCGACACAATCGGTAACGATCCTGAAGTCGGCGCTATCTACAAGGGTAGAGTTGTACGTGTGATGAATTTTGGCGCATTCGTTGAATTAGCACCGGGTAAGGACGGATTAGTTCATATCTCTAAGCTTGATAATAAGCGTGTTGAAAAGGTCGAAGATATTGTTGATGTCGGCGATGAGATTTTTGTTAAGGTAATGGAAATCGACTCTCAAGGTAGAATAAATCTATCTAAGAAAGATGCCGATGCTGATATAGCGGCAAAAGCGTAAAAATAAAATATAACGGTGTCACTATTTTAGTGGCACCGTATTTTATTTATTATATAGAGATGGCTATCTTTCTGTTATATCCACGATTTCAACGCCAGTATAATAATGTTTTAAGATCTCTTCATATGTCTTCCCGCTCTCTGCCATTGCATTCGCCCCGTATTGACTCATGCCGACACCGTGCCCATAGCCTTTAGTAGTGAAAGTGAAGTCTTTGTCCGCATACGATACCTCAAAATTGGCGGAGCGTAGTCCGAATAACGTGCGAAACTCATTCCCAGTGAATTCATCGTCGCCTGCCTTAATTTTCGTAACAGTCCCCGAATATGATTTATCGGTAATTTTCAGCCAATCTGCCGGCTTTTCGGGTAGTTTAATATCTTTATTTTTGAGTTCGAGGATTTCCTTAAGCTCCGATTCCGGTACTACCTTTGTCGATATAAAATCGGGCGAATCCAAATCACCCTCACTCACTGCGGGCTTCAAATAACTAATATCACTACCCCAAATGACGGAGGCGCTCTCAGTAATACCACTAGAAATCGAATGGAATGCGGCGCTAATCGGCGCATTATCATATAAAATCACCCTGCCAAGCACTGAATCGACGACTGATTTTGCCTTGTTATAGCTATCTTCATATTTATCACCATAGAATTCTTTAGCTTGTTCCTGAGTGAAGAAAGCTTGATATTTTTTAGGATCGTTGGAGAAATGTGCACCGCTTAACTCCTCAGTTTGCATAATGCTTTCATTTTCCTTTAGCCTAAGTGCATATGTGAATGCGGCTACCGCCTGCGCCTTGAGCGCTTCTTCATGGAAGCTGATAGGCATTTCCGCAAGGAGTGCGCCAATTACGTAGTCACGTGCCTCAATTTCGAAAACTTCTTCCGTTTCGGCGTCGAGCACTTTGAATGGCTCTAATTTGCTAGTTATTGGTGACTGAGTTGGCTTTTTTCCTATCAGCGGAATTGCTGGCAATGTTACTAGCAACAAGGCGAAAATTGCAATGATGTACAAATATTTCTTCATAATCTATTCCTCCGTTTTATCTTTACCCGATGAAATGTGATTTTTTTCGATACTTTATATTTGAACCACCTCCCAAAATGCAACTATTACAATAGGGAAATTCATTTAACTTAATATATTTGGAAAATTTGCTTGACTTGTCTTGATGTTTAGTATATAATTATTCTATTAAAAGAAGAGGTGAGAATAAGTGAAGGATAAGACGCTAGATAGAATGGATACCTTTAAAATACTATGTGAGGAGTATAAGAAAAATAACTCAATTGATGTTGACTTGTACGAAAAATTCGAAGTTAAGAGGGGCTTGCGCAATGCTGATGGCAGCGGCGTAATGGCGGGTATCACTAACATTTGCTGTGTTCATGGCTATGTAATCAGTGAGGGAGAGAAATTACCTATTCCCGGCAAGCTTATTTATAGAGGTTATGATGTCGAGGATTTAGTTGAAGGATCTAGAAAAGATGATCGATATGGATTTGAGGAGACCGCATACCTTCTCTTATTCGGTAAGTTGCCAAATAAGCAGGAATTAATTCAATTTAGGGAAATCGTATCTGAGTTCAGGGATTTACCAGCTAATTTTACTGAGGACGTAATAATAAAATTGCCATCCCCTAATATAATGAATAAATTATCCCATGCGATGCTATCACTATATACATATGATGATGAGCCAGAGAATAACAGTGTTATGAGTGAGATGATTAAATCCATTCACGCAATTTCAAAATTACCAGCTATAATGGTAGCGGCATATCAAGTTAAACGCAGGGTATATAATAATGAAAGCATGGTAATGCACATTGTTAATAAGGAAGAGAGCCTAGCAGAGAGTATTTTATCAACATTGAGGGATGATAGAATATATACTCAGGAGGAGGCGAAGCTCCTTGATCTATGCTTAATGTTGCATGCTGAACACGGTGGTGGCAACAACTCAACATTTACTTGCAGGGTGCTCACATCATCGGGTACGGACGCTTATAGTGCATATTCAGCGGCAATCGGATCGCTCAAGGGTCCACGGCATGGCGGCGCTAATATGAAGGTAATGGAGATGCTTGAACACGCTAAGAATGATATATCTAATTGGGAAGATGATGGCGAAGTTGCCGATTTTATTAATAAGATAATCAAGGGCGAGGCGGGCGACCGATCCGGATTAGTTTATGGTATGGGTCATGCTGTATATACTATATCCGACCCTAGAACGAAGATTTTGAAAGAAAATGCTATGCGTCTTGCAAAAGGAACTGAATTCGAGTCCGAGTTTAAATTGCTTGATAAAATCGAGCAATTAACACCGGAGATTTTTGCGAATTGCAGGGGCGACATTAAAGAGATATGTGCTAATGTAGATATGTATTCGGGACTAGTTTATAAAATGCTGAATATACCGGCGGATTTATACACTCCGTTGTTTGCAGTAGCGAGAATGCCGGGCTGGTGTGCGCACCGGTTAGAAGAGATAATTACAGGCAAACGCATTATGCGCCCAGCATATAAGACTGTTGTGAAAGATAAAAAGTATATTTCTATAAAAGATAGATAATACATAATTATCCCCTCTATATTTTATGGAGGGGATAAGTCAAAAGAAGTGAGGATGTAAAATGCGAATTGATAGAAGAGTGGTAAAATACGTGTACTGTGCCTCTGTACTATTAGCTGTTGCGATTAGGATAATTCAACTTCAGTATGTTATAGATGAGGCAACGGGATTTTATAAGAGCACAAGTACATTAACAAAAGTTCTGCCGATCATTATAATTGCAAGTATAGCTTTAATCATGCTTGTTATGATTATTGGCAGATCAAGGAATGTGCAAACTGATACAGCAGTAAGGCAAAATCCTTTCCTTGCGGATATTGATGAAATTGCAAATCGGGGTGGCTTTATTACCGGGATTTCATCAATATTCATCAGTGTTTTACTAGCCTTTGAAGTGGTGAAGCAATATCAAGGGTTAACTCCCGTAGCCAATGCTCCGATGCCATATTTTGCAGATTTAGTTTATATTATATTCACCCTGCTATCCGCATTCATATTTATGCGACTAGGAATTATAGGATTAAGGAAGATGCCAATATCAAGGAATACGGGCTATTCGTTGCTTATTCCGGTTATATGGCTAACAATCAGATCCACTGTATTGTTCATGGACTTAATTGTAATTACTTCTGTTTCGCAGAATTTGCTTCAATTACTTAGCACACTTGGAACGCTACTTTTTATGATATTAGCATCAAGGCTTTTTTCAGGATTCGAAAAAAGCCATACTCGACACATGCTTATAATAGTCGGGCTGTCAAGCTCCCTACTAAACCTCGTATCAGCTGTGCCCTCATTCCTAATCAATGGGAGGGATAGCACTGTAAATGCGCCCATCTTAGCGGTCGACATCCTACTTGCGGTATTTGCAGCGAGCATTGTCAATATGTTATTAGGACGGGATAAGGTAATTCCTGTTACGGCGCAGGGCAACACTGAGCAAATCATCAGTGATGAAAATGAGTTTTAATATGGAAAAGCTAACAATATATAAAGAGATTGAAGAATTTATCAAATATAACTTTTAAAAATATAAATTTTATGGTATAATTGGCTAGATAGCTATCTAGCCAATTAATTTTTAGCGGATTTTAGTTCTGGGGGGAATGAGTAGAATGAGAATAAAGGCATTTATAGCATGTCTTTGCCTAGCGGCGCTGCTTTGCTCATGTTCCTTTAATCTAGGCATTGAAGGGCTAATGCTGCCTCCGAGGCTAACCGATGAGCAGAATGAAATTTATGCAGCACTACAAAGGGTGACGGATAGCAACATTAAACTAAAATATCCTAGAACGGGCGAATATCGTTCAGCCTTTGTACTTGTTAATCTTGATGATGATATAGAGGATGAGGCTGTTGTCTTTTATGAGGAAACATTGCCCGGTGCTAAAGATAGTTCGCTTAGGATAAATATCCTTGATAAAGAGGACGATAAATGGAAGTCCGTCTATAAAATTGAAGGAACGGGAACGGATATTGATAAAGCAATTTTCTCCACGCTTGGTAATGGTGACGAAATCTATATGATNATAGGTTTTTCAACATTGGGGCAGACTGAGAAAGTTGTAAAAGTATATAGATATTCGGATCTTATATCGGGGCCTGTATATGAGGGCACCTATTCAATAATGGAGGTGCTNGACATTGACAATAGCGGTACAAGTGAGATAGTTCTCATATCTGGAAATACTGCTAGTCAAATGGCAACGGCCAAGTTATTACAAAAAACTGATAAGGGCATTGAGGTAACGCATGAGGTGGGAATGGATACAAAATCCATAGATTATACCAATGTTACTAGGGGTAATCTTAGCGAAGATAGATTAGGATTATTCATTGATTCGGATAGGGGAACAAATTTAGCCACGACGGAAGTTCTAATTTACGATGATAGGTTAAAGAACATTGTATATAACAAATTCGTCGATAACACAGAGATGTTTTTACGGGTTACCGGGAATATATCTACCGATATTGATAAAGATGGTATTGTTGAAATTCCTTCAACTAGCCTATTCCCCGGATACGAGAAGGAAGATAAAAACAAACAAGTTCACGCTACTACTTGGTATGCGTGGGATACAAAGGAAAAGAAATTTGTAAAAAAGCATTATAGCTATTATAATTTTAATGATGGATATGTGTTCATGTTGCCACAAAGATGGAGTGGTAAAGTAACGGTAAAACGTGCTAGCGAATCAAACGAATTGGTCTTTTATAAGTTCGATGGTGAGATGACTGACGATATGATAGAGTTAATGCGGATTAAAGTATCGAATAGAACGGAAGATAATAGAGGGAAAAACCTCGGATATAGGGCGATTACGGCTTTTGGTCAGAATGAGTATCTGGTGAAGATTACAGATAATGAGGACGAACCATTAGTTCCTACTATGAGTGAGATAACGCATAGCTTTATATTGCTAAATCAGGAGTAAATAATATAAGGTTTTAAACCGGAAAGGTATGGATATTATAATGAGAAGAATTCTTGTTTGTGAGGATGAGGAAGTAATACGTGATTTCGTCGTGATAAACTTAAAAAGAGCGGGATACACCGTTGTAGATGTCGATTCAGGGGAAAAGGCGCTGGAAGTATTCGATAATGAAAATGGCAATTTCGATGTTGCGCTGCTCGATATCATGATGCCCGGAATCGACGGATTCACCGTATGTAAGAAATTGCGTGAAAAGAGCAGCACTCTTGGCATTATAATGTTAACCGCTAAAACACAGGAAATGGATAAGGTGAGCGGCCTAATGATAGGTGCTGATGACTATGTTACAAAGCCATTCAGCCCGTCAGAATTACTTGCTAGAGTCGATGCTATCTATCGCCGTGTAACAATGACGGAGAAAAAGACAGAGGAAATCAAAGATATTGTATCGGGTCCATTTGTGTTAAACCAAAAGAGCAGAACAATCACAAAGAATGGTGAACCTATCGACTTAACTCAGGTTGAGTATCAGATAATGGAGTATTTTTTGGGTAACCAGAATACGGCGCTCGACAGAACAAGCATCCTAAATCATATATGGGGTGAGGGGTATTTCGGTGATGATAAGATAGTCGATGTTAATATAAGAAGATTGAGAATGAAAATTGAAGATGAACCCTCGAATCCTAAATTTATATTGACAATTTGGGGGTATGGATATAAGTGGAATGCGTGACTTATTTGTAGGAATACTGTATTGAAGGGGGAGTTTGCGAATTGGGTAGGAGAAGCATTACAAAGCGCTGGCTAATAAATAGTGTTGGCGTAATCTTTTTGCTACTTGTAGTTGTCGATATAGCGGCAGCGTATTTTATCCAAAACTATTATTACAACTCAGTCAAGCAGTATTTAAACTCTAGAATGAATGTTATATCAAGTGTCATGCTCCGTCACTCACAAGATGCCGGAACTAACTTCGCAGCGGAGGTTAGAAATATGGTAGAAGGATTCGAAGAGAAGGAAAGCATGGAACTAATGGCAGTGAATAAAAGCGGGAGAGTTGTCCTAACTTCAAGCGGATTTTCCGCATCGGGGGAGATGGATATGCCCGACTATCGTCAAGCTGTTGAGGCGGAGAGCGGTAGCAGAACCGGCTATCAAGTGGGGAAGCTAGCGAACGGCGAGAAGATAATGGCGATATCGGTACTAGTGCCCGAAAATCAGAGCGGATACAGNGCAATGCGTCTTGTCGTATCACTTGTAGAGGTCGATCGACAGATAAAAGCACTNGTTATAGCNATAACTATCGGATGTGCTTGNGTACTTGGGCTGATGATATTTTCTGGANTTTACTTCATTAAATCTATAGTAATGCCCGTACGTCAAATTGGCGTCACTGCAAGACGGCTAGCGGTGGGGGACTTCTCTGTTAGGATCGACAAGAGAAGTGATGATGAAATTGGCGAATTATCAGATATAATTAACTATATGGCGGATGAATTGTCCAATTCGGAGCAGGTGAAGAACGATTTTATTTCATCGGTATCACACGAATTAAGAACACCCTTGACAGCGATAAAGGGCTGGGCAGAAACACTTGATGATATAGATGATCAGGAAACAATAAAGAAGGGTATGAGGGTAATCTCAAGTGAGTCCGAGAGGCTATCGTCAATGGTAGAAGAATTGCTTGACTTCTCCCGCATTCAAAACGGACGATTTAATATGCTCAAGGCAAATATGGATATATTAGCGGAACTTGGTGAAGCGGTACTAATTTATCAGGAGAAAGCTAGACGTGAGGGCATCGAGATTATCTATAATGAACCGGAGCTACTACCATTTATACATGGCGATAAGAATAGGTTAAGACAGGTATTTATAAATATTATCGATAATGCAATTAAATATTCCGATGCTGGCGGTTGTGTGACAATCGAAGCAGCGAAAAAGGGCGCATATATAGAAATCATTGTTAGTGATACCGGTTGTGGGATTAGCGCAACGGATCTACCACGAATTAAGACAAAGTTCTTTAAAGCAAATCACACTAGACGTGGTTCCGGTATCGGCCTTGCTGTTGCTGAGGAGATTATTTCTATGCACGATGGCATACTTTCAATAGATAGCGTAGAGGGTGTCGGTACGACGGTTACGATCGAGATACCGATTAACCTAAAAAGAGGCGAGACAAAGCCCCTTGAAATTGCAATACCCGATTCAAAAGAAAGGACTGACACGAATGAGTGAAAAAAAGGTTTGTCACAAGTCCAGAATTGGTGGTCAAGCACTAATTGAGGGAATAATGATGAGAGGAATAGACTACTCCTCAATGGCGGTAAGACTCCCCAATGGGGAAATTGATTTAGAAAAATGGAGCATCAACAATGGTAAAAATGCTCCTTGGTATAGGAAAACCCCCTTTGTTAGAGGGATCTTCAATCTTATTACTTCAATGGTGGAGGGCTATAAATGCCTTTCAAAATCGGCGGAAATTTCCGCAGAGGCTGAGGATGAGGAACTAACGGATTTTGAGAAAAAGCTAGACAAAATTCTAGGTGACAAACTCATGGTAATCGTGACAGTATTTGCAACAATAGTCGGTGTCGCCCTAGCTATTGGATTGTTCATATTCTTGCCAACCCTCCTAATTTGGCTGCTTGGTAAAGTTATTCCAATTGGTGGCGTGGGGAAAGCATTTCTTGAGGGAATATTAAAAATAGCCCTATTAATCGGCTATATGGCGCTAACTTCACTCTTAAAAGATATCAGACGCACATATGAATATCACGGCGCAGAACATAAAACAATTGCCTGTTATGAGGGTGGGGAAGAATTAACGGTAGAGAATGTGAAGAAGTATTCACGGTTCCACCCTAGATGTGGGACGAGCTTCCTGTTAATTGTAATGGTAGTGGGAATTGCAGTATTTGCATTCGTATCACTTAGTAATCCAGTAGCAAGATTCGCATTGAGAATTGCATTAATGCCCGTTGTAGTGGGCGTGTCGTATGAAATTATTCGCATTGCTGGCAGGTATCAGAATATTGCAACGAAAATCATTTCTGCTCCGGGGATGGCATTGCAACGGCTCACGACAAGGGATCCTGATGGTGGGCAAATTGAGGTAGCCATAACTGCATTAGAGGCGGTAATACCTGAAAATATTGAGGATGACCAATGGTAGGCCTTCGCTTAAAAGAGGCAAGAACAACTATTGCAAAAAAGCTCCGGCATAATGGAATTGATGCTGCTAATTTTGAGGCGGACTACATAATCAGTCATGTTTGCGGCATTGATATAGTGCATTTAATTGCCGATAGCAGAAGAATCCTAACTAGCGATGAAGTTGACAAGATTTCGGATATAGTTAAGAAGCGCATTGACGGCAAGCCATTGCAATATTTAATTGGGGAATGGGAATTCTACTCCTTACCTTTCTTAGTGGGGGATGGTGTCCTAATCCCAAGACAAGATACGGAAGTTCTAGTAGATAGGGCAATACAAATTTTGAACGCAAGCGGTGGAGATCCAGTTGTAGCGGATTTATGCAGCGGAAGTGGTTGCATTGCAATTGCAATAAAGAAGAATGTGCCCAGCGCTAGGGTTATTGCGGTTGAACGCTCGGTGAGAGCGGTCGAATATCTAATAAAGAATAAGGATAGGAATAACATAAATATTGAAGAAGTTGTAGCTGATGTTTGTGAGGAATTCACATTGAGGGGAATGCCAACTTTCGATATGGTAGTGGCGAATCCCCCTTATTTAGATAGGAATGATATAGATAATTTGCAAAAGGAAGTCACCTATGAACCACGTGAAGCTTTATATGCTGGTGAGGACGGACTTAGATTTTATAGAGAAATTACTTCTATTTGGACTGGGCAAATTAAACACGGGGGCATATTGATGTACGAAATCGGGCAAGGGCAACATGATGATGTTCGACAAATTATGCTTGATAATGGTGTCGTCAATATCGAATTTGAGGAAGATGTGAATGGCATTATCCGTTTAGTATACGGAAAAATCAATAAAGAGTAAAGAGCGGCTTATCATACGAATGGAGGAAGTTAAATGTCAAGAAGCAGTACAAAGAAAAAGACGGAAGTTGTTCGTCAGACGAACCCCACCGAGAGGAAAAAGGCATTAGAAACAGCACTTGAATACATAGAAAAGCAATATGGTGCAGGCGCCATCATGAAGCTTGGCCAATCTACTAAGCTCAATGTCGAGAGTATACCTACTGGCTCCATGACGCTAGATATTGCTCTAGGCATTGGTGGCGTACCAAAGGGCCGTGTAGTTGAGATATACGGACCAGAATCGGGCGGTAAGACGACTCTTGCACTATCGATAATTGCAGAGGCGCAGAAATTGGGCGGAGAGGCGGCATTCATCGACGTTGAGCATGCTTTAGATCCCGTTTATGCCGGCAATTTAGGCGTCGATATTGAGAATTTGCTCATATCACAGCCCGATACTGGTGAGCAAGCATTAGAAATTACCGAGGCGCTAGTTCGTTCCGGTGCAATTGATGTAATCGTCATTGACTCCGTGGCAGCAATGGTTACAAAGGCGGAAATTGAGGGCGATATGGGCGATGCCCATGTTGGACTCCAAGCACGATTAATGTCGCAAGCATTAAGGAAATTGACAAGCGTTATTGGTAAGTCCGATTGCGTTGCGATTTTCATCAACCAAGTGCGTGAGAAGATAGGCATCGCATACGGTAATCCCGAGGTTACACCGGGCGGACGTGCGCTCAAATTCTATTCTTCTGTAAGAATTGAAGTAAGACGTGGCGAGGCGTTAAAATCAGGTAGCGATATACGTGGAAATAGAACGAGGGTAAAAGTAGTTAAGAACAAAGTCGCTCCACCGTTTAAAGAGTGTGAATTCGATATAATGTACGGGCAAGGTATATCACGTGTAGGTGAAGTAGTGGATCTTGCGACCGATCTTAAAGTAATTAAAAAGAGCGGTTCGTGGTATAGCTATAAGGATTTAAGAATTGGGCAAGGACGGGATAGAGCCAAGGAATTCCTAACTGAAAATCCTGATATAATGAAAGAAGTCGAAGAAGGAATCATGACAAAAATTAATGAGAGCGATGCAGAACCAGCACCAAAGAAAGAAACAAAAGCTACTAAGGAAACAAAAGCCGCCAAGGAGAAAAAGACGGCAACTAAACCCGTGGCAGCTAAAAAGGTAAAAGTAGAAATTGATGCTGAGGATGATTTTGAGGAATTCAGTCCTGCTAAGAAAAAGTAAGGTTAGATTATGAAAATTATATCAATAGAAAAATATAAAGGTAAAAGTTATAGGTTAATACTTGATAATGACGAGCATATTTACATTAATGCCGATGTTCTAGCTGAATTCGGGTTTCGTGAAGATATGGATTATAGCATGGACAAAATTGAAGAAGCAGTCTATGCAAATCTAAAACGCAAGGCAAAGCAACGTGCATTATACCTAATTTCCTACCGTGACCATTCGTATAAGGAACTATACGAAAAGCTAGAAAAAACTTATAAAGAGCAAATAGCAACAGAAATTAGCGATAAAATGGTTGAGTTAGGATTCATTGATGATGAGAAGTATGCTAGACGGCTTATCCAAAATTATTGGAATACAAAGAGGTTCGGCATACGTCGAATAAAGTTTGAGCTATCAAAAAAAGGCATAGACAAGTATTTGATAGAGGATCTCATATATGAGATTGATCCTGATGAGGCGCTGGATAAAATTCGTGAAGTTATCGAGAGGAAATATTATCGGAATTTGAATGATGAAAAAGGTGTGCAAAGAATAATTGCCGCACTTGCAAGAATGGGGCATGACTATTCCGATATTAGGGCAGTTATTAGAGAACTCACTGACGACGAATATAGATATTATTAGACAGAAAAAATATAAAGATTATGCTATAATATAGAAAGGCGTGGTCGTTCTAATGGCGATTCGTGTAGGAATGGTGTCGCTTGGTTGTCCGAAAAATCAGGTTGACGCTGAAATAATATTAGGTCTAATTGAGGACGGTGGCTTCGAAATTGTAAATGATGCCGGCGTATCCGATGTTGTAATTATCAATACTTGCGGTTTTATTGAATCCGCAAAAGAGGAGTCAATCGAGAATATCCTTGAATTTTGCACACTCAAAGAAGAAGGACGCATTAAATGCGTTGTTATTACTGGGTGCCTAGCTGAAAGGTACAAAGATGAAGTTGCAAAAGAAATCCCAGAAGCAGATGTAATCCTAGGAATCGGCAGTAATTCGCAGATTGTTAGTGCGATTAAAAAGGCGATAGCAGGGCAAAAGGTAATGGAATTCGCCGAGAAAAGCAAACTCCCCTTTAACGGTAAGCGAATTCTAGCGAATCTTTCGTTCTATGCATATGTTAAAATAGCTGAAGGTTGCGATAATTGTTGCAGTTACTGTGCGATACCAATGATTCGTGGCAGATATAGGAGCAGGGCATCGAAAGATATTATCGATGAAGTAAAAAGTCTTGTTAGCGACGGAGTGACGGAAATTATTCTTGTTGCACAAGATACTACTAGATATGGTGAGGATTTAGATAGTGGCGAAAGTATAACATCACTGCTGAATGAGCTATGTGAAATTGATGGGCTCCATTGGATACGCATTCTTTATAGTTATCCAGAGCGAATAACCGACGAATTCCTTGATGAGATGGCTAATCAGCCTAAGATTGTTAAGTATCTTGATATGCCGATTCAGCACGTGAATACGGATATACTAGCGGCAATGAATAGNCAGAGTGACGAGGAGAGTATCCGCATTTTAATTGATAAAATCCGTAGCAAAATGCCNGATATTACATTGCGCTCAACATTGATAGCTGGATTCCCTGGAGAAACGCAGGAGCAATTCGAGCAATTATCGGAATTCGTGGAGGAAATGCGCTTTGATAGAATGGGGTGTTTTGCCTATTCGCAAGAAGAAAATACGAAAGCGGCTAAGATGCCGAATCAGATAGACGAGGATACAAAAAAACATAGGGCTGAAATAATAAATGAGCAGCAAACATACATTATGATTAGCAGGAATGAGGAATTAGTCGGTAAAGAGGTTGAGGTAGTTGTTGAAGGATTCGACNGATATGCCGAATGNTATTTTGGNAGGAGCGCCGCAGATGCGCCGGACATTGACCCGAAGATATTTTTCACGAGTGAAGTAAAGCCGACTATAGGTGAATANATAAAAGTAAAAATAGAGCAGGCAATTGACTGTGATTTGATTGGAGTTCATATAAATGAATATAGCGAATAAGCTAACTTTGGCTAGAGTTATTCTAATACCATTCTTCCTACTGTTTTTATTAGTTGATGCAATCCCATATAACTACATTATTGCAACATTAATTTTCATAGTTGCATCAATCACCGATGCTATTGACGGGAGCCTAGCTAGGAGGCGTCACCTTATAACCGATTTCGGGAAGTTCCTTGACCCACTTGCCGATAAGGCACTTGTAATATCGGCGCTAATTTGCTTTGTTGAATTGGGCTGGGCTTGGAGCGTACTAATTGTCATAATAATAGCTAGGGAATTTCTAGTAACATCACTTAGGCTAGTTGCCTCAACTAGTGATGGAACAGTTATAGCAGCAAGCATATGGGGCAAGCTAAAAACAGTGAGTCAAATGGTGGGTATAATTACAATTCTAGTGATACAGTCCGCTATTCAAATTAATGTGAAAGTTTCAGATATATTGCCCGTAGCAACAATTAATTCCGCTCTAATGTGGATAGCTATGGTGTTCACAGTAATATCCGGTATTCAATATATGTGGCAATATCGTCATGCTATCGATATAAAAAAATAACCTTGCAATAAAACGCTTTTTGTGGTAAATTATTAGAAAGAGCATAGTATATAATAAAAAAGCTTTGATCAGGGAGAGTAATCATATAGCGCCATAACAGAGAGTTGATGCCGCCCGGGCTGAAAGCATCGACAATGGCAAATTTGATGAAGTGCACCTGTGAGCTCATGGGGGGAAGATAGTATCCTCATGCGTGTGCCTGCGTTAAAGGTATGTCTGGTAAATTATCAAAGTGGAACAGCGTAATATCGCCTTTGCAGCATACAGGTTGCGAAGGCTTATTCTATTTAAAGGGGGATTAATGTGTTTAAAAGACTTAGAGAAGATATTAGATTAATAAAAGAACGTGATCCCGCAGCAAGAAGCAGCTTTGAGATATGGCTACTATATTCAGGACTACATGCGGTTCGCTCATATAGGCGGGCACATTGGTTTTATAAGCGCAGAATGTATCTTGTAGCAAGATGGATTTCCGAATTTTCACGATTTAGGACTGGAATAGAAATTCACCCCGGTGCCAAAATTGGCAGAGGGCTATTTATTGACCATGGTACAGGAGTAGTAATAGGCGAAACTACCGAAATCGGAGAAAATTGCACAATATATCAAGGTGTAACTCTAGGCGGCACGGGGAAAGATAAAGGAAAGCGCCACCCGACAATTGGCAATAATGTTATGATTGGAGCGGGCGCAAAGATATTAGGACCGTTCAAAGTTGGCGATAATGCCAAAATCGCAGCAAATGCAGTTGTGCTAAACGAAGTACCGGCGAATTGCACTGCTGTCGGTGTTCCGGCGAATATTGTCCGCGTTAACGGTAAAAAAGTAAAACAAGACCTAGACCAAATACATATGCCCGACCCAGTATCGCAAAAATTATGTCAGCATATGGTGCGTATAGAGGAATTAGAAACGCAGGTAAGGGACCTGTTAGATGCCTTGCAAAAGGCTAAGAACGATAAATAATCATGTTATATAGATGTAGCAATATAAGTATAGAAAGGTATGGACAAATATGAAGATTTATAACACAATGACGAGGAAGAAGGAGAAATTCACACCGATTAATGAGGGCGAGGTCGGTATATATATATGCGGCCCAACAGTGTATAACCTAATTCATATTGGGAATGCACGTCCTATGTGCGTTTTTGATGCATTGCGCAGATACTTTGAGTATCGTGGCTATAAAGTTAAGTATGTGCAGAACTTCACAGATGTTGATGATAAGATTATAAAACGTGCAAATGAAGAAGGCGTCTCCCCGACGGA
>JGI24707J26582_10001529_pt1 | contig 18127 bp, 10 predicted proteins | sample BioPla1DNA1_FD_26582 | JGI IMG/M metagenome (IMG submission 26582)
TTATTTGGTTTATGGCGGCGGCGATATTCGTTTATTAGAACTAACATCGGATGGAACAGCGATTAAACCAAATGGTTTAAACCAGGTGATTATACCTAATAGTAGTGCAATTGCAGGACCTAATATTGGCTTGCCTGCAGAAGGTGCACATATTCATAAAATTAATGGCAAATATTACATCTTACTTATCACTTGGCCAAAGGGCGGAATGCGCACTGTCTTATGTTATCGTGCCAGTATAATTACAGGTCCCTGGGAAGGTAAGGTTGTTTTGGAAGACTCGGGTATTGCCCAAGGTGGCTTTGTGGACACACCAGATGGTAAGTGGTACTCATTGCTCTTTGGTGATCGGGGAGCAGTTGGTCGAATTCCGTACTTAGTGCCCGTTAGCTGGGAAGATGATTGGCCAGTGTTCGGTATCGATGGCAAGGTTCCCCAAGATACGGGAATAAAGTTTGACCCCGATTATAAAATTGTCCGCTCCGATGATTTTGATGATGTAAATCTAGATTTGGTGTGGCAGTGGAACCATAATCCAGATAATAATAACTGGTCATTAACTGAACGTCCGGGGTATTTACGCCTAAGGACAGGGAAAATTAGCGAAAGTATCCTTGATGCGAGAAATACATTGACCCAAAGAACCTTTGGGCCCCACTGCTCAGGCATTGTGGCACTTGATATTTCCCAGATGAATGCCGGTGATTATACTGGCTTAGCCGCTTTACAAAAGAATTATGGCTTTGTGGGTGTTAAAATGTCCGATTCTGGTAAATCCATAGTTATGGTAGATGGCAGCTTAGAAAACCCACTGGAAGTGGAAAGTGTGCCCCTAACACAAGAACGGATCTATTTGAAAGTGGAATGTGATTTTAAGGATCAAAGGGATCAGGCCTATTTTTACTACAGTCTAAATGGGGAAGAATGGGTAGCAATCGGCCACCCTTTACAGATGTCCTACACCCTTCCCCACTTTATGGGCTATAGATTTGCCCTGTTTAACTATGCTACGAAAACAAAAGGTGGCCATGTTGATTTCGATTACTTTAGAATTGCAGAAAAAATCACCGGTACAACCAACTAGGAGGTTGAAACATGCAAAGGGTTTTGGTAATTACACTACTGTGCATTTTGGTATTGGGAAGCTCCATCACTTTTGCCCAACAATACGCCATTGATTATACTGAGGATTTCTCCGATTATTTAAGGGGCTGGCGTGTCTTTGGTTCAGGTAAAGTTGAGTTAACAACAGAACAGGCAAGATCAGGTGTTAAAAGCCTGAAAATGTCCCAACGTACAGATGGCTGGCATTCTGCTGCCTTTGATTTAGACCCCATTTTAGCAGATGGTGGAACCTATAAGTTCAGTGTCTATATTAGATTAGCCTCAGAACTGGAAGATGAAGTTTATGGGCACTTTACAATTGGCCAAACTTTCTCAGATGGGACCACGGAGTACAAGTGGATGTCAGACGAAGTGCTTGTAACCAATGATGAATGGGTTTTAATTGAGAGCGAAGCATATACCTTTGATGCTGCAAATACCAATAATGCATTTTTATATGTTGAAGTAAGTGACCCTAAGGTTGGGTATTATCTCGATGATTTTAGGGTTGTGGGCAATAAACAATTACAAGCAACCTATGAACAGGCCTTTGAAAAGGATATTCCCCCATTGAAAACTGTCTTAGGTGAGTATTTTCACTTTGGTGCCGCAACTAGTCCTCACTTTTTAAATGAACAAAATATCCATGCGGCATTTATTGCAAACCACTATGGTATGTTGGTTGCAGGTAATTCCATGAAACCAGATGCACTACAGCCTGCAGAAGGTTACTTTAATTGGCGGGAAGCTGATCAGTTTGTGGAATTTGCCGAAAAGCATGATATGTTAGTACGGGGCCATACATTATTATGGCATGCCCAAGTTCCCAATTGGTTCTTCCTCGATCCACAGGATCGTACAAAGCCTGCCACAAGTGAACAACTGGTCGACAGGATAGAAAAACATGTTAAGACAGTTGTGGGCAGGTATAAAGGGCGAATTTATTCATGGGATGTTGTAAATGAGGTTCTCAATGACTCTGGCAAGATTAGGGGTATCAACGATGATTCGAAGTGGGCGGCAATTGTCGGCGATGTGGATGGCGATGGACATCTAAGTGATTATATTGAATTGGCATTTAAGTTTGCCCGTGAAGCTGACCCCGATGTTGAATTGATTATTAATGACTATGGTCTTGAATCTAGGGGAGCAAAACGTACAGGCATGTACAACCTTGTCAAGCACATGCTGGAAAAGGGTGTGCCAGTTGATGGCATTGGTTTGCAAATGCATATCTCCATTTTTGGCCCAACTGTGGAAGAAATTGAAGAATCAATTGAGCTATTTGCCTCACTAAAAGAGTATAATCCAGACTTCACCGTTGTGGTAACTGAGATGGACATGTCTGTTTATCGCTGGATGGAAGAGAAAAAGGATATTACGCCAGAGATCTTGGAGCTCCAGGCACAACGCTATGGTGAGATTTTTGAAGTCTTTAGGAGACAGGCAGCTAAAGGCAATCTTAGCTCCGTTGTAATGTGGGGCATTGGCGATATGGATAGTTGGTTAGTGGACCATCCAATTAAAGGCCGGGGAGATGCTGGTTTATTATTTGATAGGCAAATGAAGGCCAAACCTGCCTATTATGGGATCATTCAGCAAGGGAAGAAATGGTATGTAACTAAGGCAGAATATAAGGGTGCTTTAAACTTAATTGAAGGAAAAGACCAGCCCATAGGCAATATAAAGCCCGGTGAATATACTAGGGAAAGCCTTGAGCAAATTTTCGACATTAGTGGGCTTAAACAAGCTCGGTTAGCTAAGGGCTTCATATTAGAGGTGTACCCAGAGGCAGATGCTGCAAACCCTATTTTTTATATCGGTGATGATACAATTTTCCCCTTTGAACTGGCTGACCTAGGTGAGAGGATAATCATTAGGGAAAATACAGCCCAAAACCTATCCCTTAACAAGCCCACCAATGCCAGCCACAATTCTGAGCGGGCTAGTCGGGCAGTTGATGGTGAACATATGTCAAGCTGGAGTGTTAGGGAAGAACCACCTTACTGGCTAAGTGTTGACTTGGGCAAACCCCATATTTTAACCAATTGGGTTGTTTACCACCGCGAGGCAGGCGGCTTTAACCCCACAGGACTTGAGGGCCCCTTTAACACGGCAGATTTTAAATTGCAAATTAGCAATGATGAAACAACCTGGGTTGATGTTGATATTGTTGAGGGCAATGTTTCAAGTAAAACTGAGCGGGCAATTAAGCCTGTTGAAGCACGTTATGCCCGTCTTTTAATCACTAAACCCACATCTTTAGAGAACAATCGGGAAGCAATGATTTACGAATTGGAGATTTATGGCTTTGAGACTGACTAAAAGTTCCTAGGGGGTAGCTTGGTGATTAATCATTGGGGTAGTAAAACAATTATTCCCATTATATTCAGCTTGGTTATTTTAGTTATGGTAAATTCGCCAGTGGCAAGGGCAGAAAAACTCCTTTCCCTTGATAAGCCCGTACTAGCAAGTACCCAGGAAGGCTGGAATCCGGCGGAAAATGCAGTTGATGGTTTAGCTATAACTCGCTGGGCAGCATCATCGGGATCGTATCCCAATTGGCTTAGGGTCGATTTAGGCTCAGTTTGTGAGATTTCACGTGTTAATATTAACTGGTTTGACCCTGAAAATAGATCGTATAAATACAAAATTGAAACCAGTAATGATGATGTAAATTATGAAGTTGTTGTTGATCAAACTGAGCGGGTTGAAATAGGGAATTCTTCTGATCCCGTGGATGTTTCAGCACGTTATCTGAGGGTAACAGTTACAGGTGGACAAGGTTCACCTTCCTTTAGTGAGTTACAAGTCTTTGGTGTGGAAGGGGAAGGGGCAGTTGTGGAAACTTCAGATATTGGCTGGGTAGGTACTTGGGCAGCTTCACAGCAACTTGTGGAGCCCCATAATATGCCCCCAAGCCCTGGTTTAACAAATCAGACCCTACGCCAAGTTGTCAGGGTTTCAATTGGTGGGGAGCAAGTGAGGCTTAAGTTTTCCAATGAATACGGTGATTCTCCCCTAGTGATTAATTCGGTGCATTTTGCCCAATCGAAAGGTTTACACACAATTGACCCTAAAACAGGTGTTATGATGACTTTCAACGGCAGTGAATCTGTAACAATTGAGCCTGGAAAAACGGTTGTGTCCGATCCCTTCCCTTATAAACTGCAACCGTTAACAGAGATGGCTGTAACAATCAATTTTAGTAATGTACCAGCTAAGTTAACAGGTCACCCAGGTTCCCGCACAGAATCATTTATCTCAGCAGATAGTGCAGTTGACGTGGTGAGTATGCCTAGCGCGGTTAGGGCCGAAAAATGGTATGTCCTAAGTAATATTGATATTAAAACAGAAGCAAAGGCGAGTGCAGTTGTAACCCTAGGTGATTCAATTACAGATGGGAGGGGTTCGACTACCAACCAGAACAATAGATGGCCTGATATTCTCGCCGAACGTTTACAAAAAGAGGAGGCCACCACAAATGTTGCCGTACTTAACCATGGTATTGGGGGTAATGCGGCAGTATTTGGCGGGTTGGGGCCCACGGCATTTAGCCGTTTCAACCGTGATGTGCTTGAAGCAAGTGGAGTACGTTATGTAATAATCTTAATTGGTGTAAATGATATTGGCGGCAGCAATTCATTGGCACTTGCCGATGATTTAATAAGTGTTTACAAGGCCTTTATTGAAAAGGCCAGGGCCAAAGATATCCTGGTTTATGGCGGTACAATTCTTCCCTTTAAAGGATCAGGTTATTATACACCTACCCGGGAACAAATCCGTCAAAAGGTAAATGACTGGGTTAGGACAAGTGGCCAGTTTGATGCAGTATTAGATTTTGACTTGGCCCTAAGGGATCCAAGTGATCCGGAAAAATTACTAAACCAGTACGATAGCGGCGATTATTTGCATCCCAGTGCAGAAGGCTATAGGCGAATGGGTGAATCAATAAATTTAAACCATTTCACTAAATAGTATAAGGCATAATGCCGGTAGAAGTGAATAAGGGCCTGTTCAACTCCTGGGAATAGTGTAATAGTGGGTGAGCATCGAAGGGGAGAGTATCGATGCTCATCTCTTTGCCTGCAAAACTACGAGAAGGATTGTGAACTTGGAAAAACCTTAATTACGGTGCTTGCCCTGGTTAGTATGGCGCAAGCTGTTAACGGAGGGGGAAAAGGTATGGAAACTATGGATATTACTCAAGTCCCGGCAGAATATCTTCGGGGGGTTCCACAAGGACAGCGCGGCTCCATTGTTGAAAGAACATATGAAGTACACAATTACATTAACGCCTTGCGACAGTTTAATAGTAACCAAGAGATTAGTTTTGAAGAGGTTGGACGGGAGGTTGTTAAGGGTGAGTCCATCACAAAAAAATGCAATATTTATTTGCCCCCTGGCTACAATCAAGCTGATGAAGGAACAAAGTACAATGTCTTATATCTACTGCATGGTGTAGGTGGTAACCGCTATGAGTGGCTTTATGGCAGTGGTCAGGCAGATGGAAATTTTGTAATTGCCAATATCTTCGATAACCTAATTGCCAATGGCGAGATTGAACCACTAATTGTGGTTTTTCCCGAAGGTAGAAGTGCCCATAACTGGGAAGATACTGGTTTTACTTCCCATGCAACCAATATTTTAGGTTTCTATTATTTTGATTATGAGTTGCGTTATGACCTCCTTCCCTTTATAGAGGCAAACTATAATACATACGCCGATATTGTAGATTCCTCACCGGAGGGAATAGCCTATAATCGCAAACATAGGGCAATAGCTGGCCTTTCCATGGGAGGAATGCAGGCTTTAAACCTAAGCTTTGGTGGTTATCGATTCGATTCCACCACCTATACAAAAACCCCAAGCAAATTTGGTAATAACCTAGCCCAAACCATTAAGGCAACTGGGATGCAGGATTTGTTCGCCCATGTGGGTGCCTTTTCCAATGCCCCAACCTCAAGTGAGGGTCAGGTACTTGGGGCAGGTATTGCAGGTGCTGAAGCCGCAACTGACTTGCTCTATATTACCTGTGGTTCCGGTGATGGTATTGCCATTAGTAGTTATGTTGATTCTGTAACTGGACTTGCGGAAGGGGCCGGCAGTAAGCTAAAGGCATTTTACCAGGTGGTAATTGGGGGAGGACATGATTTTGGAGTGTGGAATCATGGGGCCTACAACTTTGCCCGCTTAGCCTTTGCCAAAGGCTATGAACAGGCTGTTGTTATTTTAAACTTTGATTAAAAATGTGGGAGGACATACTTTGAGTTATAATTACATTTTATGCTACACAAGGACACCTTTGGAGAATTTAATTTATTCCCCTAAACTGGCCTATAGTATGCACCTTGCTTATAGTAAAGATGGGAAAGACTTTCAGGCACTTAATCATAATTCAGGCGTTTTATTTGCTAAGGCAACGGAAAATAAGGATGGCACCCTTAATGCCAAGTCCCTTAAAAACCCCTACCTCTTTCAGCTCAGGGATGGAAGTTTTGGGGTAATTGCCATTAGAACAGAGGCAACGGGGGAGCCTGATCCGGAAAGTAAGGGCAAGGTTTTACTCTTTACCTCTTCTGATCTTTTAGACTATGAAGAACTTGGGTTACTGGACTTACAAACAGATCAATATATCCAGGATATTGCCTGCCAGTATGATGCAAGTACAGAACTTTATATTATTTCTTGGCAAGATGCCCAAGGTGAGTTTTATAAAACCCATTTACAAGACCTTGGAGATTTAAAAGGAATAGCTAAACCGCAAGTAAGTACAGCCTTTGCCATAGAATCACCCACTTGTGATGTGGAAGGGGCGGTACCCCGGAACCTAATTACAGTTTCTGATGAAATTGCGGATCGATTAGTAAAAAAGCTCACAGTACCTATGAATATTGGTATTGAGGTCCCTAAAACCGCCGCGATCTCTTCAAAGGAAGAACTTGTTGAAATTAAGGCCACAGCACTTTATAGTGATGGTACAAAGGCGGTAAAGTCTGTGGACTGGAATACTGAAGGCATTAACTGGGACCAGCCTGGAACATATAACATTACAGGTGAAGTTGTTCAGCCCCATTTCCCCTTTCCATTGGTAATTAATCGGGCAGATCCCTGTGTTACTAAGTGGAAGGGAAAGTATTATTTTGTAAGTACCAATGATGCGGATCATAATAATACTTTATATATTCGGGAAGCGGATACACTTACTGGACTAGCCCAGGCGGAAGATGTATTGATTCTCGATACTAAAACCTATCCTGAAATTAAAGGTTTATTGTGGGCGCCTGAACTCCACATTATTGATGGGGAACTATATCTTTTCCACGCTGCAACACCTGGTGAGTTTTTCTGGCAGCAAGCACAGGTTATGCATTTAAAAACAGGTGGAAACCCACTTAATGCCAGTGACTGGTCAAGGCCGAAACGGGTTTTGCGGCAAGATGGATCTTATCTGTGTGAAGCAGGGAAGACAATTTCTTTAGACATGACCTATTTTAAGATAGGTGACGAACATTATGTTTCTTGGTCCCAGCGGCAATTTGTACCAGTTGACCAAGGTGCATGGCTTTATATTGCAAAAATTTGTCCTAAAAAACCATGGCAACTCATTAATGAACCCGTTCTCCTATCGAGACCGGAATATGGTTGGGCAAATAATAATACCTTTGTTGATGAGGGTCCCTTTGCCTTAATAACCTCTGATAAGGTGTTTTTAACCTATTCAAGTGCCCTTGTTGATGCAACCTATGTTGTTGCCCTACTTAGTGCAGATCTTGACTCAGATTTAATGGATCCTGCCAACTGGCGGAAGGGAAATTATCCTTTATTAACCTCCAGGAGTGTTCCAGGTGAATTTGGGGCAGGACATAATGCCTATGTAATTGATGGGCAAGGCACAATTTGGAATACCTATCATGCCCGGCCAGGTGTAGATGGCCCGAGGAGTACCGGTATACGCCGAGTACATTTTGATATAGATGGGGAGCCAAGACTTGATTTAACAGAGGAGCGGGATTTAAACCAAGAACTGGCGAATGTAAGCATAGAAGTAGTGTTAGGAAAGGATGGCTAAGATGCTTAAAGAATTTAGTTTAGATAGTGTTCAAGTAACAGATCCCTATTACGTAAATGCTTTTAACAAGGTTGTTGACTATTTATTACGGCTCGAACCGGACAGACTTTTAGCCGGCTTTAAGGCGGTTTCAGAAGGTAAGGATCCGGGGGAGGAGCCTAATCTTAATCTATATGCTGGCTGGGAAGATGCTTGGAGTTTGCTCAGGGGCCACACAATGGGCCACTATCTCACAGCCATGGCACAGGCTTACAAACAAACTAAGAATAGTGATGCAAATTTAAATTCACAACTGAAGAAGCAAATCGATTACACAATTGACTGTCTACGGGCTTATCAAGAGGCTTCCCCCAATGGGTATTTATTTGCCTCCCCAGAAACCCATTTTGACATAATTGAGGGTAAAGCAACTGGCAAGCACTGGGTGCCCTGGTATTCGATGCACAAAATTTTAGCAGGTGCAGTGGATGTTTATCGCTATACAGGTAATGAAAAGGCATTGGCAATTGCCTCAACACTTGGTGATTGGGCCTATGGACGCACATCAAAATGGGATGATGATTTACAAAGGCGTGTTTTAAACATTGAATATGGGGGTATTAATATAGCCCTATATGATTTATATAAAATCACCAAGGATGAAAAGCATCTGGAAGCGGCTAAGAAATTTGATGAAGATGATTTATTTGCAGAAATCGAAGCGGGAAATGATCTTTTGGAAAACCGCCATGCCAATACCCAAATACCAAAATTCATCGGGGCCTTAAATAGATATGAAGTCTTAGGAGAAGAGGCGGACTTTTATTTTAATGCCGGTAAGAAGTTTTGGGAAATGGTTATTAAAGATCATACCTATATTACTGGCGGCAATAGTGAATCAGAACATTTTCGTAAGCCCGGGCGCCTTGATGAGTCCAGGACAAATATAAATAACGAAACATGTAATGCCTATAATATGTTGCTTCTCACCAGGAAATTATTTAAGTTCACAGGTGATGTGAAGTACGCTGACTTTTATGAACGGACCCACCTTAATGAAATTATGGCCTCTGTTCATCCTGAGACAGGTATGACCACTTATTTTAAGCCAATGGCAACTGGATATTTCAAGGCATATGGCACAGAAACCCATTCCTTTTGGTGCTGTACAGGTACGGGTATGGAAAACTTCACCAAATTAGGTGATAGCATCTATTTTTATAGTGATGATGATTTATATATTAACCAATACCTAAGCTCCAAGTTAAATTGGGAAGCAAGGGGACTTGCCTTAACTGTTGAGGCAGATCTGCCAAGTGATGATCAGGTTTTAATAACTATTGAAGCTGCCCCAACGCAAAAACAAAGGATTAAATTCCGTATTCCTTCCTGGCTTGCCGCAAACAGTAAGCTGGCAATAAGTATCAATGATCAGCCCGTTTCAGCCACGGAAAAGGCGGGTTATTTAGTAATTGATAGAACTTGGGCTGCAGGTGATCAAATTAAGCTCCACTTACCCACAGAAGTAAAGGTGGAAAGGCTTGCCGATAATCCCAATGTGGTGGCCTTTAGCTATGGACCTGTTGTGTTGTCCGCTGCACTTGGCAAGGAAAAAATGGAAATAGAACCCCATTGGGCCTCCATTAAGCCCATGTTGCCAGAGGGTGTTGAAATTAAGGATTATTTGGTTATTCAATCTGGCACCATTGAAGACTGGCTCAATAATATTCAAGAAAATCTTGTGCGCAAACCGGGGACTTTAGAGTTTAACCTCAGGGGTACAGATGGGGATCAAAGCCTAACATTTACCCCCTACTATTTAGAGCATGAAGAACGCTATGGAATCTACTTCCGTTTAGTGTCGCCAGAATCTATAACCTTAGAATCTGAAGGTAAGCCTGCTGAGCAAAAAAATGAGATTGACGCAGTGCAAATAACCAATGATCAAAGTGAACTTGTCCACAACCTCCAGGGTAATACAGTGGTGGGCACCTATGAAGGTTATAACTTTAGGCAAATGACCGGTGGAGAAGGGGATGAAAACTGGTTTAGCTACGATTTGGCCGTTGATCCTCGGCGAACAAACTTTGCCGCCATTACCTATTATAGTGGTGATGCAGGTAGCAAAATTAATATTTATGTGGATGATCAGCTTTTAAGTGAGGAAACAGTGGTCCAAAAGGACACCAAGTTTTACACTGTGGAATATCAACTACCAGATACCCTCCTTGTGGATAAGCAGAAGGTAACATTGAAATTTGTGAACAGTAAATCAGAATTAAAAGGACGCATCTTTGATCGAGTTGTAATTTTAGCGGGTAATTAATGAACAGGGGAGGAACCCAAAGATGTACAAGGCAGCTATTATAGGGTTTGGTGGAATGGGGAAATGGCATTATAATGCCATTTCCCAGCAAATCAATGGTTTAGAGGTTACTGGAATCTATGATATACGTGAAGAGGCCCGGGAAGAAGCCCGTGCCAGCTCCCTCCATGTTTACACTGAACCTGAAGAAATATTTGCAGATGCAGAAATTGATGTGGTATTAGTTGTAACACCCAATGATTCCCACAAAGACTATATCTTAAGGTCTTTGGCAGCTAATAAACATGTGGTCTGTGAAAAACCGGTTGTACTTAATAGTGCCGATTTACGAGAGATAATGGAGGCAGAACAAAACTCCAAGGCCCTATTCACAATTCATCAAAACAGACGGTGGGACAAGGATTTCCAGACGGTAAAGACTATCTTAGATAATGATACAATTGGTAAACCCTATTTTATCGAAAGTAGGGTAAATGGCTCCAGTGTGTTTTTACATGGCTGGCGGGATTATAAAATCAATGGCGGTGGCATGCTTTACGATTGGGGTGTACACTTACTTGATCAGGCCTTGCTTTTAATTCCGGAAAAAGTGGTATCTGTCACAGCCCATATCTTTAATATCCATTCTCAAGAGGTTGATGACAATGTTAAGGTGCTTTTAGAGTTCGAAAGTGGTGTAAGTATGCTTGTGGAAGTTGCCACTAACTGTTTTATTACAGCACCTCGCTGGCATGTTTCTGGAGCAAATGGTACTGCTGTAGTAAAAAACTGGGATTGTGAAGGTAAGATAGTACAGCTTGCAGATAGTAAGGCATTGAAATGGGAAAACCATATTGTTTATACATCAGCTGGGCCAACAAGGACAATGGCACCACGCCCTGCCGAAACCACTGTGGAAACCCCCTTACCAGACATAAAGGATGCCAGAGGCAATGATTATCACCACTTTTCCTCAGCAGATATTTTCTATAATAATCTACTGGCTGCCATGGAAGGTAAGGAAGATTTACTGGTAAAATCAAAAGAGGCATTACGGGTTATGGATCTTATTGAGTTGGCCTTTAAATCCGCTGCGGAAAAACGGGGAATTGCCTGTTCTATTTAGGCAGAAATAATTATTAAGAAGGGGAGGACAATTGTGAGGGAAACTACAAAAATTGCTTTTATTGGTGTAGGCGATATTAGTGGTATCTATTTGGAGAACTTGACCAATCTTTTTAAGCAAATTGAAATTGTGGGAGTTTGCGATTTGGTTCGGGCAAAGGCAGAGGCAGCTGCGGAAAAATATGGTATTCCCAAAATTTATGAAACAATGCATGATGCATTTGCCGATCCGGAAGTTGAAATTATTTTAAATCTTACTCGCCCCTATGAACATTTCGAAGTAACAAAAGCCGCCCTAGAGGCTGGCAAACATGTATATTCCGAAAAACCCCTTGGTGCAACCAAGGAAGAGGGAGAAAAGCTAGTTGCCCTTGCTAAAGAAAAGGGTCTAAGCATTGGCGGTGCACCTGATACCTTTTTAGGGGCATCAATCCAAACTTGCCGTAGATTAATTGATGAGGGCTTCATCGGGGAGCCGGTGGGCTTTAATGCGGCCATGATTTGCCGGGGTCACGAATCGTGGCATCCTGATCCTGCCTTTTACTATCAATTTGGGGGAGGCCCAATGATGGATATGGGTCCCTATTATTTAACTGCCTTAGTTAACCTATTAGGCAGGGTAAAGGCGGTCACAGGGGTAACGAAAACCTCTTTTGGCAAAAGGGTAATTACAAGTCAGCCCCACGCGGGAACAGTGGTAGATGTGGAGGTGCCCACCTATATTACGGGCATTTTGGAGTTTGATAATGGGGCAATAGGTAATCTAACAACAACCTTTGATGTTGTTTATAATGAACAAGCCCGTTTTGAAATCTATGGTTCTGAAGGAACATTAATTGTTCCTGATCCCAATTTCTTTGGCAATCAAATTTTCCTTTTACGGCCAGAAACTGGCAGTTATAAGGAAATGCCCCTTTTATTTGATTACAAAGAAAACTCAAGGGGCCTAGGCCTTGTTGATATGGCAGTTGCCTTAAGGAATAACCGCCCAATTAGGGCCAATATGGAGCAAACCTTCCACGTCTTAGATATTATGACGGCCTTTGAGCGTAGTAGCCAGAAACAAGCTAGGGAAGTTATCAAGTCGCCCTATCAGAGGGAAAGACCCATGGAAAAGGCTCAAGTTTTAGGCATAATGGAAAGCTAGATAAAAAAATGCGTTCTGGTAAAATTCCCAGAACGCATTTTTTATTTAAATTAGAATGGTAATTCCACAACATCGCCACCAATTGTCAATGTGGCAGATAATGGTGTTTTACCGGTTAAGCGTTGGCTTAAAGCATCTGGTTGGCTACCACCCACATAAATGGTTAGTTTAGAGGGTTCAACCAAGCAACGTCCTTCCGCATCAAAGATGGCCATCTGGCGCGGCTGGAGTGTGAATTCAACTGTTTTTTCTTCCCCTGCCCCAAGTGTAACTCGCTTAAAGCCTTGCAAGCCGTAAATGGGTGTTGGTACAGAAGCTTCAGTGTGCTGGACATATAATTGGATTACCTCATCACCAGCAATTGAACTAGTGTTTTTCACCTTTACACTAACTTTAACTTCTTCACCTGCTTTAATTTCAGGGTTTGAGAAGCCCAGGTCACTGTAAGTAAAATCACTATAGCTCAGACCATATCCGAAGGGATAGAGTGGTTCTTCTGTCATGTATCTGTAGGTTCGTCCTTGCATGTCATAATCGGTTATCTCAGGAACTTGCTCAAGTGATTTAACAAAGGTGACAGGTAGGCGACCGGCAGGATTGTAATCTCCAAAGATAATATCTGCAAGTGCATTACCGCCCTCTTCACCTGGGTACCAAGCTTGCACAATGGCGGGAATATTTTCATTGGCCCAGTTAATAGCCAAGGGGCTACCACTGAATAGTACCAAGACAACTGGTTTGCCCAGGCGGTAGATTTCCTTAAGTAGTTCCTTTTGCATGCCTGGCAGATCAAGTGTTAGCTTATCACCGCCACCATCAGACATTGCAGCCTCACCCTCTTCGCCTTCAAGCTCTGGTGAGATTCCTAAACACATAACAACTGCATCTGCCCTCTTAGCCATTGCCACCGCTTCGGCAAAGCCTTCTGCAGGGCTATTACCCCAGAAGCCAACTTCATCGGTTGTTAAATCACAGCCTTCAGCATATAAAACCTTGGTATTAGCCCCCACCTTATTGCGAATACCGTCTAGGGCTGTTACCAGCTTAGTAGATGTTCCAAAGTAGTTGCCAAGTAAAACATTTTGGGCTGCTGCATTGGGGCCAATTACAGCAATTGTGTCTAAGTCTTTACTTAAGGGAAGTAAATCGTTTTCGTTCTTAAGTAAAACCATGGACTCCCTTGCTATTTCACGGGATTTGGCCCGGTGTTCGTCACAAGCCACAACTTCAAAGGGAATTTGGGCATAAGCAACTTCTTCGTCGGGATCGAACATTCCCAGTTTAAACTTGGTTCTTAGTAGTCTTGCTAAGGACTTATCAATAGTTTCTTCAGTGATTAAACCCTGTTCCACAGCCTTATTCAAGCTGGGGAATACCCTACCACAATTAAGGTCACAGCCATTATTAACTGCTAAGGCTGCAGATTCTTCAGGTGTATTAGTTACTTTGTGATCGGTGTGGATATCGGCGATGGCACCGCAATCTGAAACAACATGTCCTTTAAAACTCCAGCGACCCCTTAAAATGTCTTCAAGTAAGGTTGGACTTGCACAGCATGGTTCACCATTTGTTCTATTATAGGCACCCATGACAGATTCAACATTACCTTCAATTACTAAATCTCTAAATGCCGGTAGATATGTTTCGGACATATCTTTTAAGCTTGCCTTAGCATCAAAACTATGGCGTAGTTCTTCAGGACCGCTATGTACAGCGAAATGCTTGGCACAAGCGGCAACTTTTAGGTATTTTTCATCATCGCCTTGCAAGCCTTTGACAAAGGCCACACCTAATCTGCCGGTGAGATAGGGATCTTCACCATAGGTTTCTTGGCCCCGGCCCCAACGTGGATCTCTAAAAATATTAATGGTAGGTGTCCAGAAAGTGAGACCTTTGTAGATTCCACGGTCGCCGTATTTTGCAGCCTCATGGTGTTTGGCCCTTGCTTCATCGGAGATTACAGAAGCGACTTCCTCCAGTAATGGCTCGTTAAATGTTGCTGCCATTCCAATGGACTGTGGAAACACAGTGGCTATTCCTGCCCGGCCAACGCCGTGCAGACATTCATTCCACCAATTATACTCGTGAATACCCAAACGGGGAATGGCCGATGAATTGTAGATCATTTGCGAGATCTTTTCCTCCAAAGTTAAGCGAGAAATTAAATCCTCAATTCTTTTCTCTAGAGGTTGATCTGTCTGTCTAAATAGCTCTTTCAACTTTCACTCTCCTTAATATCTTATTGCATAAGTTTAAAACGTGGGTTGTAAATATGCAAACAAAAAGTTTGCACCGTTTTCAGCAGGTCATCAATATTTTGGTTGCCCTGTAATAGAAAAATACCCATATTTATTCCCATACAAGTATAACATACAAATTACATGTGGGAAAGGGTTTTCCATGAAATTGGATTGCGCAGAATTCGCTTTTAAAGTTTAATAAGTAAAAAAATTGTTTTGACGTCAAACTCCAGCTATGGTAGCATACTGTAATAGTGAGTTGCTGGATGGTAAATTTTTACGCACCGAGGATTCAGGTCATTTTCCCTTAATTGTCAACACAACCATTCTAAATAAGGAGAGTGATTTCTTGTATTTTACAGGTTTTGCCGATGAGGTATGTGGCAGCATTGAACAACAAATTAAAGTTACGAAAGAGCTGGGTTGGAAAAATATTGAGGCCAGAAATATTGCAGGAAGAAACCTTACTGATATTTCTGATCAGGAGTTTGAAGAGGTTTACGCTAAGCTTAAAGAGGCAGGTGTGAGCATTAATTGCTTTGGTAGTGCAGTTGCCAATTGGGCTAAAAGCCCCACAAGTGATGGGGACTTTCAAAAAAGTATAGAAGAGTTAAAGCGTGCAATTCCGCGTATGCAAAGGCTAGGTACTAAGATGCTAAGGGGCATGAGTTTTAGCATTCCAGAAAAGGACAGTTTGGAACTGGAAAATCTTGTAACCGAAAAGCTGCAAGTTCTGGTTAAGATGTGTGAAGAAGCAGGCATAATTTATGTTCACGAAAATTGTATGAATTACTTTTCCCAGTCGTATGAACATATGGAAAAACTTTTGACGAGGATTGATTCGCCAAATTTTCGAATCGTTTTTGATACTGGTAATCCAGTCTTCTCCGACAACCGCATGGGTCAGCCACCTTATGAAAAGCAAAATTCCTGGGAAGCCTACCAGCTGCTAAAGGACAAGATTGCATATATCCATATCAAAGATGGTGTCTTTGATCACCAGGAAAGCAAGATGCAGTATACCTTTCCCGGTGAAGGTGATGGTGAAGTGCGCAGGGTGTTAAAGGACCTATTGGCAAGTGGCTATGATGGGGGAATTTCCATTGAACCCCATATGGGCAGTGTTTATCATGAATTGTCAAACAAGGAACAAAGCCCAGATGAATACAGATACGATGTTTATGTGGAATATGGCAGACGGATTATGAAGATGGTGGAAGAAATTAAGGCAGAGTAAAAATGGGAGTAGTGGGAATTGGCAATCTGGATAGTAGTAATACCCCATTATGATCATCAACCATTATTTATTCAAGCCATCGAAAACGATTTACATGTTCTGGCGGAAAAACCAGTCGGTGTGGAATTTAAAAAGGCAAGTATACTAAATGAGGGTGAGTGAGTTTATGAAATCCGCAATCAAAGTGAGCCTAGTGGTTTTAATGTTCTTGTTTTCTCCCTTGGTGTATGGGGCGGGGAGCGAGGCTGTGGTTATTGATGGTTATGATATTACTGCCTCAGTTTCGGGCACTCCATTGAAGGAAATTTACCAAGATCAATTTAAAATCGGTGTTGGCCTTAACGGCTATAATACCCAAACAGACACAATGAACTCTAAGGTAATGTCTGAGGTTATTAAATATCACTTTAATAGTGTTACTTATACTAACTTAATGAAGCCAGATCACCTTTTGGATCAGGTAGGGAGTGTCAAGAACCACCAAGCAGGTAAGCCTGAACCTGCAGTGAAATTTGATTCAGTAATTAAGGGCTTGGAGTTTTGCCAAACTAACGAGATTGGCATGCGTGGACATACCCTAGTTTGGCATGCCCAGACCCCAGATTGGTTTTTCAGGGAAGGCTATGCCACCAATGGTGAATATGTTGACCGGGAAACAATGTTACTGCGCATGGAAAGCTATATAAAACAAGTTTTAGAATTTGTGCAAACGGAATATCCAGGGGTTGTTTACGCCTGGGATGTGGTGAATGAGGCAGTTGAGAACGGACAGGGCCGCTATGAAATCAACTCGGGTTTTAATATTAGGACAGTATCGGGTGATGCTGGTGATTTAAGGGATAACCCGTGGTACAAAGTTATTGGTGCAGACTATGTGGAAAAGGCATTCACATATGCTAGAAAATATGCCGATCCCCATGTTAAGCTCTTTTACAACGATTACAATACATTTCAAACAGATAAAACCAAGGCCATTTATGAACTGGCAGCCTATTTAAAAGGGAAAGGATTAATCGATGGGATTGGAATGCAAGGCTATTTAGGCCTTGATTACCCGGGGATTGAAACTGGCGGGAGTAATTTTAAAACAGCTGTCACTAAATTTGGGGAGCTAGATTTGGAGCTCCATGTAACAGAGTTGTCCATTAATCCAGAAGGTTCCACAGATGAGTTGTTTGAAAAACAGGCCCAAAGGTATCAAGAGGTGTTTAAGGTACTGAGTGAATTAAAGAAATCAGGGGTCACTAATGTTACCAATGTAACTGTCTTTGGAATTATGGATAACTATCTTTTTTACCCAGATGATGAACAAACAACCCGTTTGTTTAATGGTCAGCTACAACCAAAACCGGCCTTTTATGGGGTAGCTGAGCCCAATAAGCCCTGGTATGTTACTAAAGCGCTTTATGAAGGTGCATTACAAGTATTTGATGGTCATGGGGAAGTGGTTGCTAACCTATTACCGGGTAAGTATCTACCTGCTGCCCTTGCAGAACTTTTGCAAGGTGTAGATCAAATTGACGAATTTAAAGTTGCACGGGGATATGTTATGAAAGTTTATACCAACTCTAGCACTGGCAATGGCGGTATCTATCTTGGTAATGTTAACTGGAAGTTTAACCAGGCCCACTTTGCAGACTTAAAAGAGATAGTTATTCAAGAAGATGATCTGGCAAATATAGTATTAAACAAACCCTTAGCAGCAAGCCACTTGCCAGAACGGGCCAATCGGGCCGTTGATGGTCAGCTTATGACAAGTTGGAGTCCTAATGATCAAGCACCGTACTGGCTCAGTGCTGACTTGGGCAAGCCCCATGTAATTACAAGACCAGCTAATTAAAGTCAAGCATTAATTTGAATTTTTGCCTAGAAAATCTGCTGGTAAAAAGGGTGTGAAAAATTAAGCCATTGAAAAACA
>JGI24707J26582_10001533_pt1 | contig 18093 bp, 24 predicted proteins | sample BioPla1DNA1_FD_26582 | JGI IMG/M metagenome (IMG submission 26582)
TTTTTTATATTAACGCTTATCAATTTTCTTCGTGATAAAATCACCAATAAATTGAAAAACGAAAACGATAACGATAATTAAAACTGTACAAACAAAGACAATATCAAAATCACGTCTTGTGAAGCCAAAGTAATAGGCATAGTCACCTAATCCTCCGGCTCCGATCATTCCTGCTACTGCGGTATAGCCAACGATAGCAATTGTCGTTACGGTAATACCAGATACAAGCGCAGGCATTGACTCCTTGATCAGAACNTTCCAAATAATTGTTGAAACTTTTGCTCCCATCGATTCAGCGGCCTCAATTACACCTTTATCTACTTCTCNTAAAGCAATCTCAACCAATCGGGCATAAAATGGAGCAGCACCGATAANCAATGCAGGTAAAGCTGCATTAGTTCCTCTNAAAGTTCCGAATAATAGCATTGTAAATGGAAATAGTAAGAAAATTAAAATAGCAAAAGGAATCGCTCGAAAAACATTCACTACAGTAGCTACAATTAAGTTAATGTATTTATTTTCCCAAAGTCCATCAGGTGATGTAAGGTATAGAACTAATCCTAATATTAGACCTAATACTAATGTGCCAAGCATCGACACTAATGTCATGTAGAGTGTTTCACCAGTTGCTTCAATTAAATCAAGCCATTCAACATTTGGAAACAAATTAGTCATGTCAAATCACCTCCACTTTAACAGTGGTTGATTGAATATACTTAATCGCTGATTCAATCAATTCATCACGACCAGTTATATGAACATACAGTGATCCATAAGGACCGGCTTGTGTCTGCTTAATATTACCATGTAATATATTTAGCTCCACATCAAATTTTTTAGCTACTTGACTAATTAACGATTGGTTTGTTGTCTCGCCAATAAACTGTAGCTTTAAGAGCTTTCCTGTTGAAACAGTTTGAAGCAAAGTCTCTTCAGTGACCTCTTCATCAGGTTTACCCATCACTTGTTCAACAAATCGTTTTGTAACCTGATGTTGTGGATTTGAGAACAAGTCGAGTACGGCCCCTTGTTCGACAATTCGACCATTTTCCATGACCGCTACGTTATGACAGATCTTATGAATGACATCCATTTCATGTGTAATGAGAATAATCGTCAATCCTAATTTTTCATTTATATCCACTAATAACGATAATATAGAATCTGTTGTTTCTGGATCCAAAGCTGAAGTAGCCTCATCACAAAGTAAGATCTTCGGACGATTTGCCAAAGCACGAGCAATACCCACTCTTTGCTTTTGACCACCACTTAATTGTGAGGGATAAGCATCTTCTCTCCCTATTAATCCGACTAAGTTAATCAGTTCATCAACTCTTTTTTCACGTTCAGCTTTTTCAATACCGGCAATCTCTAATGGAAATGCAATATTCTCACGAACTGTCCGTGACCAAAGTAAATTAAAGTGTTGAAAAATCATCCCAATATCTTGTCGTCTTAATCGTAGTTCCTTTTTGGATAATTTCGTAATATCCTCATCATCAATAATAATTGATCCACTTGTTGGCTCCTCAAGTCGATTTATCAAACGGACAAATGTACTTTTCCCTGCCCCACTATAGCCGATAACACCAAAAATTTCTCCCGGCTTAATCGATAAATTAATCTTGTCAACTGCATGTATCTCACTTTTACCTAAGGAAAATCGTTTTGTTAGTTGACTTATTTTAATCATTTGACTCCCCATCCTTTAAAATGACGAAATAAAAACGCCTTTCTGTTTATGAAAGAACAGAAAGACGTATTTTTTATATCTAGTCTCTATGCTCTCTCATCTATCAAAGCTTTTTGCTTTGCAGGAATTGGCACCATTTTAAACAAACATTGTTTAACGGTTGCCGGGTTTCATCGGGCCAGTCCCTCCACCACTCTAAATAAGAGAATATTATATTTAATTAACTGATATCATAGCACTTGATCTTTATAGTGTCAATTGTTTTTTTAAAAATTGCTAATACATGTTATACTATAAAAAAAAGAATTGGATGAATGATTTTGAAAGCACCTATATTTCAATTACCTTATTTAGACGATCAGTGTGAGTTTTTTAATTTAGAGGATCATCTTGGAAATATCATTGTTCTAACATTTTGGACTTCGTGGTGTCCAGAGTGTAGTGTTGATTTAATGTTAAAGGAAAAACTTTATCAAGCAAGCGATAAGAATATCATAAAATTCCTTACCATAAATGTTTCTGGCAGAGAACGTAGCACCATCGCTGGTCTCAAATATTTCCGTGAATATTTAACACAACCAACATTAATTGATCGAGGAGTTGAAACATANCGTACATATAATTGTCATGGCGTACCTACAACAGTAATCATTAATCCAAAAGGTGAATTGATTAAGCAAATAACAGGCCAAGTGAATCTGATTGAGTTAATCGATACGATTCGTCCGTTCATCTAGACAAGTCATTTTAAAAATTGATTCATAATCCTACTAGACAATGTGTAAGATACCCATAAATTTAATGGTAGGATGAGTAATAATAACAGAACATCTGTCACAATCGACCATGGCACAAACTCAATGTTAATCAACCATCTAACTAAAATAAACAGAATAAAAAATATTATAACTGTTAAGATGAGTTTTATAATAAGTTGCCTATTCCTCAACTTAATCACTCCTATCAATTATTTACTAGGTAGACGCAGTTAACTTGCAAAATATTCTGGAAAGCCCACTGATACAATAAGGCAATCTTTCTAAATTGAGATTTATTGACTTAATCTTAGCATTTTTTTAATTTTTTACCAACCGGTCTAATTCTATAAAATCACGCAAAAAAAATCGACACTAGCCGGTTAAACTTAATTAAGTAAGTCTCCTAATCCAAGTTTAAGCTAGTGTCACCTTTAATTTNACTCATTTTAGGCTTGATCTAAAAGCTTTTCATACTGCTCAGCTGTTAACAACTGTTCTAACTCTTTTTCATCAGTCGCCTTAGCTACAATTAACCAACCATTCTCATATGGTGATTCATTAACTAATTCTGGCTGATCTTCTAGCTCTTCATTTACTTCCGTTACAACTAATGAGATTGGTGCATAGAGCTCAGATACTGTTTTAACAGACTCTACACTCCCAAATGTGTCTGTTGCAGATAGTTGATCAGCAACTTCAGGTAATTCAACAAATACAATATCCCCAAGCTCATCTTGCGCATGCTCAGTAATTCCTATTCGAAAGCTGTCNCCTTCTTGCTTAACCCACACATGTTCATCTGAATATTTTAAATTACTTGGAACACTCATGAAAATCCTCCTTTATTATTTCCAAACTTGTTCGTATTCTTCTATCTTAAATCCTAATGTAACATGATTACCATCAAATGCAAGTGGGCGTTTAATCAACATGCCATCAGAGGCTAAGATTTGAATTTGCTCTTCTTCTGTCATAGCTGGCAATTTATCTTTAAGTTGCATTTCTCGATACTTAATGCCACTCGTATTAAAGAACCGTTTAATTGGCAACTCACTTATTTTAATGATCTTAGTTAATTGCTCAGCAGTTGGCGTCTTTTCCACAATATTAAGATCCCGATATTCTACATTATTTTNATCTAACCATTTCTTTGCATTACGACATGTACTGCACTTTGGATAACAATAAAACTCAAGCAACATATTCACTCCTTAGTTATCAACTAATATGTATAGTATAAGTTGGATAGCTCGTTTTTGCTAGTAAACTGCTTATTGACTAATATGTGAACAAAAATATAAATTACTCGCTAACGAATGAGCTATTTNATTGGTGTTGCATATTGTTTTAAGGATTTAGCCATATTACCAATATCATTACTTTTAAGGAGGATATATTTATGCAACAAATGAATCAACAAGCGAATGGCTCAATGCCTCAACCACCAACAATGATAAGTAGTAAGGATTTCTTATACCTTACTGATATGATGTCATGGAATTTAAACGTCGTAAAAAAAGCTCATGCATTGGCTGAGAAATGTCAAATACCTGAAATTAAGCAAGCAATTGAACAAACTGAAAAAATGCATCAAAAACATTATAATCAGTTACTCAACTTCACTAAAAGTCAAACGAACTAACAGAACACTATATGGAGGTATTAGCAATGCAACCAAGTAAAGTCCAGAATCCTGAAACACAAATAGAAAAAACACCGAATCTGAATGATCGCGATATACTTAATGATTTACTTGCAACAGAAAAATATATGACTGACGGATACTCGACAGCATTGAACGAAGCGAGTAACCAAGCGTTATATGATAATATTTTNCAAATATTTACCGAAACACAAAACCAGCACCGACATCTTTTTAATTTAATGTTTAAGCATGGTTGGTATAGCTTGGATCGTGCTGAACAACAACAAATTAACCAAGCTGTAAATCAATTTACTGATTATAAAAATCAATTCCCATTACATTAAACCCATAACACTCTAAAGATTAGTTACTAGCAAATTTATACACCTAATCTTTAGAGTGTTTTTTTTTGACTACCTTAAACCGTAATCATTCCTATTTACAAAATGTTAATAATACGCTAAAATCATTAAAGATTCATTATTATATTGATACGTTATCNCATAATTTCATNAAATTCTTAATAAAGTAATGATACGTCAACGTACGTAGCTAATTAATCAAATTGTCAGAACGTGCTNTTTGGCTAACTAATTAATAAATTCTCTCAAAAGATTGGAGTTAATTTTTATGAAAGAGTCACTTGTAACAATTAAAAACCTTTCCTATGCCTATGAGGATAAAATAGCGTTAAATGACATTAACCTTGATATTCATGAAGGTGATTTTCTAGGTCTAATCGGACCAAATGGTGGTGGGAAAACGACACTAATTAAATTATTGCTTGGATTAATTCCGATTCAGCAGGGTTCAATTCATTTATTTGGTCAAGACATCAAGCANTTTAAAGACTCCAATAATATCGGCTTTGTTTCTCAGAAATCAAATGCATTTAACCGCGGATTTCCTGCTACCGTTAGAGAAGTAGTCGCAACAGGCCTTGTCGCAAAGGTTGGTTATTTTAAATTTTTCACAAAAGCTGAGCACCAAAAGGTGATGAAGGCAATTGAAACAGTTGGTATGTCTGAATATATTGATCAAAATATTGGCGATCTATCAGGTGGGCAACAGCAACGCATTTTTATTGCACGGGCAATTGTGAGCGATCCTAAATTATTAATTTTAGATGAGCCTACAGTTGGTATTGATACAGAGCATGTNCAGAAATTTTATCAATTACTGAATCAATTAAATCAAGAAAATAATATTACACTTTTACTTGTCTCACATGATATTGGTACAGTTACAAAATATGCTAATGGTGTTGCATGTTTAAATAAAGTATTACATTTTCATGGCGGAACTGAAGAGTTTGCAAATATCTCTGATGAAGAATTGTCACATTTTTATGGTNATGATTTAAATTTAGTGACCCATCACCATTAAGGACGTGTTATCTATGTTATCGCANTTTTTTCAATATGACTTTTTACAAAATACATTTTATACTGGACTGTTAATTGGATTAATCGGTCCTCTATTAGGTTCATTTATTGTCGTTAGGCGCCTGTCANTCATTGCTGATGGCCTGTCCCATGTTACATTAGCTGGAATTGCATTCGGATTATTTGTTGAAAAGAAATTTGGTTTATTGCTTCTGACTCCCTTTTATTATGGCACTGCATTTTCAGTTATTGGTGCAGTATTAATAGAACGACTACGTAGGGTTTACCGTGCATTTGAAGAGTTGGCAATTCCGATCATTTTATCAGCTGGCGTTGGATTAAGTGTTATTTTTATTTCACTAGCTAACGGCTTTAATAATGATTTATATAATTATTTATTCGGTTCAGTATCCGCAGTTAGTCGGAATGATTTATATGGAATATTAATTATCGCTATNATCGTTATCACTGTGCTCATCATCTTTTATAAGGAATTATTTATGCTTTCTTTCGATGAGGANTATGCTAGAGTTTCAGGAATNCATGCTGAACGAATTCATTTTTTATTTATTATTTTAACAGCATTAGTTATTTCAGCTTCTATTCGAATTGTTGGCGTATTACTTGTNTCGGCACTAATGACACTTCCTGTTGCTGCAAGTATACGAATAGCTAGAGGATTTAAGCAGACTATCATTTATTCAGTTATTTTCGGAGAGATTTCAGTTATCGGTGGATTAATTTCTGGTTACTACTTAGAAATTCCTCCTGGAGGAACGATTGTAATGATTTCAATTCTAATCCTATTATTAACAATTAGCGGGAAAAAGCTATGGCTTAATATGAAGAGAAAGAAGGCGATCCTATGAATATTGAGAAAGCATTAACTATATTAAAAGATGCGGGCTATAAATATACCGATAAACGTGAGTCAATTTTGACTTTCTTTGAACAGGAAGACCGATACCGAACTGCAAGGGATTTACTCGATTATATGGAAGAACACTATAAGGGNATTAGTTTTGATACGATTTATCGAAATCTAAATCTGTTTACAGAACTAGAGATTTTAGAATCAACAGANCTAGAAGGAGAAAANCTCTATCAATTGTCTTGTGCAGATCATCATCATCACCATTTTATTTGTCGAACTTGTGGTATGACACAAGAGATTGATCTCTGCCCAATGGAAGACATAGTTAAAGAATTACAAAACTATTTAATTGAAGACCATAAATTTGAGATTTACGGGCTTTGTCCTGTATGCCATTAATAAACCTCCTTCTTTACAGACTAAACAGATGTAAAGAAGGAGGTTTGAATTTATTTTACAATCATTACAGGACAATCTACGCGTTTGGCAACTTTGTGACTGACACTGCCTAACACCATTTCTTGGAGTCTATTTAAGCCACGGCTACCAATTACACATAAGTCTAAATCATTTTCATTCGTGTATTTTACAATAGTTGGACCTGGATCNCCATGTAGTACAACGATTTCATAATTTATTCCAGCCTCAGTTAACTTACGCTCAGTTATTTCTAACTTTGCTTTTCGACTCTGATCTAACTCTGTTGCATTATAGATTTTTGTCACGTCTGCTCTAGACGTTGCTGCATCTACCACATATAAAACTGTGATTTTTGATTCAGGGTCTTGTTTAGCTATATAGATTGCCTTTTCGCAAGCGCGAATAGAATATTCCGATCCATCAGAAGCTAATAATATGTTTTTAAACATGAGACCACTCCTTACTATTTGATACTTATATTATATCAATAATTCTGAAAATTTGTATCATTTTTTAAGCCGTTCGGCTGAATTATCTAGTAAATAGTCCCCAACTGTATACAACACTAGTTTATTATCATAGAAAACTTGATCATAATAATGATCTGGAACTGGTCGTGGACCGATATATGGCGCAATTTCAAATGTAAATGATGGCTTTTTAAATTTAGTTAAAAACCAATCAGTAAATCCTCCACCACTCGGTATCCCTTCTGGCTCAATTAAACAATATTTTGTGACATCTGCGAGTTGATTGGCTAATGGACGAAATGACTCAATAAAACGATTCGGTAAATTATAACGCCAGAAAATTTCCTCACCAGATGAATGATAAGCTAAGGCACAATCAAAATCATGTTGATTCACAAAATCTACAAGTGATTTAATTTCTGGTTCACTTAAAGGATGCTCTCCTTTATAATTACTTGAACTTGGTCGTCCTGGATCTGCTTGAATTTCTCCCCAGTCAATTGGGTATTGACGATTCAAATCGACTCCCCGCGCATTTGCTTTCCAACTAGAAAAGTCCAATGAATCATCATTAAGATCAATTAATTCGTCTCGATTACTAAATTGATCTGGTCCATCCTGTACTAATGTGACACCATCAGGATTAACCATTGGAACAAACCAAAACGTCATTCGGTCTAACCACTCTTCCCTAATATGCTTCCAAGGCTCAGCCTCGCTTGTAATTAGGTGGCAAATAAAATCTACAATAAGGCGTGAAGTCATCCATTCACGAGCATGATGCGCACCATGACAAATGACCTTAACATCACCTGTGCCAACCTTTAATGCTAATAGTTTTCGCCCTTCAACTGATGTTCCGATCGTTTCAAGTTCAACTAAATTTGGAAACTGTTTTGCAAGTTGATTTAAGTCACTTACTAAATTGTCGTACCGATAAATTTGAGCAAGTTCAATTTTACTTTCCATTAAATAAATCACCCCCTAATAAGCTATGCCTACGTAAGGGGGATTTAGTACACTATTCTGATAGCGCTCGATTGGCTAACATCTGCAGTACCATATCATCCATTGGTGGATTATGCAGTCCTGCCCTAACATCACGATAAAATTGTTCAAAGCGATATGATTTCGATAGCCCTCTTCCACCTGCAATCCGCATCGCTAAATCTACTACTTCATTTGCAATATTAGTTGCTACAGTTTTTACGGCAGCTAATTCTGCGCTGAGTAGTTGACGCTCTTCTTTGGTGCGATTATCCCATTCTGTAGCGACTTGATACATAAAGCTACGTGCTTGCATTAACTTTAGTTCCATCACCAATCTTTTGTTGAATGTGAGGCACTTCAGAAATAGGTGTGTTTAGACTATTTGGTTTAAAGTTTTTCGCAAACTCAATGGCTTCATTCCTAGCTGCAATTGCAATCCCTAAATAACATGCAGGGATATGCAGTAGCCACCCTTTTGCTTTTCGAGGATTGGCTTTTTTATTAAGCTCAACAAGCAGAGATTGATCTACTTTCACTTGATCAAAAATTAGATCATCACTACCAGTTCCTCTCATACTCATCGTATCCCACGTCTTTTTAATTGAAATACCTGGTGTATCACTTTTTATTAAAAATGAACCTACAGCATCTTTATCCTCAACATAGGCAGAGACAATATAGTAGTCTAGTACAGCAGCCATTGTCGAAAAGGTCTTCTGACCAGTAATGATATAATCATTTCCTTGTCTAACCGCGATTGTTTGAGGTACACCTCCTCGTGTTGGGCTGCCTGTTGCCCGTTCCGAGGCGATTCTATTTACAAGTACCTGATTTTCTGCAACTTCCCGTGCTAATTTATCAAAAATCTCTGGTTGCCACGGTTGTTCTTCTGCTAGTTCCTTTATAATGCCTAGATGCCACCCAAAAGATAGTGCTGTTGCTCCATCAGCCGCAGCAAGTCTTTCTTGAACTAATAAAAATTCATAAAGTGATAATTCTTCACCGCCTATTGCTTTTGGTAGTGTAAGTGAAAAGTATTTTTCTTGCTTGAATTCAGTTACTGTTTCTTTAGGTAACTGTGCGTATTCTTCTGCTTGTTTAATCCGCTTTAGTGCTTGATTACCTAATCGTTCAACTAAATTAATCAATTGTTGTTGACGTTCATTTCTAACATACGTTTGAAATATTGACATCCATATCCTCCTCACGATTGATCGTTACTCTGTATTTTATGGACTTTACGACAAACTTGCAATTAATCTACCTTCTCTATGCTCCGCTTAAAAACTACCCTATTTAAAAACTACCCTATTAAAAATGACCCAGTGAATAAAGATAAATCCACTGGGTCATTCATACATGTTATTTAGCAGCATCTTTTAAATATTGTGCATCTTTTTCTAACATCTCTTTTATCTCAACAAGGAGATGATTTAAGCGTTCTGTAGCTGAATCTACCTCTGATATACAGCAGCTGATTGCTCAGATACACTCGCGATATTAGATATTGCATCATTAATTGCTTTCGTATCATCTAATACATCATAGAGTGCGCTATAAGTATCATCATTTCTGTTCCCATATTATTAATGACAGCATTTAATTGTTTGATTGTATCGCCTGTCGTTTTGATTTGGTTTGCACCTTCATTAACAGCTCGATACCCCTCTTCTAGTGCAGTCACTGCAGCCGAGGATTCTTCTTGAATACCTGTCGTTGTATCTGTAATATCATTTATAGATAAACTCACTTGTTCAGCTAACTTTCGGACTTCATCTGCTACAACCGCAAAGCCTTTACCATGTTCTCCTGCACGCGCCGCTTCAATGGCAGCATTTAAAGCTAGGAGATTTGTTTGCTCAGCAACTTCTTGGATGACTGTTACTAGTTGAGTAATTTTAAGTGTCATCTCATTTAAGCCTTGAACCTTCTCTAAAGACTGCTTAATCGTATTATCAATAATGTCCATTTTCTCGACAGACTGATCCATCAAGTTTTCACCTTGATTTGTCATATTAAGCATTTGCTGAGATTCACTCTTAATCGATTCACCTTTGATTGCAACCTCTTTAATCGTATCAGTAAACTGGAACAATGTTTCAGTTAATGTTGCAGCTGATTGCGCTTGAGTTTCTGATCCACTTGAAATTTCTCGAACTGTATGTGATATATTATGGCTATCAGTTGTTAGACTTTCCATATTGTTGATTAATGTCGAGATTTGATTACGAACATGTTGTGTCATTTGTGTCATTAAATCTTGTGATTTAATGACACGCTCATGCGCGAGTTCAATCTTATTATTAATTTCTCTTAAATCTTTAGCCTTAATCTTACCTTCAGGCAACTCTACCAATTCTTCATTACCTAAAGCCTCAAGACGCGCTTCTATTAAACGCTCATCTTTATTTCTTACTTTAATAGAGATAAAGACAAGCACGAAACTAGCTACTACTGCCGCTGCAATTACGATTAAACTATCAATTCCAATTGAAGTTAACACGTTTAATGAGGATAAACTATAAACCAGTGCTAAGATATGTAATGCACTAATAATAACTGCTAATAAAACGAGATTCTTTTTATTTTTCATCTTACTCATTCTCCTTAATTATGTAGTATAAGCGATTAAATACTCTATAACCTAAGTAGCAAGCGATGAATCTATAGACAATCTCATTTAAAATATTTTTTCGATCGCTTGTTTAATGCGTTCTTGATCAAATGGTTTAACAATAAAATCCTTAGCTCCTGCTTGGATTGCTTCTAATACCATTTGTTGCTGTCCCATCGCAGAACACATCACAATTGTTGCATTTGGGTCAAAGCTTTTAATACCTTTAACAGCTTCAACACCGTTCATCTCAGGCATTGTGATATCCATCGTTACTAAGTCAGGCATTAATTCTTTATATAAATCTATTGCGACTTGCCCGTTTTCCGCCTCACCAACGATTTCGTGTCCAAGTGATTCAAAAATATTTCTTAATTGCATACGCATAAACGCTGCATCATCTGTAATTAAAATTCGAGCCATTTTCTATCTCTCCCTATTTCCATGTCTATTCTTCAGTTGCTATTTCTTCATTATTATTTGACTCTTCTACTTGCTCTGTCGATTCTTCTTGGGGTTGTTGCTCTTCTTCAATTTCATCTTCTACAACTTGTTTAACTTCCGTCATTTCTTCATAGTTTAAAACATGTGATAAATCAACAAGTAACAACAAGCGATCATCAAGATTCGCCACACCACTTAGGAAATTAACATCAATTCCCTTCACACTTGTTGGTGTTGGTTCAATAACAGAATCATCAATATCGATCACATCAGAAGCAGCGTCTACAACAAAGCCGACTGCAATCTCATTAATAAGCGAAACGAGCATTCTTGATTGATCTGTCTCCTCAGATTCTGGTAAGCCCATCCGTTTTTTTAAGTCAATAACAGGAATAACATCACCACGTAGTTTAGTGATCCCTTCAATAAAGTCAGATACCTTTGGCAACGAAACAACTTTTTGCAATCTTTCAATTGAGACAATTTGTTCAATACTTGTGCCGTATTCTTGACCATTCAGTTGAAAAACAATATATTTNTCAGTACTCATATTGATAACTCCTTTACCTATCTTTAATAGCTCAATTATAGCATGTTTACCCATCTATTACCTAGATTATAAAGTGAACTACCCACCACTTAGTTAACCTTACGGTCTANTTGAAGTGGGGGCTTCTCGACTTATCGTTGCTTTTACTAGCCAACGAAAAATGACCGAGCTAACCCTCTTGTTCCAAGAGTTTTTGTCTCTATGACAACGCTAATAAGCGTATGCCTTCGTTTTTGATATTGATTGCAGAATTATAGTCCCTATCTGCCTCATAGCCACAAGAACAACAGTAAGTGCGTTCAGATAGTTTCATTGGTTTTTCTGCACCACAACAAGAACACTTTTTCGTGGAAGGAAACCATTTATCAATTTTGACAAGCTGTTTTCCTTGTTCTTTTAGCTTGTACGCTAAGAAGGTGGTGAACATACCCCAACCATTGTCGTGAACACTCTTACCAAAGTGGAGAGCTTGAGACATTCCTTTCATGTTCAAGTCCTCAATCACAACAGCATCAAAGTTAGAAGCTAACTCTTTTGATTTGTGGTGAAGGAAATTCATGCGCTGGTTCGCTACTTTTTCATGCAACTTAGCCACTACTAGTCGTTGCTTATTCCAACGTGCAGAACCTTTCTTGCGTTTGGATAGAATGCGTTGTGCTTTTGCTAGTTTGTCTAATGATTCTCGATAGAAACGTGGGTAATTGGCTTTCTCACCCTGTTCACTTTCAACATATAGACCATTCATAGCGAAATCTAGCCCAACCACTTTCTGAATGGACACAGGTTTTATGTCTTTCTCGTATTCTGTCAAAATCGAAATATAGTATTTCCCTGTTTTTGTTTTAGAAATCGTACAAGATTTGATTTTATAATCAGCGGGTATTTGTCTATGTTGTTTGATTTTTACAAGTTTCAGTTTAGGTAACTTGATATGACCATCTTTCAATTCAATGTTTCCATTGACTAAATTAGTCGTATAAGATTGTTTAGCTTTACGGTTTTTGAACTTAGGAAATTCAGCATATCCTTCTAAGAAATTCTTGTAAGCCTTTTGTAAGTTCATTTGTGCATTTGCCAAAGCTAAAGAATCCACTTCTTTTAGGAATGGAAATTCACCTTTGTACTTTGCAGGAGTTGGAAACTTTTGCTTTTTAAGTGCTTCTTTATCATCTTTGAACTTTTCATACGTTTCTTTGCGTTCAGCTAACATCTTATTGTAGACAAAACGAACACAGCCGAATGTTTTAGCTAATAGTACAGCTTGCTCTTTGTTTGGTAACAAACGAAATTTGAAAGCTTTATTTTGTTTAATCATATCCATTCACCTCACTTTTTACCTTGATTTTCAATATATTTTTTGATGGTATCTATTGGCGCACCGCCTGTTGTAAGTAGGCAGAAGCTTCTTGACCAGAACATTTCTTTCCATAGCTTTTTTCTAATATGTGGGAAGTCTCTCTTTATCAATCGAGANCTTGCACTCTTATAAGCATTGATGAACTTTGATAATTCAGAGTTTGGATGTGCTTTGAATAAGATATGGATATGGTCTTTATCATGATTCCATTCCACTAAAGAAATGTTGTATTTACTTCCAATCTCAGTGAACATTTCTTTTGCAAAATCAGATAATTCATTGTCAAAAACTTGTCTCCGATATTTCACAACCAGTACAAGATGATAATGCATTAAGAATACTGAATGATTATTACTATCTAATTTCATTGATATATCAATCCTTTATTCTATATAAGGCTGATTATACCAAAGCCTTTAGCTAAAGCTAACCGAAATTCATCTCCCACCTACTCATTGGTGCTATCCGCACCTTCAGATTCCTTGAGGATGGGAGACTTCTTTCGGAAAGCCGTTAAAAAGACTACTTATTCTAGCGTTATAATCTACTGATTAAGTAACAAATGTACTGCTAACTGTTGATTATTCTCATAGGTGATTTCTACTAAAAGTGCACGCTTAAAGCCTGACAGTTGAGCATCTCCCTTTAAGACTGTCGGATGTGTGATGTCTGTTCTTATTTCTTGATTTGCTAAATGTGTAGATAAACTACCCGCTATCATGTTCCCTAATTCACCAGCAAAAGATTCGAGCATCTCACCAGAAACCGGCATCCCAAACATTTTTTCACCAATTAGACTAACAAAAGTTGGATCAGCCTTTAATACTAATTCACCTTTTAGACCACCTGTAAAACCAATCATCACTCCGAAATTAACACTAAGTGGTGGATTGATCAATTGTGGTGATCCGACCGCTGGTTCAAGTGGGATTATATTCTTCACGGCAAATATTGTACCGTTATAAACCTCTTTAACTAATTCATTAATACTTTTACTCTGTACTGTCATACCCATCATCCTTATCTATTAAAAAACTGTGTTATACAACCTTTACACTACACCCTTCTTTACTATTTTCGGTTAACCGACATAAATTATCAAGCTATTTTACTATAAAAAAAGAAAATGGTCGAAACCTGCGACCATTTTCCTATGCATTTTTATTTATTTAAATGTTGCTTTAATTTCTGCAATCATTTGTGTTAAAGATTCAATTCCACCACTCGATAAGTACCAATAATCAGGTGTTAAGTAAGTGACTTGTTCTTCTTGAACTGCAGTTGTTTGATTCATCAATTCATTATCAAGTGTTGAAGCAGCATCATATTCTCCACCCGTAACAGCATTACGGTCTAANACGAATAAGTAATCTGGATTAACATCTGCTACAAATTCAAAGCTAATATTTTGGCCGTGTGTTGCAGCTTCGATGTCAGTAACTGCGGGGGTTACATTAAATTCGTCATGAATAACACCAAAACGTGATCCCGGTCCATATGCGCTTAATGATCCATCACTCGTTAAGAGAATCAATCCCGTTTTATCAGTCGGTACAGTATCAACAAGATCAGCGATATCTGATTCAATTTGAGCAATTGCTTCTGTTGCTACTTCTTCTTTATCAAAAATCTCAGCTAATATTGAAACATTAGTTTTAAATGAACCAAGATAATCTGCTGTATCAATGCCTAAAAAGATTGTTGGTGCAAGATCTGTTAAATCATCATATGACTCTTGCGTTCTACCAGAAATAATAATTAAGTCTGGATTTAAATTAGCTAACAATTCAAAATCCGGTTCAAATAATGTTCCGGCATTTTCATATTGATCTGCTTCATATTGACTTAAATAACTTGGCACACTAGCTTGCGGTAATGCAGCAACTCTAACACCAAAATAGTCCAAGATATCTAATGATGCAAAGTCAAAAACAACGACTGTTTCTGGATTTTTCGGTACAACAGTTGTTCCTAAATTATGAACAACTTCTACAGTCGCATCTGTTGATGTATTGTCAGCTTCCCCTTTAGATGTATCCCCACAAGCGACAATAAAACTCGCAAAAATTAACATAAATATGAATAATGATAGTTTCTTCATTTTCGTTCTCTCCCTTAAAATAGTTAATAGAAATTTAGCGTATGTTTCTTAAACTAATTAAAATATAGGCAAATACGACATTGATCGATATCATGAATCTGAATATCCATATCGTATACTTCTTTTAAAACACCATTATTAATAATTTCTTCTGTCTTACCCTTTTTTACAATTTTCCCATCTTTCAGCGCTACTATATAATCTGAATATACGGAGGCAAAATTCACATCATGTAAGACGATAATGACCGTTTTACCTAGCTCATCGACTAGTCTACGAAGCACCTTCATAATTTGACAGAATGCTTCATATCTAAGTTATTCAATGGTTCATCGAGTAAAATATAATCAGTATCCTGAGCAATAACCATTGCGATATATGCACGCTGTTTTTGACCTCCACTTAACTGATCTAAAAATTTATCCTCCATCTCTTCTAATTCCATATATTTAATCGCACTATCAATCATTTTCTTATCAAGCTCGGTCAAGCGACCCTGTGAATAAGGAAATCGACCAAAGCTTACGAGCTGTCTAACTGTTAGGCGAACATTGATATGATTAGATTGTTTTAATATTGAAAGCTTCTTAGCTAGCTCTTTGTTATTCGCTGTCGAAACCTCTTGATCATCTATCAATACTTCCCCATGGTCCTTAGCAATTAATCGGCTGACAATCGATAAAAGCGTACTCTTACCTGCACCATTCGGCCCAATAAAGGAGGTAATTTTCCCTTTAGGTATTGTCATTGACACATGATCAATAACGACTGAATCACCATACGTCTTGACAACCTCTTTGATCTTTACCATGCTCGATTCTCCTTTAAAATAAGATATAAGAAGTAGGAACCACCCATTAAATTAATAATCACACTTAACGTTGTTGAAAATGAGAATATCCGATCAACAACTAATTGTCCCCCTACTAAAGCGATCACACTAATGATGATCGTTGCTGTTAATAAAATTGAATGACGATAAGTTTTAAACATTTCATATGTGACGTTAACGACTAATATACCTAAAAAGGTAATTGGTCCAACAAGTGCTGTGGCAATTGAAATAAGGATTGCGACGATTATCATTAATCGTTGAACAATTTTGTCATATTCAACACCTAAATTAATCGCATGCTCTTTACCTAATGACAATACATCTAAATATTTAAAGAATCTGAATAAATATATAAATGTTAGCAGTAATATACCTAGTGCTAAATACAACAAGTCAGTTTGAACGTTGTTAAAGCTAGCAAACATTCGATTTTGAATCATCATAAATTCATTTGGATCAATTAACACTTGCATAAATGTCGTAAAGCTTTGGAAAAACGTTCCGAAGATTAGACCGATTAATAATATGAGATATACATTATGATTACGTTTAAATAAAATCTTAAATAATACAAGCGCAAAGACAATCATTAATGCAATTGAGATGATAAAATTGATCTTCTGATTAACGATCGTAATGCTTGTAGAACCATAAAAGAAAATAATAAAGGTTTGCAACAACTGATATAACGAATCCAAGCCTATTAAACTTGGCGTTAGGAGTCGATTGTTTGTAATCGTTTGAAAAATGACTGTTGCCACCGCAATGACAGCACCAGTTGTCACAATCGCAAGCATTCGAGTTGCGCGACGCGTTAAGATATAACCGATATTTCCTTCTAATCCTAAAAATAAATAGAATCCAATCAGTCCAAGCATGATACCGATTAATAACATCAGTTTGTTTCGATTAGTCATATGCATTTCTCCTCATGATGAGATAGAGGAAGATAAAGCTCCCAAGTACCCCGACAACAACGCCAATTGCTATTTCATAAGGGAAAATAATCACTCTACCCAATATGTCACTAAACAATAAGAAAATAGCGCCTAGTAAAGCAGTATATGGTAAATTAGTTTTCAAATGATCGCCACGATAAATCGAAANAATATTCGGTACGATTAAACCGAGGAATGGAATTGTTCCAACCGTTAAAATCACAATTGCCGAAATCAAAGCAACAATNGTTAACCCACAATTGACTACNAATCGATAATTTAGNCCGAGGTTTTTCGCAAAATCCTCACCTANACCNGCAATNGTAAATCGGTTAGCAAAAAAGTACGCAATGATCACTAATGGGATACTNAAATAAAGTAATTCGTATCTTCCTTGCATCATTAATGCAAAGTTACCTTGTAGCCAGGCAGATATATTTTGTATTAAATCATGCTGGTAAGCAAAAAATGTTGTAATTGAACTAATAATACTTCCAAACATTAAGCCAACTAAAGGAATAANTACTGGGTCTTTGAATTTAATTTTATCGAGGATTTTCATGAAAATAAAAGTCCCAGCTAATGAGAATACAAATGCAACAATTACACGTTGCATCGGTGTTGCATTGCTAAACATTAACATNGCAACTAAAATCCCAAAACGAGCTGAGTCCATAGTCCCTGCAGTTGTAGGTGAAACAAATTTATTTCGACTAAGNTGCTGCATGATTAATCCTGAGATACTTAAGCCTACTCCGGCAATGATGATGCTGATTAATCTTGGCAGACGACTGATCATAATAATTTGCATTTGTTGGTCCGTTAGCTGAAAGATATCAGTGATTTTTAAAGGTACCACTCCAATAAAGATTGATAGACCTGATAAGACTATCAAAATTGGAATTAAATATTTATATTTCATAAAAAAACCTCATTATATAATATTATGATAATGAGAGTCATTATCAATTAGGTGTATTAATTTTATCATGTATATAGAAACTGTCAATAGAGCAGAA
>JGI24707J26582_10001534_pt1 | contig 18091 bp, 28 predicted proteins | sample BioPla1DNA1_FD_26582 | JGI IMG/M metagenome (IMG submission 26582)
TATCAAATCCTTCATCACTTAAATCAATTTTATCTAAAATTTCTTCATCAAAATAATTATTTCTAGCTACTTCAACAAATTCTAATACATTTAAAAGAGCACCTTGAATACTGAGATTTTCTATTTTTTCAAGTTCTTTTAAAGAATTAATCATAACTATACCTCCAAATTGTTAAGAAGCTCTAATTTTCTTAGACTACATTAATATTTATTTTTAAGTTTGTATTTAAATCAAATTCTTTCACTAATTTACCACTAAAAGATTCAACAATATAAAACTGTTCTATATAATTTTCTATAGAATAATTATCCGTATCATCTAAAAATGCTTCTCTTATTACTTCTGTTATTTTACCACTTTTAAACAAATTATAAATATCAATCTTTTTTATTCCGTTTTTATTGTAAAACGATTCTTGATCAAAATCTTTTAATNTAAAATCAATTGTATTTGTCTCTTCATTCCATTTACCTTTATAATTGAGCCATTTAAAAATAAATTGTTTATTATTTTTATCTTTTATATAGAAACCACCTATATTAACTCTAGCAGGCTTTTTATTAAAATGAATTTTTAAAAATCCCTTGTACATGATTTTCATCCTTCAATTTTATTTTAAAAATGAAGATGATCATTAATATCATCTTCTGTATAAATAATTCCATCTACATCCATTCCCATTAATTTATCCTCGTGTCTTTTGCAATCTAAATCATTGAAATAATCAATAACTTCATCGTATATATTAGAAACAAGTTCTACTACTGAAGAACTTGCAAATCTTGATAAATATTTAATAAAGTCATTTTTGTTTTCATCATTAACGGAATAATCTCCTTCGATAAGCTCATTTTTAAACACCTTTTTAAATAAATCTAATTCTTTTTTTGCTTCTAAATTTTTTGACTCCTCAATGCGTATTCTATATACAGCTTCAAAAAATAAATCAAGTTCATTTTCAATATATACATTGTAAGTATCTGATGATTTTAAAAATAAATATATCATAGATGAAATAGCTCTTTCAGATAAATAAGACATAGTAACACCCCTTTTGTATCATTTATATCACTTTTTTAATACTCGCAATCAGTGAAGTTGACATCTTTCCATTCAGGGTCAGCTATGGCCTGAAAGCTCGCATCTTCAAGATTAACTGCTATATACTTTCCATCCCATCTGATAAGAATGGTATACCCAATCAGATACCTCATTTTTTCGTATCCAATTTCTCGTATTTCTACTGCCCAATTTTCCGCTAAATGCTTAGATATCTCTTCTGGAAAGTCTACATCTTCATATTCTTCATCTTTGTTGAGCGTAAAGGATGGTATGCCATTTTCGCCAAAAGACATGGCAACTAAAATTCCGTGCTCATCATCTTCCATCGTCCATACTTCTTCAATATCAAATTGTTTAGTCCACTCCATGAACTTATCCATGTCTTTGACTTTAAAATAACTGGTTCTAGCAAATGGAATATAATTAGCCACTTTTACATCTCCTTATTTTAGTTTTTGAAGTATTTAACAACTTCTTCCAATTCTTCTAGGGTTCATTTTAATAATCAGACATTTCGACTATTTTCATTGTCCACCAAGCTTGTTCATTACATTCTTCGCATTCCATGCAAACCTGGAATTCGTCATCATCCTGATACTGCTCCCCAGGATAGTCTACGATATTTTTCATCAATCTTTCTTCTTTACAGTGCGGACATTTTAATGTCAAATATAGATGGTTCATACAGTTTCCTCCTCCAGTTCAAACATCCTGAATTTCCATATCCACCAAAAACATGATAACAATCTAAACATAAAAAAGTTACTTCCACCTTAATGTTTACCGCCTTTTAAAATGCAAATATAGGAGTAAAACCCTTTTATCAAATTAAAGGCAAAATCATATTATATAAATTTCTTAATTTTTTCCCGGACAATCTTAGTTTATCTTGATCAAATATAATAGCTTCAATGATTTTTTTAGAATCATAAATTTTCCATCCATTTTTTGATACTTCAATTATTAAATCATCTTCGAAATCATCATTCCAAGACAGTTTATCATTAAAAATTTTCAAAAAATAAGTTTTATCAAGATCATCATCTTTTATTAAAGAGTTGATAGTTTGTAATGATAATGAAGGAATCTTGTTTTTATTTAACCAATTAATTTTTTCTCTTCTTCCAATAAACTTATGGTTTTCAGAAAGATACATCAAAATTTTGTTTGTCCAATCTGATGACATTAATGACCCTATAAATAAAGCATGATAAAGAAGCTCTTGTTCTAGCATTTTATCTCCTTTCTATATAAATAGGGGAGTAAAACTCCCCCTAAGATATAAAAGAAAATAAGTCCAGCTGATTTGTATTAGACTTAGACCTTCTTCTTTTTCGTTTTTTTATTTTATTTTGTTTAGCAAATTCTAATAATGATAATTGAACCTTTTTAGTTTGAACTTTTTCTTTTGATATATTTTTATTTAAGAACATCTCATAATCATTATCAATTTTAGTTTGTTTGAAATTTTTATTAGAACTATTAATACGATTCCAAATTGTTTCAGCTGAATCTATATCATTTAATTCTTCAACCAATGTTTTGGCTAATTCATTAATCATATCAAGTCCATCACTTAAACTTTGAAGACCTTCTTCAGAAAATCTACCTTCGATAGCCATAGAAGCTTCCAATCTGTCTCCTAAGAGACGTAAACTGGTATCCTGGAGTGTTTCTTCATATGCTAAAAAATAAACCTTTACAGGCCTTGTTTGACCAATTCTCCAAGACCTTCTACTAGATTGTCTAAGTGTTGATAATACATATCCTGTTTGATAATGAATAATAGTGGGGAAGTCGATTAAATCTAAACCTGTTTCAACTAATCTTGCATTACAAATAATAACATCTGATGTTTTTGCTTTTTCATTAATCCATGCTTCTCTTTTATTAGAAGTTATAGATGATGTTAAAACAGATATTTTAAAACCAGCATGTTCTAAAATAAATTTTAATCTTTCTAATGCNCCAAATTTCCCTGTAAATGTAGCAAATACCATAGCTTTCCTATTATTATTTTTTTCTTCTTGTAAAATTTCTATAAGCTTAGCTTCTTTAGGAAATATTCTTGTTTCGCTTAAATTTATTGGTTGATAATTTAACTCTCTTTCTTCATCTATTATAGGCTCCCAATTAAAAGGCTTATCTGGATATACCATCAAATTATGGATGTGTTTTCTAAGAAAACTATAATTTCTATTATTATTAATACTAGTACTTAAANCGNTTTGTATATCTAAATATGCTTCTTTTTGATCAGCATCCATAGAAACCAATTCTACATATTCAGTGTAATCCGGCAAAGATTCTTGAATATCACTTAATTCTATAAAACCAACACTATTTATTAAATGTTTTCCAAAAACAACAGGATTTACGCCTGGTTTAATTCTTGATCTAACTTTTCTTCGTTTTCTTTGACTATTAGTCATCCCATAATATTCTGTTTCAAAGTCTTCTTCAACAATTCCATATCTTGCATTCCAATCATTTATGCTATTATAAGATAACCCTTCATCAATCATATTTTGTGTTTGAGTTCTAAATAACATATAAAAAAGATCCTTTGCATAGCCGCCAAGTAATGTACCCGTTAATCCAATAGTTTTATTTACAGATTCAGATATTAAACCTAAAGAATCTCCTTGTTTTGTCATATTTTTTAATTCATGAATTTCATCTGCAATAAAATAATCAAAAAATCCACGTAAATATTTATTGATTAGTTTAGCGGGAGAATATCGTCTAATTCTACTATTGTCTGCAGTCCATAAATATTCATTGCATCTTTTTACTTGCCATCTTTTTAATGTTTTATTCCAAACTCTTATTTCTTCAGAGCAATACGAGTTTTTAGTATTTTTATTATTAAAATCTTCTGGGCCCATTATTTCAAAATTATTATTTATATTTCTTAAGTCTCTTTGTATGCCTCCACAGGTAGGACAAGACCATCCTCTTCTTGGTTTCCATATTACAGCAGGCTTTTCTGTATAACTTAATTTTCCTCTATCTCTACTTAATATATAATATTCTATAGATTCTGGTTTCTTTTCGGCTTTACGTAAAGCTAAAACGTCCTTATAACTTTCTAAATGAAAAACTTTTACGTCTGGAATTAATTCTTTAATTTCACGCTCCCATTTATAAATTAAATGGCCGGGACACATCACTATAGCTCTGTATGACTTTCCATCTTTTTGTATATATGGTATTGCAGCTCCAATTAATGTTTTACCAGTTCCCATTTCACCTGAAATAATAACAGATGATTGTTTATTCAATGCGTTAACACTACCTTGAATTAAATCTGCTTGTGCTCTAAAAGGATGTTTTTTAAGTTCCCTTATTTTTTCACTTAATTTATTGTTTCTGGGATCGTGAAGCGGAGTAAAATTTTCACTTATTTTTTGACCCAATAAATTCGAATAAGCCTTTAAATAAGAAGATAAATTATTTATATAGTTTAAATTTTCATCTTTTTCTTCTGTATCTTGGAAGCTTATTTCTTTATTTCTTATTCCCTCAGAAATTAAAGCTTCAAAATTACTTTTAGTAATATTTAAAGATAATCCTTTTAGTTTAGTCTCTTTACCAAACGATTCAACTATTAATTCTTTAGAATAATTTCTATTAATAAAAGAATTATAAATCCATGTTGACCATTCAGGTAAAAGAGGAATATCAAAATTAGAATCAAGATGTGAATATAATGTTTCTACAATTTCCCCATTCCAAGAAAAAATAGCATGTTCAATACCAAAGCTTTTTCTAATATTATCGTTTTCACTAAAATCCATATACATAATATTATGTTTTAAATCATCTATATTTGAAGAAATAGTTTTATATTTGCCTCTTGGCATTAAAATACAGTCTCTTGTTGCTTGCATCATTCCGTCAGATGAATATCTTCCTGTAGATGTTCCTAAAATTAATCTTGTATTTCTATTAATTCCACTCTCAATTTCATTAACATTTGATTGTTTTCCAGAAAAACTAACTAAAAATATATTATTATGTCGATCTTTAACTATTAAATCAGTATATGCTTTTATAAAATCTCTTTTAAAAGGACTATAAACCTTCAAAATTTTCATTTTTTCACCTCCTAAGATAATGTTTTTATAGTCCCATCAGCTTCTAAAATTTTAACATTGATTATATATCTGTCCTTATAAGTCATAGATCTTTTTTCATTAATTCTATTGTCTGATGTTACAATATTATCTTTAGTAATTAGTCCTTTAACTAAATGATTGCTTATCTTTCCGTTTAAATTTCCTGATGCTAATAATAAAGCTATATGACCTTGATGCAATGGGATTAATGGATTTAAAGACTCAGAAGTATTTTTTACTTTTAAAGATCTTTCTAAAGTATTCCATAAACTGCTTNGATTAATATCTTTAATTAAATCATTTGGATCAATAATTGATGGTCTAAAAATTTTTGGCTCATCTGTCATTGGCAATATAAATCTTTGTTTATCGAAGTGGGGAAGAGGGGGAAGAGGNAATTGACTTAATCTTTCAATAAATTTTTCTGCTTTATCATCATAAAAGTATTTTTCTTTTAAAATTCCTAATACAATTATTTTATTAAATTTATTTTCTATTTCTTTTGGAAAATCATATATTTCAATATTGGTTAATCTATAACTTAGCATTCGAGCCATAATTTTGTTCAAACTATGCTTAGGAATTATATAGATTAAAGCTCCACCAGGTATTAAATATTTAATATTATCAATGTACATCATTCTTTCTGAAGCCATACTAACCGGTTTTTCATTTTCCATATAATCAGATGGGGGATGAAGCAACAATAAAGAAAATGCTTTATGAGATATACGAGCAGATTGGTAACTACCTCTACCAAGTTTGTATAAATTATTCTTAGCTATTTCAGCTATCTGTAAATTATTTTCAATACCATAGGTTTTTATAATTGAATCATTATTGTTTAATAAAAAACCATCTTTTAANTTTTTAATAGCTGAGGCNTCTCCACAGCAAGGATCAAAAATTGAACATCGTTCAGGAGTACTATATACAGAACTAATTCGTTTAATGATTTCGCTATGTGTAACGTCATTATATAAAGCCGTTTGCATGAATTAACCCCCTATAAAAGAAAGAGGGGATAAACCCCTCTTATAGTTAAAATTCTATATTTTTAAGCTCTGCATGTATTATATCAATACATTCTCCATCGGATAATAATTCATTTTTAGATGTTATTAATAAATAAATTTGATATAACAAGCTTTTTATTTTTATATTTTCTAAAACTAAATCTTGTTGATTAATATCATTCATTTTAATCCCCTCTTATTTGTTAATTTAATTTAGTTCGCATAACAAATGTTATGTAAACTAATTCCCAGAAACCCCTTATTTCAGTTTACTTTAAGGCTTCATCATAAATGATTTTAGCCACTTCTTCTATTGTTTTGGTGCTTGTATTAATACATAAGTCTGCATGAATCCAATTTGCAAGTTCTTTTTCAATAGTTTTAGTTCTTTCTCTGATCTTTTTATAACTATCTCCTCGATTAATTAATCTATCTTTTAAAGTTTTATAATCAGCTCCCAGATGAACTAAAAAGACTTGATTAGGATATTTATTTCTTAATTGATTTAAGCCATGTAAATTAGTTACAACAGATACTAATCTATTTTTAAAAAGTTTATTTTCTATCTCTTCTTTTGTAATACCATACACTTCATTATTATAAATAGCTATTTCTGCCAATTGATTATTTGTATTTAAATTATGAACTTCATTTCTACTTATAAAATTATAATCAATCCCATTTATCTCTCCGTTTCGTGGCTTTCTAGTAGTAATACTAATTATTTCAGGAATTTCATAAAGTTCATTTAATTTATTTGCAACTGATGTTTTGCCACTTCCACTTGGCCCAAAAATAATAATTAATTTATTTTGCATGTAATCACCTAAATTTCATTGAGTTTTGAACCTAATAAACCATATCCAGCAATGTCTTTCATTGGGTTTTCATTCATTTTATCCATTTTAGGATTACTCATTATTCTACCAATTTTATCCAAAATTCTAACTGTTAAAAACATATAATTTAAAAGTTCTTCCGGAATAATATATTTATCCTTTTCTTTATATTGTTCCATAAAGACTTTAAAAACATCTGTAACTACACTTGTATCACTACCATAAGCATCTACTTTTTCATCTAAAAAAGCACCAAGTTCTTTGCCCCGGCGCTCATATTCATTAGAATTTTTTTTGTTAAAATTAAAGTAAAAAATTTCTTCAGGTAATACATTAATAATTTCTCCTGTATCAACTTTAATTTCATACATTATTCCTATTTCTTTATAGTCATAAGTTTCAGGATTTGTTATTCCCATTACTTCAAAGCTTTTATTATTATGCTGAGCCCTAGGGACATTAAGATCTGTTTTAAATTTTTCTTTTAAATTCATTTATCATTCTCCTTGGAACAATCTTTGTTTAAGTTCATCTTTATTAACATTCAAAGCATTTGATAGTATATTAAAATAAGATTCTAACTCTAACCAAGAATTATTATCTTTAATATTAAAACAATCAAAAACATTATTTAATTCTTTCATTATTTCTAATTTAATTTCACTTTGTTTATTATAATAACTACTAAGAGCCTTTTCTATTTGAAACTGAGGTATAGTTTTAGAATCTCTTATTATTAAATTATAAAAATCTGATCCTATATTTAAAACAATATTATCTGGATCCATATTATTCATTGTAGGAAAAATCAATGGCCTAATATTCTGCTTTCTTAATTCTTTATCAGCTAAAAGTGAAGCTTTTTTTCCACTAATATCCCCATCAAAAACAATATATACATTTCCATTAGGAATTAAATTTTTTATAATTTTTGCGTGTTCTTGAGTTAAAGCTGTACCCATAGTTCCAATTGTATTTTTTATTCCTACTTTATGCATTGCGATTACATCTATAAATCCTTCAACTATAATTAAACAATTTTGATCCTTAATTATTTTTTCTGCTTTATTTAATCCATATAATAATTCTCTTTTTTTAAATAAAGAGCTATTCGAGCTATTTTTGTATTTAGGCTCTTCATTAAAAATACTTCTACCTGAAAACCCTACTGGAATACCTAAATTATTATATATAGGAAATACTAATCTATTTCGTAAAGAAGAATTGATATTTTCAGGAACAAACCCTAATTTCCAATCATTTATTTGTTCCTCAAATATATTTCTTTCTTTTAAATATAATAATGCTTTTTTATTGTTTAATAATTCTTTATGATATAAATTTACTATATTCTTAAGATTATTAATAGATGAATTATGCTTTTTATATTTTTTATTTATTGTTACAATATTAATATTATATTTGTCAGCTATAAACTTAACAGAATTTAAAAATGATAATGATTCTTTTTTTTGTATAAAACCAAACAAATCATTTGCTTCACCTTTACCAGCTTGACATCCAAAACAATAAAAGCTTTGTGTATCCGGATAAACGACAAAACTAGGGTTATCATCTTCATGAAATGGACATTTACCAAAATACTCATTGCCTCGAAGCTCTAGATTTACATATGCAGAAATTAAATCTACTATATCAACAGTTTTTTTAATTTTTTGAATTGAAGAGGAAGAAATAAACAAATATATCCTCCTTTCTAAAATAATTCTAGTTGATCAGCTATTCTTTCTTTATTTTTATTTTCTTTTAAACTGGTTTTTTTTAGCTTATAATTTTTTAAACCTAATCTTCTTATATATGAAATCTTTTTGTTATCATCTATTCCATCAAAATATTCTTCTAAACAATTGTTGCAACATAAAAAATTAGTTAAATGTTTTACACTAATTGTTGCTACGTTGTTACAAGTTGAACATTTTATATTACTACCACGTTTTAATTCTAATAATTCAATATTAGGAGCTTTTTTTCTCTTATCAGAAGGATTTAAAATGAAATTACATCTAAAAGCATATTGGCATCCAACACATGAATAATCTAAATACAAAATAGGATTAACACATCCATCAATAAATTCCATTTAAACGCTCCTTTATTCTTTCAGAAAATATTCTCCTACTTTTTCAAATCGTGTAGTAGTATAAACATGCTCTCCATTAACATCTTTTATTTGATGAATAAACTCTTCAACCCTACCATCGGCAACTCTATCAATCATTTTTTTATTATAACCTGTTTCTATATGAAAAATGGAGTCCCATATTTTTGAACAATTCCATCTACCTATTTCTTCTTCAGTAATTATAGAATAAACTATAACTTCTTTTTTTCCTTTATCTATTTCCACATAAAAATCAGCTCTAGAATAAATGTTCAATACTAACATAAAAACATCCTTCCATTATATTTTCCAAGATAAAGTTAGATATAATTCATCCTCCGTGCATCCAATAACATAAGGGAAATTTATTTCATTCTTTTTTAAAACTTCAATTTGTTCTTCTAAAGTATTTCTATTTGTAAAATCATAGATTGTATATGGAACTTCTAAATTTCTTATTTGTTCTTGTATTTCATCAATCATTTTTTCTGCATCTTCTTTTTCTTGATGAGCATAATGAGAAGTTACTACCCCATTTTGTATGATTGTAGTCCACATAACTAAACTTTCATCTTCCTTTTCAACCCAAACGGTTCTATGCCAATAATTTGATTCATTAGGGGAGCGATCCATTAAAATTGATTTATAAAGTTTTTCACTTCTACCAATTAAAATCATAGCATCCCTCCTTTGTTTTTTATGCAGAAGTAAATTTTATTACTTCTTTAGGAATTTCGTTTAAAAACCTTGATGGTTTACAAAATTGAAACCCACCTCGTACAATTCTAGAAGAAGGATATGATATGAACAAGTTTTTCTTTGCTCTAGTTATAGCTACATAAGCCAATCTTCTTTCTTCTTCAATATCTTCTTTAGTCTTAGCCATATATGAAGGGAAAATCTCATCACTAAATCCTAAAATAAAGACATGTTTAAATTCTAAACCTTTACTTGCATGTACTGTCATGAGTTTAACTTTATTGTCATTATTACTATCTAAAATATCTTGATCTGATAATAAAGATAACTCTTCTAAGAAAGTATTAAGTTCATTGTTATTTTCTCTTTCATAATATTTAATCATTGACTCTAAAGTTTCTAAATAGCCGATTCTATCTCTTTCTACTTCTATATCATCTTCTTTAGCATTTGTAATTTTTGCTTCGATATAATCAAGATAACCAATATCGTGCATAATAGAAACGAAATTATCATAAAGTTTATTTGTTTGGTTATCATCTATCCAATTAATTAATTCACTTAAAGTCTTTTGAACTCTTGTAGAAAAAATATCAATATTATCTTTAATACTTTGATATAATGATTTATTTATACTTAATTCTTTAATTTGATTTAGCGTTACATTTCCAATACCTCTTTTAGGAGTATTAATAATTCGCTTTAAAGATTCATCATCATGTGGATTATTAAGAACTCTTAAATAAGATATTACATCTTTAATTTCCATTCTTTCATAAAACTTTAAACCATTAATTATTGTATAAGGTATTTTATTAAGTAAAAAATTTTCTTCTAATTGACTGCATAAAAAATTCATTCTATATAAAATAGTAATTTCATTATATTCTACACCAGAATGAATTAATTCATTTATTTTATTTGTAATCCACATAGATTCATTTTTTGTATTTTTTGCTTTATAAACATTAATTAAGGAACCCTGATCATTATTTGTCCATAGATTTTTTTCTGTCGTATTATTAGTTTTAATTAAATTATTTGCAGCATATAAAATTTCGGGTGTTGAACGATAATTTTGTTCTAATTTTAAAACATTTGCATCAATAAAAAAGTTTTTAAAATTTAATATATTTTCGATTTCAGCATATCTAAATTTATATATAGATTGATCAGGATCACCAATACAAGTTATATTTGAATTTCTGTCAGTCAATAATTCGATTAATTCTAATTGAGCAACATTTGTATCTTGAAATTCATCAACTGTAATCAATTTAAATTTTTCTTTTAATTCTCTTTTTATATCTGGATTAAACTTTAATAATGTAATTACATTTAAAATTATATCTTGAAAATCTAATGCATTTATTACTGTTAGTTTATCTTGATACATTTTATATATTAAAGATAGTGTTTTATTATAAATATCATCTGGCCTATTGCCATAAGATTTTTCTTTCTCAATCATATTATGAAAATAATTTGCATCTTCTTTAGGTAAATTCATATACTCTAATACATCTTTAAGAATATTTAAAGAATCTTTTTCATCATAAATAGAAAAGTTACTTGGAAGATTTGATTCTTTTTTGTATCTCTTTAATATTTTTAAACAAATTGAATGAAAAGTCCCTGTCCATATCATTGATGCCGCTTCTTTTCCTAAAAAATTAGATAGTCTTTCTTTAATTTCATTTGCTGCTTTTCTAGTAAATGTTACAGCCATAACTTCAGATGGATGTATTCCTTCATTTATAATTTGATTGCCTATTCTTCTTATCATTGTTAATGTTTTTCCAGATCCTGCACCAGCAATTAAAAGCAGCGGCCCTTTAGGGGCCGCTACTGCATTAATTTGCTGAGGATTCAAGTTATCATAAATATTCAAACTATCATTCCTCCGAATTATATTCTAATTGGCATTAATATAAAATCATCTTGATTAAAAATTCCATCTTCATAATTTAGCATTACTGGCCTTAAATCTCCACTTAACTTAATAATAACCCTAGATAAATCATCAGGCATTGTATTAATAGTTTTTAATAAAGGAGATGGATCTAAAGCGATTTCATAATCAAATTCATCGCTTCCTTCTAAAACTTCTATTTCCTCTTCAAAAGCTCCATTNCTACTTGTACGATTATATGCTTTTAATGCTCCATTTTCATATTTAAATATGATTAAAGATGTATTATCTGTTTTAATAATAGTTGCTCTATCTAATGTACTTTGAAAAGCATCTTTATCAAGATATAATTCAACTTCAGAATTAATCTGTATAATGTTATTATAATTAGGATAATCTCCTTCAATTACTCTACTAATAAAATACACTCCATCAAACGTTAAATAAAATAAATTTTCATTTGCACCAATATTTACGCTTTCTGGGTTATATGCTAAAATTAGTCTTATTAAATCTCTAACAGAATTATATGGAATAATACATGATGAATCAAAGGCTTCTCCTGCTATTTCATATTTAATATGAGTAAGGGATTTAGCATCTGTGCCGGTTCCTTTTAAAATTTCACCATCATATTCTAGAAAAACTCCACCAAGTTGTATTTTTGAAGTAGAAGGATTTACAGTTGATAAAGCTCTATTTAACATATTAACTAAAACATTTGATTCAATTGATAAAAATTTATTATTTATAGAATCTATTAAATTAGGAAATTCTTCAATATTTGTACTTATTGGGATTGAAAATTTTGACCTTCCAGCATTGATTTTAAGAGTGTCTTCTAATTTCATTTTTATTTCTTTTGCATCTAATTTTCCGATAGCTTTACGAAAGAATTCTGCTGGAACTAAAACTTCTCCATCTTCTTCAATTTCGGCTTCAATTGTAATTGATTGTCCTATAATTGCATCTGTTGAATTCATTGTTAATGTGCTATTTTCTTTATCAGTTACTAAATATAACATTTTTAAAATTTCTAAAGTGCCATTACCTACTGTTTTTGTTACCAAAGAAATTGCTTTTTTAAAATCACTTAAATCTACAGTAAGATTCATATTTATTCCCTCTTTTTTATTTCATTAAATTATATATTCCGTCATTATCTTCTTTGTATATATTCCATTCATCCGATCCTAAAGTCAAAGAATACTCAAAATTACCTTCACATCCAGCTTCAACTTGCTCTTTAGCAATTTCAATCGCTTCTTCTTTAGATGTAGCTGATACTTGCAATGCGTGTTCATACACTTCTTTTATACCAACTATATAATTTTCAAGTTTACTCATTTGTTTTATACCCCCATTATAAAATTATTACTTAATAATCATTTTTTATATTTTTCAATCTTAATAATGATTTTCTTAAAGAGCTTACGTGGAGAATTAACTTCCCTGAATCTCTTCAATATCATGTTCAAAGTACACATAATAACAACTATCCCGGTTATTGTAGATGGCATACAGAGATATGTGATTTATGTGATGCAGACTAAATAAGTCTCTGAAAAAACTATCACACATTAAATGCCATTCATTGAAATTGTATTTTGAACCATCTATTTTACTGTAGTCTTCTTCAGATAATGCAGCCACATCATCATCTTCAATGTATGCATATACGCCGTACATTTCGTCATCATAATCAATATCAAACCCAATATGAACCTGAAGACGCACGCCAGTATCTTTTTCGAAAAGAGCAGTAAATTGTTCTTCTAGCCAAATCGGATGTAACTTATAAGTCACAGACTGCGGAGTGATGACTTCGTTACTTACTGTTGTTACCATTTTGTAATCAGACATCTTTCAAACCCCCCTTTATATCTTTCATAACCTCTAAGCAGTCACCATGGTGAATTTTGTTTAACACACTTTACACCTCTTGTTCATAAACCACTCTCTCCAATTTTTCCCACAATTCTCTAGCCTGTGCAAATTGGAAAAAAACCTCACATTCTTGTATTCGCCCCATTAGTTTTATTTTTATTTTTGTTGGTTCATAGTCTAGTTTTTCCACTTCTATGTTTATTTCTTGTTCGCTATAATCGACTTCTTTTGCTTTCTTGCTATTTAGTTTTTTTGTGTCTCTCATTTACTCCACCTCCGGCGTTTAGTAAGAGTCCCTTATCCTAAACTCAATCAATGTGCAATACATACCAAGATCAGCGTTACTCCACACCAGTTCTCTTTTCACCTCTCGCAGCGATACTGACATGTGATTCTTTTCGTTAAACTCATTTTTGATGCTGTCAATGGCTTCCTCCACCGTCTCTTTATGGCGGTCAAGGTCTCCCTCGTCCGTAGTGATAGCATATACAATTCCACTCCAATCGCCTTTAAGAATGATTTTGGGATACGGTATGCTTGTAATTTTTTTGTCTGTCATTCAGTCCACCGCTATTTCAGTATGTTTTATACCAACTATATAATTTCCAAATTTACTCATTTATTTTATACCCCCATTATAAAATTATTACTTGATAATCATTTTCTATATTTTTCAATGTTAATAATGATTTTCTTAAAGAGCTTATGCTATTGTTGCAAATTAAAAAAGGAATTTTTTCTTTTTTAGCAACACTTCTACCCTCTTTGGCCATTTCATGGGAAACTTGATCTCTTAATAAAATTATTGCATGAGGAGAACCTATTACAAGTCCTAAATTTTGTGTTTTTCTAATAAATATTTTAGGGTTATATCCGTTTTTAGTAATAATCTTTTTATATTCATGTATCATATTTCGTCGTCCACCAAGAAGTACTAATCTAGGAGAGGCCATAAGTGATTGCTCCAATAATGTAGTGTAGTCATAAACATCTCCCCTTCTGTTTGCAGTGCTGATCTAAGATAGATGAAAGCTGATATGATTCTCTTCATCCATTATCCAATCAACATCGCTGATTGCGTTTTTGTATTCCTCAACAGAATCACTAACCATAAGGCCGCCTTGAGGCCAATTGTTCGGAATGTACTCAAACCAAATTACCTTGTCATTGCCTGTTTTCCATGCAATGTGGATATATCCGCTGTCTTGAGTCACTACATGAACCATAGCCTCTTTTGTATCTATAATCTTTGGCAAATCAACTGTAACCTGTAGACTCTTAATCTCATCCATAATCTGGTGAGTTTTCGAGGTTATGTCCATCCCCTTTAACATATTTCATCCCTCCTTTTAAATCATTAAAAGAAGGCGAGGGACTATGCCCTTCGCCTATTCTAGAGTGGTGTAAACTGCTTCTCCAATATTAATAAAATCTTTTTCTATTTCAGACCAAACTTTATCTAGATATTCTCCTAAAAATTTATTTTTTATAATTAAATCTTTCTTTAATTCTTCCATCATCAATTTTAATTCTGGAGCTGCTGTTGTATGTTCTCCTCTTCGATAATAAATATAACGAAGTTCTCTAAAACTAATACAATTAATGTTGTTTTGTGGAACAGCTAAAGGCACAAGACCACGCTCTACATCTTTGTTTCCGAGCAAATCCTTTCTGACATACCCAAAATTTGTTTTGACATACTTCTTTCCGTCCAGACTCAAATAATTAATGCTTTCTGCAAAAGGATATAAGATTTTTCCTTTATACCAGTCACTCATTTCATAATCTTCGTGAGTAGCTAGTCTTGTTGAAGACCGAATTATCGCTGACATTCTGCCTGCATGACTATCAAAATCCTTTTATACCCTCGGTTTCCCGATATTTTTAAAGGGGAATAGACCATATCTTTACCATATCATTCAAAAGAATGACTTAGGTAGTCGGCGCTTCGGGAGGCGGGTTTTCACCGCCTCCCTACGTTCTTGCGAACTGGTCGTTACACCTTACAGCAAGCTATAATTTAAACTTGCAGTCTTGGCTCGGTATTGGCATAGGCTATTACACCCTTAGCTGTCCACCGATAGCAACATCGTATGACATCACACCCCGCATTTACGGGTTCACCGACTAATACTCCAACCTATTTCTAGATTGGACGACTAATCATTTGTGCTAAATCGACATATTTTTGATATTTTCTATCAAGGTATACCAATGAATCGTTGTACAAAAAATGCATTGCATTATAGACTTGTTGATTTCCTTTAAACCTGTAAGTCCAATTATTGGTTTTATTACCTGGATTTCTTTGCGTCATTTTGTTGTTTTGATTGATAGGAAGCTTCTTGATGTATTCCATCAGAAACTCTTTCGTTCCTAACACACTACACTCATGACCATCAAGATTCCATTCTGTTTTGTATCTGCTGATGCAACCATCACCATCAAAATACCCTCTAAGGAAGTGTCTTTCCAACCTTTCTGGAATAATGTTTTTGAGAGGATATTTTAAATTTAGGCTCTTTTTTGGAGTGGCACCGTTGTTCACTAAGTCAGTCCACAAAACTTCATCTTCAATTACAATTCTTGATGCCCAATGACCGCTTTGTTTATAATCTCGGATTACATAATCTCCTTCTATATCTTCAAGAAACTTTATTAAATGACCCCTATCTTCTTTTTTCAACATTATTGATAAATACTTTCTTTCTTGAACTGTGGTCATGGTTTTAAGTTTTCTTTCTCTTACCTGATGACCAACACATCCATCCGCATAGATAAATCCTAACCAATATGCCTGTTTTTCTGTTTCTATCTTTTCAAAATACCGATAGTTACATGTATACCACCTTTTGTGAGCCATGTAATCATCTCCCACGATTTAGCAAAAACAATCATCTCCTGCGCCTCTATGAAGGCCCTCTACATGTGTATAAATTTGAATAAAATCAAGTAATGAAGAATGATCATATTGAATTCCCCATTTAATGATTTTATTCATATAGTCTTCAAATTTATTATAATTATCTTTAGAAACCTTAGAATCTGATTTTATAAATCCATTTCTATCTGTTACACCTTCAATTACTTCGTCAATTTCATTTGAAATTTCATCATTTAACGTCAGTTTACTAATATATAAAGCTTTAATTGCTTGAGGCAACCCTGCAATTTCTAAAATATTTACTTTCAATTAAGAGGCCACCTCCTGTTGATCTTTTAACAACTTATCAATTAAAACATAAACTAAAGTTTGATTTGCTGTATTTAATTTATTAAAATTAATAACTATGTCTTTTATATTTAAACCTTTATTACTTGTCTCTCCATTTAATAAAAATTCTTCTGTTACTCCAAGTTCTTTAGCAAAAAGTTTTAAATTTTTTGGAACTTTTGTTCTACCGGTTTCTATATCCCATAAAGATCCTGGTTTTAATCCTACTCTTTTTGCAAATTCTTTTCTTGACCAATATTTTTTATTTTCTTTTTTTGCTTTATGCTCAAACTCTTTTCTAAGTTTATAAATTCTTTTGCCTACAGTTTCTTTTACCATTTAATTTTGCCCTCCTGTGGATCAGGTGATTTATAAAAATCATCTGTTTTACCTGAATCAATTTGTTGGCCACCAATGGCGATTTCAATTTCCTTTGTTTCTTCTAAACATTGAGATCCGGTTACTCCTTCATACTCCATTTTTAATTCTCCTGATGGACTAATTGTAAAAGTATATTTACTTTGTTTCATTCTCACACTCCCTTTTTAAAAAATAATTAAAATTAAAGCCCCTAAAGGGGCAATAAATTTTTTAATATACATTCTGTATTGCTTCGAGTTGTATGGAACCATCTTCTAAAGTTTCCCAACTACTAAAAATTAAATTGTTTTTTTCGCAAATATCTTCAACTTTATATTTCTCATGTAATTGACTAACCTGACTACAAAACTCTTTTTCTCTTAGTTTTGTTCCCCACCAATCAGCTATTACATCATATTTTTTTTCTTCTTCGTTCCATTTAAAACCTACTGGTAAATCTACAAGCCTTAAATCAACTTTTTGAGTTTGATTATAATAATCTGTAATACTAACGTTTTCTTCTACACTAAAATTCATTTCTTCTAAAGCCTTTTTCAAATAATTAATATTAGAAACATTAGCTTTATATGTCGCAAAATGAGACATTTAAACTCCTCCTTTTAAATTCTATTATATCACATGTTCGGAACAATTACAATAATTATTCGTATAAATCTTTATAAATATCATTTAATAGGTTTTCTACCTTTTTATACTCTTTTAATAATTCATCTTCATCCATTTTTCTATAAATTAAAGACTTTTCTTTATTTTCTATAAGGCACTCTAATTCTACTAACTTTTTAATATAATTATTTAAAAAGCTTTCCATATAAGGAAATAAGCAAAGGTCTTTGG
>JGI24707J26582_10001536_pt1 | contig 18078 bp, 14 predicted proteins | sample BioPla1DNA1_FD_26582 | JGI IMG/M metagenome (IMG submission 26582)
AAAAACTTCCTCCCTCGCATTCTCCCCTATATAACTATTATACTTATTTTGAGCCGTAAAGTAAATAAAGTAGCGAGACCGCTACTTTATTATTCATTCCATTCAAATAAATATCCAAATATTCTAACTTCATCGCCTTCTTGCACGCCTTTTTCTCTTAGCGCTTTATCAATACCATAGCTTCTTAACTGCCTAGCAAATCTTTTTACTGCTTCTTCGTTACTAAAGTCAGTTCTCATAAAAACTTTGTAAAGTCCTTCGCCTTCGACTTCATAAACGCCATCTTCTGCCAATTTTATTGTAAAAAACTCTTCAGCATCTCTTAACTTATATGTTCTGTGAATTTCATTTTCTAACAATGTTGGACTCTTTTCAAGTTCTTCATATAGCGCATATTTAAGCCGTTGCAAACCTTCTTGTTTGATTGCACTTATACTTAATACTTGGTAGTTTTCACCAATTTTCTTTTTAAATTCTTCAAACCTTTTTTCACTACCAGGTACATCCATCTTTGTTGCACAAACAATCATCGGTCTATCTTTTAATGATTCATTATAGACGAATAATTCTTCATTAATTTTCTTAAAACTTTCATATGGGTTTTTATTTTCTAGTTCATCCATTGAAACTAAATGTAACAAAACTCTACATCTTTCAATATGTTTTAAAAAGTTAAATCCTAAGCCGGCGCCTGTACTTGCCCCTTCAATTAATCCCGGCAAATCAGCCATTACAAATGATTTTTCTAAATCTAGGTATACCAACCCTAAATTAGGTACTAATGTTGTAAAAGGGTAATCTGCTATCTTCGGTTTAGCATTAGATAAAACGCTTATTAATGTTGATTTACCGGCATTTGGCATTCCAACTAAACCAACATCAGCCAATAATTTTAATTCTAATTTTAATTCTAAATATTCACCAAGATCTCCATTTTCTGCTATCTTAGGTGCCGGATTTCTGTGTGTTTTAAAACTTGTGTTACCTCTTCCGCCTTTGCCGCCTTCAGCAATAACTTCTCTTTGTTCATGATAAACAAAATCAAATAGTAACTCACCAGTTTCTTTTAAAAATACTTGCGTTCCGACTGGCACTTTTAAAACTAAATCTTTACCTTCTTTCCCAGTTTGATTTTTTGGCATTCCGTTTTGGCCATTTTCAGCTTTTAAGTGTCTCTCGTATGTAAAATCTAAAAGCGTGTTTAAAGACTCATCAGCAACAAAAATTACTGATCCGCCTTTTCCGCCATCTCCGCCAGCAGGGCCTCCTAAAGGAACATATTTTTCCCTTCTAAATGCAACAATACCATTGCCGCCTCTACCAGCCGTAACATATATTTCTACACTATCTTTAAACATTACATTTCTCTCCTAAAAAAAAGGATAAGCATGCTTACCCTTCATAAACTGAAACTTGAGTTCTTTTTTTACCTAATCTTTCGTATCTAACTATCCCAGATATCTTCGCAAACAATGTATCATCTCCGCCACGACCAACATTCATTCCTGCATGAACCTTAGTCCCTCTTTGACGATAAATTATTGCTCCAGCTTTCGCTACTTGTCCATCAGAAAGTTTAGATCCTAATCTTTTTGAATGAGAATCACGACCATTCTTACTAGAACCTCCGGCTTTTTTAGATGCGAACAATTGAATATTAAGTTTATACATATTGTTTTTTAACATATTATCGCTCCTCTTGATACTTAATATTGTTTGGATATGTTTTTTCTAATTCTTTCATTGTCCAAACTAAATTTTCACACACTGCCTCAATTTCTTTTGAGAGTGTTTTTACTTTTAAGTGAAAATAGCCTTCACTTATTTTAATTTCAACGTTTTTTTCTTGATCAAATCTTTTAATTAGATTTGCTGATAAAATTATCGCTGTAGATACGCTTGCACAAACAATGTCTTTACCTAAACGAGCGAAATCAGCATGACCTTCAACCTTAATCTCGTAAGGATTTTTTTTAACTGAACAATAAATCATTTTACGCGTTTATTTCTTCAATTAACAATTTTGTGTATGGCTGACGATGACCTTGCTTTCTAGCGTTGCCTTTTTTAGCTGTGTATTTGAAAACTATAATTTTCTTAGCTTTTCCTTGCTTAACAACTTTAGCTTTAACATTAGCACCAGCTATTAACGGCTTACCAACAACTGTCTTTTTGCCTCCAACAAGTAAAACTTCATCAAAAGTTACTACATCATCAACTTCTACATCTAGTTTTTCAACAAAAATCTCTTGACCGACTTCAACTTTAATTTGTTTGCCGCCAGTTTGTATAACTGCATACATTCTAAGCACCTCCTTATATTTTTGAAGACACACTATTGAGGTAGCACTCTCACGCTTTTATAACCTTTTCTATGTGGCTTTTTCGCAACGGCTCTATTTTACATCATTTACAAAGAATTGTCAACGCATTTTTATTACTTATTAAATATTTATTTAATTTTATGCTGCTGACTCTGATTCTTCTGGTTTTTTTCTAAACATATTTTTGATTTTATCTGGGAAAGATTGGAAAGAATCTTTAATAACACTTGGGATTGTTTTAATTGTTTCAACAAACGCTCCTCTTCTAATTGCTTCTGTAGATAATTCCTTACTATCAGCGAATAAATATTTTCTTGTCACTATTCCAACACGCATTGTTAAAATTCCATTACCAATTCCTTGAGCAATCGAATCTGTAACAACTCTCGCAAACGGAATTCCTCTAAGGAAGGTTTGGGCGCTACTTGGAAGAAGTTCAGTGAAATCAATGTTTTCTAACCCTTCAGCAATTAATGCCGTAGACATTACTCTTACTAATAATTTAGATAAGTTTTTAAAACTTGGTCTAAATCCACAAGTTACAACGATTTCTTTAACCATTCTTATATTAACTGTTAGTGTCGCAAAGAAATCAAGTCTTCCATTTTGGCTAATTGCCGTAGATATCATAACTGTTTTTGCATGTCTTAATATAACCTTATTAACTTTTTTCTTAAGTGTTGTGTTATATAAGTGTTGTAAAGCATTTAAAAGGTCAACAGGATCTTTCATCGCTTTCTTCAATTCTTCTTTTTCTCTTTGACTTATATCATCATTTTTCATTAAGTTGCTCGCAACCTTCTTATAAGTCAAATAGCGTTTTTTTGACGGTTTGTCTAAAACTGTTTCAATATTGAAGGCAGGTGAAAACAATATTATCCTAATCGGATTAATTATTAAAAACCATGTCAAAATAAAACTAAGTCCATAAAATCCGTACGCGACATAAGGATGTATAATAGCCAACCTTTCACCTAAATTAATAACTGACGCAACAATAATTAGCAACATTAAAACAAGCGCGCCAATTCCAACTGCAATCCATAATCTCTTAGTCGTTTTACTTTTCATACCATAAACCGTCCTTTCAAAATATCATTTTGATAGTTTAATTATATCTTAAATCGGTCCGGCTTGCAATCTAACATGAGTTAAATTAAAAATCATGCTTCTTATTATAGATAATTGAAAAGCAATTGTTTTTGCCAATTATGACATGATCTAAGACTGCTATTCCTAATAGTTTCCCACCTTCAATTAACTTTCTAGTAGTATTAATATCTGCTTGGCTCGGCTCTGGATTTCCTGAGGGGTGATTGTGAGCGAATATCACTTTTGCGGCATTGAGTCTAAGCGCATGTTTAAAAATATCGCTAGCACTAACTAAACTTCCAGTTAGCCCACCAACAAAGAGTCTTCTTTTTGAAATTAATTTATTTTTAATATCTAAATATAGGCAATAAAAATGTTCACTCTCTAAATGTTCCAAATCACTTCTAAGCGCATAATAAACATCAGTAGCATTAATGATATACTTAGAAATTTCCTTTTTATCGTGCCACACTCTTTTAAACAACTCAATTGCTGCCACTATCGTACTTGCTTTCGCAATCCCGATACCTTCAATTGTCATTAATTCTTCAACGCTTGTATTTAATAAATCTTTTTTATTGTTAAACTTATATAAAATCTTTCTTGATAACTCTAAAGCACTCTCGCCTTTATTTCCAGTTTTTAAAAGTAACGCTAATAATTCAACATTACTTAAAGCTTCTACGCCATGTCTAATTAACCTTTCCCTCGGTCTTTCATCAATTGGTATATCTCTAATTAAATAATTCATCTTATAACCCCCTTATGTAATATATACAAAAGAAAGTTAAATATAAAAGTAATTATTTTTTACTTAATAACTCATTTCTAATTAAACTAACTAAATAAATAGATCCCGTTACAACTAAAACTTCATCTTTTTCCAAAAAGTTTTTAAGTTTGAAAAACCCTTCTAAAGGATCTGGAAAAACTTCTAAACCCTTAAAGATATCAGCACTAAAGTCTTTCAACGCTCTAGGATAGTTTATACTTGTAAGATAAACTTCATCAGTTAACATTCTTAATCGTTCTACCATTTTAATATACGGCTTATCTTCCATTGATGCATATAACACTTTGATGTTTTTATCGCCAAAGATTTCCGTAATACTTTCTCCAAGTTTCATAATAGCTTCATAGTTATGTGCACCATCTAAAATGATATAAGGTTCTTTGCTAATTACTTCAAACCTGCCAGGATTAACAACTTCAAAAACACCTTCTTTAATTAACTCTACATCATCTATTATTTGTTTTAACACCTCAACTGCTAAAATAGTGTTTTTAACTTGATATAAACCTTGTAAGTTTGTTTGGTAAACTTCACCTTCATATTTAAATGTTAGTGGGTATTTATCTATCAATTCATAATCGTTATCACTGACCAAATATAGTTCTATATTTTTTGAAATACAATAATCTAAAATAACTTTTAATAAACTATCAACTGCTGTAAATAGTTTTTTATTTTCTTTCGCGATTTCTAATTTCTCTTTTAAGATTTTTTCTAAAGTATCACCCAACTGTTTTGTATGATCAAGCCCAATAGATGTAATTACCGCATAATCTGCATCAATAACATTAGTTGAATCTAACCTACCGCCGATCCCAACTTCTATAACGGCATAATCAACTTTCTCATCACTAAAATATTTAATCATAATTAATGTTAAAAGTTCAAAAAATGAAAAGTTATCATCATACTCTTTTAAATACTTTTCATCAAACTCTTTTGCCCAAATTATATAGTTTAATAAAATATCATCATCTATTTCTTCATCATTAATTTGCAGTCTTTCATTAAATCTTGTCACATAAGGACTCGTAAAAAGACCAACCTTTTTAACTTTACTTAAAACTTTAGAAATTGTATGAGCAACCGAACCTTTACCATTCGTACCAGTAATATGAATCGCTTTAAAGTCCTTTTCAGGATTACCCATAATATTTAAAGCCTTTCTCATTTTACTTAAATCGGTCTTAATTTTATAACGTTGCTTGCCTTCAAGCCAACTAATTGCCTCTTTTATTTTCATACTCTTTTAAACGTTCCTTCAATGTATTATATTGATTTAAATAGTTTTGTTGTTTTTGTTTTTCTTCTTCAACCTTTTTAGGATTCGCTCTTTCTAAAAAGTTCTTGTTAGAAAGCATTTTATCGCTTCTTTCTAACTCTTTTTCTAAGTTTTGAAGACTTTCCTTAATTTCTTTTATTTCGTCTTCTAAACTAATTAAATCGCTCTTTAAAATATAAACATTATAACCATTACCAGTTAAAAGGAATGTCTCTTCTTTAGTAACACTACTTAAAACTTCTAACTTTTCGCTATTTAAAAAGTTTTTTAATATTTCTTTTTCTTTTAAGATTGTTTTATTGTCTGTTTCAATCCACATCATTAAATCTTTTTTAGGCTCATTATATTCGCTTCTAAAATGTCTAACACTTCTAATGATGTCATTAAACATTGTAATATCTTCTTTTTCATTAGAGAAATTTAAATCTAAAACTGTTGGCCATTTTGCTATCATGATTGATTCTTCTTTAGTTGTGTTTTGATAAAGAACTTCTGTTACAAACGGCATAATTGGGTGCAACAGTTTTAAAAGAATTGTAATCGCATAATAAAGCACAGCTTCAGTTGACTCTTTTCTTTTCTCATTTTGCAAATTATATTTAGCATACTCAATATAGTTTGCTGCAAAATAATCCCAAGTAAAATTATAAATATATCTTGATGCCTCACCAAAATCATAACGGTCATAATAATGATCAGCTTGCTTAATTAACTCATTTAATCTTGTTAATAAGTCTTTGTCAAATACATTTAAATCTACTTCATCTAAACCTTTTGGATTATGTAAATTTAAATTAACAAACCTAGTAATATTCCAAAGTTTATTAATAAAGTTCCATGTGGATTCAACCTTTTCCATTTCAAAACGCATATCTTGACCTAATGTAGAATTTGTTGTTAAGAAATATCTTAAAGCGTCAATTCCATAATCTTCAATAACATCCATCGGATCAATTCCGTTATTTAAACTTTTACTCATTATTCTGCCTAACTCATCGCGAACCATACCATGAATTAAAACATCTTTAAATGGGCTCTCTCCAGTAAACTCAATCGCTTGGAAAATCATTCTTGCAACCCAAAAGAAGATAATATCATAACCTGTTACTAAAACATCAGTTGGATAATATCTTTTAAATGTTTCAGTTTCTTCTGGCCAGCCAAGAGTTGAAAACGGCCATAGAGCACTTGAGAACCAAGTATCAAGAACATCTTCATCTTGAGTCCAGTCTTTGCCTGGCGATTCTACTTGAACTTTAACTTCTTCACCTTTGTACCAAACAGGGATTCTATGCCCCCACCAAAGTTGTCTGCTAATACACCAATCTTCAATCCCTTCCATCCAATTAATAAATATCTTTTCAAATCTTTTTGGAACGAACTCAACAGTGGATTTCTCTAACGCTTGTTTAGCTAACGGTTCCATTTTTATAAACCATTGTAAAGACAATCTTGGTTCAACAACCACATCTGTCCTTTCGCTAAATCCAACGCTATGTAAATGCGTTTCAATTTTATCTAATAAGCCTGCTTCTTTTAAATCTTCAACAAACTTTTCTCTACATGCAAATCTATCCATGCCCTCATAACTAAACGCCATCTCATTCATTAGTCCGGTACTAGTCATACATAGTGGCATTTCTAAATTATGGCGAAGCCCAACCTCATAGTCATTCGGATCGTGTGCAGGAGTGACTTTTACCGCACCTGTCCCAAATTCCATCTCAACATAACTATCAGTAATAATTGGAATTTTAACATTTGTTAGGGGAATAGTTACTTCCTTCCCTACTATATGTTTATACTTTTCATCTTCAGGATGAACCATAATTGCTTGGTCCGCAAAACATGTCTCAGGTCTTGTTGTCGCAACTGTAATAAATTCATCTGTGCCAACAATTGGATACTTCATATAATAAAGTTTTCCTTCAACTTCTTTATAAATAACTTCAATATTTGACAAGGCTGTATTTAATACAACATCCCAGTTAATTATTCTATTACCACGATAAATTAAACCCTTTTCATATAACTTAATAAACACATGATTTACAGCCTTGTTTAATTTATCATCTAAAGTAAATCTTAAATGGTTATAATCAACACTCAACCCCAAACTTTTCCATTGGTCAAAAATGTGTGATTGATATTCTTCTTTCCAAGCCCAAGCCTCTTTTAAAAACGCCTCTCTCCCAATTTGATATCTATCAATACCTCTTTTATTAAGTCTTGCATCAACTCTTGCTTGTGTCGCAATACCAGCATGGTCTGTACCTGGTAAAAACAGCGCATCATAACCTTGCATTCTTTTTCTTCTAATAATGATATCTTGTAAAGTATTATCTAACGCATGACCTAAATGAAGTTTACCTGTTACGTTTGGTGGCGGAATAACAATCGTAAAAGGTTTTTTGCTTAAATCCCCTGCGCAAAAATACTTGTTTTTCATCCAAAAGTCATAGAGACCTTCTTCAACTTTCTTATGATTATATTTCGTTGGTATTTTCATATTTTCACTCCTTAACAATATAAAAGCGCCCTTAAATTATAAGGACGCATAAATTCGTGGTACCACCTTAATTCTAGTTAGTTTAACTAGCACTCTATGTCTTTAACGAAACAACCCGTGCCTTCTTACTTAAGTTCGGAAAGCCACTCAACAACGACTTCAGTAAAACATTTCATCTGCCTTTTCACCATCTAGCATTCTCTTTAATGTTTATTTTACTTACTACTTTGTATCAACGCTTTATATTAGTATATTATATTTGTTTTTATTTTTCAAGATACAATATACCTATTGTACCTTCGCCACAATGAGATGAAATAACTGTTCCTGCTTCAGAAACTATTAAATTTTCAATCTCAATTCCGCTTTCCTCTAACTTTTCAAGAATATAATCTTTCATTTGATGGGAGTATGTATGTGTTACAAAAACAAATTCTTTATCAAGTTTCCCTTCAGCTTCCAACTTAAAGAAATCATCTAACATTACATCAATCGCTCTACTCATTTTACCTGGTGTTTTCTTATATGCTTCTAACTTTCCATCTTTCATTTTGATTTGAATCTTTAAGGAAAGAATAGTTCCAACCCATTTAGCTAGTGTACTACATCTTCCACCCTTATGTAAATATTCTAAAGTTCTTATTACAAACTGAGTATTCATTTTTGGAATTAGTTTTTCAACTTCTTCTTTAATTTTTACAGCACTCATACCTTGGTCTCTAAACTTAATCGCCTTTAAAACTAAAAGCGCAATTGAGCCTGACAAGTGTAAACTATCGCAAACAACTACTCTACCTTCATCATAATCTTGACTAGCAAGATATGCGTTTTGATAATTTGATGATATTTTAGAACTTAATGTAATTAAAAATATATCCATATCCTGTTCAACATACTTATCAAAACGTTCTTTAAATTCGTCAATAGAAACTGCGGCAGTTTTTGGAAGAGTTTTAGTTTGTCTAACTCTTTCATACATTTCGCCTGCAGTAATATTTACCCCATCACGAAATGACTCTTCTCCAAATAAAATATGAAACGGTATAACTTCTAGGTCGTGTTTTTCAATTAAATCTTTTGGTAAATCAACGGATGAATCAATCATAATCTTTACTTTTCTCATTCAGTATTCTCCTCTATAAATGTTTTTTGTAGTTCTTCTAAACCTATATTTTTAACTGTTGATGTTAAGATAATTCTTTCTGTTTTAAAATGTTCTTTAAACCTTTTATTTGCTGCACTTCTTTCTTTTTGATTTAACTTATCTATTTTTGTTGCAACAATAATTAGATTGATATCAAAATGTTTCAAAAAATCATACATTATTAAATCATCTTTTGTCGGTCCAACTTTATAATCAACTAACAAGTAAACTTTTTTTAAATTTACTCTATTGACCAAATAGTTTTCAATCATTTTCCCAAAATCATCAATTTGTTTTTTAGATCTTTTTGCATATCCATAACCAGGCGAATCAACAAAATATAACTCTTCATTCACAAGGAAAAAATTCAACATTGTAGTCTTACCTGGCACCTTGCTAACTCTTGCAATATTCTTTCTACCGCTAAGAAAATTAATTAGACTAGACTTACCAACATTTGAGCGACCTAAAAATAAATATTCGTTTTTACCATCAGTGGGAAAATGTTCTTTTTTCATCCCGCTTGTTACATATTTAATATCATTTATCATACAAATATTATACAGCAAACACAACAAAAAAACTAACTCTTTAACCTATTATGGTTAGTTATAGACAATTTCACTTAAATTGATTTCTTTAATCTATTATTTAAAACAAAAATACTCTTAACCAAATTCCAAACTTTGTTAAGAGTATTTATTTTATGTTTTTAGACAAATATTTGACTAACTATATCATCTAATTCTTTAGTTGGTACTATTTCTAGTTTCTCTCTAACTTCTTTTGGGACATCATCGATATCTGCTCTATTATCATAAGGAATAAATATCTTTTCTAAGCCTGAACGATGTGCGGCAATGCTTTTTTCTCTTAAACCGCCGATTGCAAGTATGTAACCTCTTAAGGTTATCTCGCCAGTCATACCGATTTTACGATTAACTTTTTTGCCTGTTAGTGCGCTTATAATCGCGCTTGCAATTGTTACACCAGCCGATGGACCATCTTTAGGTACAGCCCCTTGTGGAACGTGAATATGAAAATCATTTTCGTTAAACAGTTTTTCATCAATTCCATATTTTTCATTGTTAGCTTTTACATAACTTAAGGCTGTCTCAGCTGATTCTTTCATTACATCACCAAGTTTACCTGTTAAGTTAATCTTGCCTGTGCCTTTATAGTAAGTTACTTCAATTGATAAAGTATCCCCACCATACTGCGTATATGCTAGTCCCGTTACAACACCAACTTGGTCTTGTGCATCTAAAACATTATGACTATACTTAGGTTTACCTAAATACTTATCTAAATTTTCCGGAGTAATATCTACTTTATCAGTAGTCTCATCCATTAAAACTTCTTTAATTGCTTTTCTTACTAATGTTCCAATTAAACGATTAATTTCTCTTACACCTGCTTCTCTAGTGTAGTTCCTAATTATCGTATAAATCGCCTCTTCGTTAATTGAAAATTCTTTTTCCGTTAAGCCATGAGCCTCTAATTGTTTTGGAACTAAGTGATTTACTGCAATGTTATATTTTTCATATTCTGTATAACTTGAAAGTTCTACAATTTCCATTCTATCTTTTAATGGTTCAGGAATGTTTTGGAGATAATTAGCTGTTGTAATAAAGAGAACTTGCGATAAATCATAAGTTTCTTCTAAGTAGTTATCGCTGAACTCAGCGTTTTGTTCAGGGTCCAACACTTCTAACATCGCACTCGCAGGATCACCTCTAAAATCTTTACCCATTTTATCAATTTCATCCAATAAAAATACTGGGTTAATTGTTCCTGCATCTTTCATTCCTTTTAAAATCCTACCTGGTAATGCTCCAACATATGTTCTTCTGTGACCACGAATTTCTGATTCATCTCTAACTCCGCCTAGCGACTGCTTAACAAATTTTCTGCCGAGTGCTTCAGCAATTGAAGCCCCTAAACTTGTTTTACCAGTTCCTGGTGGGCCAACTAAACATAATATTGTTTGCGGGTTTTTACCAGTCTTAATTTTAACTGCCAAATATTCAATAATACGGTCTTTAACCTTATCTAAACCATAGTGATTTTTATCTAACGCTTCTTTAACTGCTTTTAATGATGAAGTGTCTTCGCTTGTTTCATGCCACGGTAAATCAATAATAAAATCTAAATACGTTTTTATCACACTTGATTCAGCCATCATCGGACTCATTGATGAATATCTTGCGAGTTCTTGTAAAGCCATCTCTTCAATTTTCTCAGGCATCTTCGCTGCCTTAATCTTTTCGCGCAACTCTTCAATTTCATCTTCGCGTTTAGCTTTATCGCCAAGTTCACTTTGAATCGCACGCATCTTTTCTCTTAAATAAAATTCTTTTTGTGATTCATCAATATTCTTTCTTACTTCTTCATTAATCTTTCTTTCTAATTCATCAGCCATTTTTAATTGCGCAATATCTTCTAAAATGTACTGCAAACGATTATTTAAATTTTCTTCTCTTAAATATTTATATTTTTTAAGTTCATCGCTTTTTAATCCAAACACAAGAATATCCNCCATCTTTTCAGTAGTTACACCACTTTGAGCACTTTTTAAAACTTCTTGAGGCGTGTTTAAAACCGCCTTAGCGTTATTAATCNCTTCGTTAAGGACCATCTTAGTTAGTGTTTTCTCTTTTTCAACATCATCAACGATTGTCTCTACTTCTTCATACTTGCATACGAAAAAAGGATTCGTGAGAAAATATTCTTTAATTTTTACTCTTTGAATTACTTTGAATTTTACTCTTATATTTCCATTAGGCAACTTTACCTTCATAGAAATATTCGCCAAAACTCCATATTCTTCTATATCATCTGGTGTTGGGTTTTCAATTAAAGGATTCTTTTGAACAACTATTAAGATTTGCCCATCATAAGATGTTTCGGCTTCATCTATAGCCTGTAATGATTTTTTTCTACCAACATCGATTCGAATATCATTGTTTGGAATTGGTACAACCCCACGCACCGCTAAGGCCGGAAGGCTTCTAATATCGTCCATCTATCTCACCTCACTAATCTCGTGTTCTATTTTATCATAAACGACCGCAATTTGCAATCAATATGATAGAGTGCCAAAAACAAGTTTTAAGTTNTTTTATTTGGTTTTTTCTGGTTCTTCTTCGACTTCAAGAACATTCGCCTCTAAATGATCAACCGCTTTACCAAACTGAACTTCACGAATAACTATATCTTTTGATAATTGTTTTTCAACATCTGCTTTTTCCATATTATAAGAATTGGCAATTTCTTCATATTTAGCGTCAACTTCTTCATCAGTGACTGTAAAGTTTTCTTTTGCAGCGATTGCCTCAATAACTAGGCTTGTTAAAACTTTATCTTGAGCTTGATTGTGCATTTCTTTTTTGTATTGTTCTAAGGTCATTCCCATTAACTGTAAATACATTTCAAACTCAATACCATATTGGTTTTTAACTGTATCTTCTGTATATTTAATCATATTTTCAGCTTCATAGTTAATCATTTCGATAGGGATATCAACTTTAGCATTATCTACCGCAAACTTAACCGCAGTACCGATAATTCTATTTTTTTCGCTTTTTTCTTTATTGTTTCTTAATCTATTTTCAATATCTTCTTTTAAAGCGGCAACAGTCTTAATACCTTCTTTATTTAAGTTTTCAACAAAAGCATCATTTAACTCTGCCTTTTCTTCTACTTTAATCTCATGTAGTTTAACTTTGAAAACAACTTCTTTTCCTTTTAAATCTTCAGCATGGTACTCTTCTGGAAATGTGACATTAATATCTTTTTCTTCGCCAACTTTCATGCCTACCATTTGTTCTTCAAAGCCTGGAATAAACATTCCTGAACCAATCTCTAACTCATGGTTTTCCGCTTTACCACCTTCAAATGGCACCCCATCTAAAAACCCTTCAAAATCTATTACAGAAACATCTCCATTTTCTAAAGTGTCTCCTTCTTTTGGAACTAACGAATTGTTTTGGGCTAACAATCTATTAATTTCTGCATCTATTTCTTCATCGCTAACTACTAAATTTCTTTTAGCAACTTTAGCATTAATATATTCTCCTAAAACAACCTCAGGTTTAATTGGGAATGTTAAACTTACTTCAAAAGTTTTTTCTCTGCTAACTTTACTAATATCAACATCAACTTTAGGTTCGCCAACAATAATGACAGATTCTTCAGCAAACACTTTTTCATAATTAGCAGAAATTACATAATTTAATGCTTCTTCATATAGTGATTCAACACCAAATCTACTTTCATAAATTTCTCGTGGTACATGTCCCTTTCTAAAACCTTTAACTTCAACATCACCTTTAACCTTATCAAATGCATGATCTAAACCTTTATTAAACAGTTCAGGTTCAATTGTAAATGTGAATTTTGCGTAATTTGTTCCTAATTTTTCAAATTTCATAATTTTTATTCCTCCATAACTCTTTACATTATACCACATAAAACAGCTTTGCTAATTTTTTTTACTTTCTTTTTGAATTAAAAATCACTTATTGTTATTTATTATTAAAAAAAGAGTTATAATATTATTTATGGAGGGAGGTAGAAACATGAGCAGAAAAACAAGAAAAGTTCTAACTTGGATAATGACAATCATTATTATTGTTATTGCTTTATTTAATCTTCCATATCAAAAGATTAAAGAATCAACCCATACATTTTTCAACAATATATTTAACTTTTTCAATAACATTGATAGAGTAATCACAACAGATCCAAACACATCTTACGATCACCATATTAAAAACATTACTTTCTATACTAACAACAACAATCATTATGCTGTATTTGAGTTTCATAAAATTGACCCAGAAAACATTTCTACAATGACGATTAATAATGAAACATTTGATGAAACCAACTTCACATATGAAGAAAAAACACTAATAGTTGATATAACAAGTTTAATTGGTGATGGCGAAGTTACACCGATAAATGTAACTAGAATTTATACTAAAAATGATAAAGAACACATTAGCACTCTTTCTACCTCTTTCAATAAAGCAATCAACTATCAAATTATTGAGCAAAGAAAGAAAAGCCTTGTTGGTATTAGGGCAACTACATCATCTTTCTTTAGCAGTTCATCTCACTGGGGAAGCGGTGTTATTTTAACTAAAACAGAAGTGAAAAAAACTCACTGGTTTAATGAATACACGATGTATGAATATTTAATTGTAACAAACTCGCATGTAGTTGAAGATTCTCGTGTTTTCTATGTCTACTATGATAACGCAGACGATGAATACCCGAAAAACACTGGTATGAGAAGGCCAAAAGAGTCTGTTAGACTTTTAGGTCATTATACAAAAAAAGCCGATTTAGCTTTACTTGTTCTTACTACATTTGATGGTTCGTTAGTTCCGTTAGATGATCCGCAAATAACAAACTTTGAAGCTGTACCAATTGAAGTTAACAACACAGTCTTTTTAATCGGTTCACCAGTCATTAATGATGTCCCTGCCTTTAACTCTTATAAGATAGGAAAAATAATAAACACATCAAAACCAATTACTTTAAAAGATTCAGATTTGTGTTCTACTGGTTGTTATAGCATTCAATCAAAAACTTATTTAGGAGAAGGTTCTTCTGGTGGTGGTTTGTTTGATATTGACGGAAATTTAATCGGCATTAACTTTGCCGGCAACGACACACACGAAGAAGCCTATGCATTACCAATTACACTACTATTTGATGCACTAAGGGAGTTAGTCCCGCAAGCACAACAAACAAAAGGAAGTCTCGCGACTTCTTTTTATTTATCACTTGTATAAAACTTTAATCTTAAAACATTTATTAAAATGCTGATGATTGATAATACCATTATTATTACTGCAATTAATGGGGTTAATAATGGGCCACCAAATAAATAGATAATCCCCACGGCAAAAGGAATCCCTATAACATTATAAAGGAATGACAACAATATATTTTGTTTAACATTAAGAACTGTTTTTCGTGATATTGCAATTAATTTTAAAACCCCAAATAAATCATCATTCATTATAGTCACATCACTAGCACTCATAAGATTGTTGGTTCCCTTTGAAAAACCAACACCGACATCTGCTTCTTTTAGCGCATTAGCATCTTTGATGCCATCACCAGCCATTAACACTACATCATTTTCTTTAAAGTTTTTTATAAGTTTTTGTTTGTCTTCAGGAAGCAATGCCCCATAGGCTTTATTGATTCCTGTTTTTTCTTTAATATAATTAACTGTTCTTTCATCATCTCCAGATAAAATCACAGTCTTGATTCCTTTCTCATGAAGCCTATTCACAACTATTCTTGCTTCTTCTTTAATTTTGTCTTTCACACTTATTATTCCGATTATTTCTTTTTCGGTTGCTAAATATAATGGTGTTTTTCCTTCATCCCCATACTCATTCGTGATCATACTTGTTTGACCAATATTAATGTTGTTTTCCTTCATTAATTTCTTGTTGCCAAAATAATACTTTCTACCTTCAAGTATTCCTTCAATTCCATAACCAGCATAATTATTATATGAGTGTAATTCTAATAGTTTTAGTTTGTTTTCTTTAGCTTCTTTTAATAATGAATGCGCAATTGAATGAGAAGATTTTTGTTCAAGTGATGCCGCAATTTGAATTATTAAATAAGTACTTACTACACTTACCGGTATAACATCTACTACTACCGGATTACCAACGGTAAGTATTTCTGTTTTATCAAATGCGACTAATGTAACTTTACTACTTGCCTCAAGTACTCCATCTGAAAATATTAATAATTTATTTTTATTTGCAATACTGCTNGATACTATATTTACAACCGGCATTACTAAACTTAGTGCACACGGACAAGATACAATCAACACATATGCAAAAACATCAATTGCTATCTTTAAATCACTTTCGCATACTAACNAATAAGCAAAACTCAATAATGCTAACACTAATGCCACATAGAAAAACACTCCGCTAAACTTATCAGCAAGTTTTCTAATTGGCGCTCTTTTAATAAACTCTTCTCTTTTTCTTTTTATAACATCAGCTAGTATTGTATCCTCGCCAGTACTAGTTACTTTAATTATAATTGTTTCACTAAGATTAACTGTCCCACCAATAACTTTATCACTTACTTTTTTGTGGATAGGCGAAACCTCTCCAGTTAGCATGGATTCATCAACTGATGTTTCACCTTTAACAATAATCCCATCTGTTATAATAACTTCCCCCGGCCAAATTAATAATTGATTTTTTTCTTTTAATTCATCTATTGGTGTTTCAATATATTTTCCATCTTTATATAAAATGCCAGCCTCAGGTCTTAGTTTCATTAACCTTTCTAATTCATCTGCCTTTTTTACATTTGTTTTTTGTTCAAGATATTTACTAACCTGATATAAAACTAAAGTAACTCCAGCAATTATAAAATATAATTTATCTACATAACTTAAATCATTATCGCCAATCATAACTAACCCAAATATACCATACAAAAACGCAACTAAAACTCCTGCTGAAACTAACGTGTCTACGCTTGGCTTTCCTCTAAAAAAAACCTTAAATCCTTCAACATAAACCTTATAACTCAAAACAATAATTGGAACAGTTAAAATGAGTTGTGCTAATACAAAATTTAAGGCGTTATTGTTGGGGTTAATTATGTCTGGAATTGGCATATCTATCATATGTCCCATAGATATATATAACAATGGGACTAATACTATTATTGATATAATTAACTTATATTTTAGGTTCTTTAATATTGTTAATTGTGTCTCTTTTAATGATTGTTTTTTTGTTTGTTTTAATATTGTATAACCAACAAGCTTTACATTTTTAACCATCACTTTTTCATCAAACATTTCATCTACAACTATTCTTAATTGTTGGCTAGGCAAGTTTGCTTTTGCTTCTTTAACACCGGGCACTTTTAAAACTGCCTTTTCAACAGCGTTCACGCATGTCTCACAAGTCATTACTTTCACATCATAAACAATTACTTTTTCAAACTTGTTTGTTTGTTCCACTTTATCAACTCTTTTATTTTGGTCTCTAATCCATTATAGTAAAAAATACTTTTCTAAACAATGAAACTATCATAATTTTTTTTATTATTAATATGTGATATAATTATCTTATCAATATTAGGGAGTATCTTATGGATAAACTAATTGAATATTTAAAATATTTGTTTTTAGGATTAGTTCAAGGCGTTACTGAACTTTTACCAATTTCTTCAAGCGGTCACTTAGTTATTTTTGAAGAACTATTTAACATGCATGAACCTAAAATGATTTTTGAAATCTTTACTAATACTGCTTCTTTGATTGCACTTATTATAATCTTTTATAAAGTTATTGGTAAACTAATTAAAAACTTTTTCCTTTACATTTTTAAAAAAGAAGAAAGAGAAAACTATCAAGAAGATTTCTTCTATGTTTTAAAGTTATTAATAACTGCAATCCCAATTGGAATTGTTGGACTTTTATTTAAAGATGAACTTGGGAAAATTAAAAACTTGTTGACGGTTGGTATTGCCTTATTTGTCACAGGAGCACTTTTACTTGTTATCTACCTAACAAGAAACAAATATGAATCACACGAAGAAGTCACTTGGCGCGATTCAATGTTCATGGGCTTCACGCAAATGTTCGCAATTATACCCGGACTATCAAGAAGCGGTTCAACTATCATCGGTGGTAGAGCGAGCAGATTATCATTAAAATCAATTATTAAATTCTCAATGCTTGTTTATATTATCGTTAGCATTCCTGCTTCTTTCTTAGGAATATATGATGCTGTTAATACAACCGAAAGCATTAATTGGTTAGGCTACAGTTTAGCATTCATAGTCACTTTAATTGCAACATATATAACCGCCAAACTTATCCTAAACAAACTTAGAGTTGATCATTTCATTTATTTTAGT
>JGI24707J26582_10001537_pt1 | contig 18057 bp, 19 predicted proteins | sample BioPla1DNA1_FD_26582 | JGI IMG/M metagenome (IMG submission 26582)
ATAGGGACCTTAAACCAGCGTACCATTTCTTCTATGATTATGGCAGGTAAAAAAGCTAATGAGCTTAATATTCCTGTGGTTTTAGATCCAGTTGGTGCAGGTGCTTCCAGATTACGAAATCAAACAACACAACAAATTCTCTCCCAGGTAAAAATAGATGTTATTCGTGGAAATTTATCAGAAGTCTGTTTTTTAGCAGGATTGAATGCTTCTACAAAAGGTGTTGATTCAGCTTTAACAGATGAAAAAAATGATGCAGTAGGCATTGCAAAATTGGTTTCCGATAGATACTCATGTGTTGTAGGAATTACGGGAAAGGTGGATGTCATTTCAGACGGGATTAGAGTTGCTAAAATAAGGAATGGTCATAAACTTCTTTCTAAGGTAACTGGCACAGGATGTATGACATCTGCCCTTGTAGGGAGTTTCTGTGGTATAACAAGAGATTATTATACAGCTACAGTTGTTGGAATTGCTACAATGGGGGTTTCCGGAGAGATTGCATTTNAAAAATCAGGGGTAATGGGAACAGGTAGTTTTCACATTAGTATTATTGATGTTTTATCAAATATGAACAGCACAATTTTTTTGGAAAGGGGGAAAATAGATGAAATCAAATATTGATTATACACTTTATCTCGTAACAGATAGGGAAATTATGAGTACAGAAAAATTAGAGATTGCGGTGGAGCAAGCTATTTTAGGTGGTTGTACAGTGGTACAGCTTAGAGAAAAGAACTGTTCAACTCTAGAATTCTTTGAAATAGCTAGTCAGATAAAGAAGGTTGTGGATAAATATAAGGTTCCCTTGATCATTAACGATCGAATAGATATAGCACTGGCAGTTGATGCTGCAGGTGTACACATTGGACAAAAGGATATACCAACAAGGGTTGTGAGAAGGTTAATAGGAGATAATAAAATCCTTGGTGTGTCCGCATCTAACCTTGCAGAAGGGATGAGGGCATATAAAGATGGTGCTGATTATCTTGGAGTTGGAGCAATGTTTACCACAGATACAAAAACAGATGCAAGGCTTACATCTATGGATGAACTTGTACGAATAAAAAAACATATTCCACTTCCTATTGTGGCAATTGGAGGAATAAACAAGGAAAACGCCATGCAATTTATCCATGCTGGAATAGATGGACTAGCTGTTGTGTCTGCAATTATTTCCCAACCAGATATTCGGAAAGCTACTATGGAATTAAAACAAGTTTTTCAAGGGAGAACAGATGCAAATGAATTTTAAGGCTGCCATTTTTGATTTGGATGGGACATTACTTGACTCTATGGATATATGGGAAAAAATCGATATAAAGTTTTTACATAGTAGAGGTCTCCCTGTACCTAATAATTATGTGACAGAAATATGTGCTCTTAGTTTTGAGGAAGCTGCCAAATATACCATTGACTTATTTGGATTATCCGAAAGTATTGATGATATTATCAAGGAATGGAACACTATGGCAGCATATGAATATGCAAATAATGTTCCGTTAGCCCCATATGTTAAAGATTATCTTTTTCGCCTAAAAAATTTAGGAGTATCATTAGCAGTAGCAACAGCCTTACCGGATAAATTATATAGTCCTTGTCTTAAAAACAACAATATCTATACCCTATTTGATGTGCTTTGTTCTACTGAACAGGTATCAAGGGGAAAAGAATATCCGGATATTTTTCAATTTGCGGCAAAAAAGCTGGGAGTTGCTCCGAGGGAATGCATTGTTTTTGAAGATGTTCTCCCTGCAGTTAAGAGTGCAAAACAGGCAGGAATGATTGTCTATGGTGTGTATGATAGATATTCCGCACATAGTCGGCATGAAATAGAAATGATTGCAGACGGGTATTTAATAGATTTTCAAAATGCACCATTTCCTAAAAGGGAAGAATAAAGGCAGAGAGTGAAGAAATTGGTATAAAAAATAAGACCAACAGAACTGGAGTGTAGACCTTTTAAAACATTGGCAATACTGTCAATGTTTTTGTGGTTTTTGAAAAAATAAAGACAAGAATTAAAATAACAAATCTAGATAAAATACTCCCTAAAGCAGTTACAAAAGCCCTAAATATGCCTACAATTCCTATTCTCGTATAGAGGGGAGCATTTACAACAAAGGCTTATTTAAGAAATTGTAATAACTATATATTCCTAGTATAATATAGTTAAATGAAATTAGATATCAATTAGAAAGAGGGAGATTATATATTTATTTTAGAAGAGGAATTAATAAAAAACATACATAATAATGATAGGGATAACGCTTTTAAAACCTATAAGAAAATAATTAATTGTTTGCATAATAAATATCCTAGCACAATATGTAATTGCAGATATTTTAAAAATTATTTAATTTCTTTAAATGTTGTTATTTATTCGAGTCTTAAAGTGTATTCCAAAAATAAAAAAGAAATATGTTATTTTAGGCAAAACTTTATGCAGGATATAGAAAAACAAAATTGCATATCAAATATAGTTAAATTTGGTAAGACTTTAATAAATTTTTATTTAGATAATATAAAAATAAGTGAGAATATGACAGAGAATCCAATTGTAAATAATGCTATAAATTATATTTGCAATAATCTATCTAAGGATTTAACATTAGATATGGTTGCTAATAATATACATATAAGTAAAAGTTATCTTTCTTTTCTGTTTCCTAAATATACAGGATATAGTTTTTCACACTGGCTCAGAATGGCTAGGATAAATAGAAGTAAGGAGCTATTAGTACACACCAATTTACCATTATTAGAGATAGCATTGGAATGCGGATTTAATAGTCAGAGTTATTTTTGCAATGTATTTAGAAGAATTGAAAAAATGACACCTAAAAAATATAGATGTTTACAACATATGCAAAAATCAAAAAAACCTTTGTTATAATTACAAAGGTTTTTTTACTCGAAAAGAACTAACCATTAATAGAGATAAAAATATTAATATTATAGGATTTTCATAATATAATATATTGATTTCATATATATTTCTAAACTTTATATCTAAAATCAATTTCAATGCAACTATCATTCCTGCTATAGTTATGGGTAATCCTTTCAAATATCCATCATCCTCAGAAATATTAAATCTGGCTAATCTAAATATGGCAGATCCCACGAAAAACATTGCTGACAGAATTTCCAAAACCTTAAAACATTCAATACTCATAGATCCCCAAAGGACCACAGGAGCTATTCCAAAGGAAACTAAATCACATAGAGAATCAAGTTCTTTACCAAATTCGCTTATTGAATTAAGTTTTCTAGCAGCATATCCATCAAGTTTATCCGTTAATCCTGCGAATAATATTAATTTAGATGCTATTTTGAAATTATTCGTTCCTCCAAGTATACTGATAAATATAGCTCCTAACCCTAGTAGCATATTAATATAAGTAATACTATTAGGCAACATATATTTAATACTAAAGGTTTTATGCTTTTCTTCTAACATAGTTGTCTCCTTTTTGATACAAAAAAAATACTTTATATAAAATAACAATTATTAAACTTAATAAAAATTCAAACCAAAAAGTTATAAATCTAAATACAATTGATATGGAAATAGAAATATCAATTGGGACTCTTTGAATAGTAAGCAAAGTAATCATACAGCTTTCAAAGCTACCAATACTACCAGGTAAAAGTGGAATCATACCTACTACATATGTTAAATAAGTAATAGCTGCCACATTAACAAAACTCATACTAATGCCAAATCCTTTAACTACTAAAAGCATTTTAAAGGCAAATATTATCCAAATTAAGATACCAAATATTAATTGGTAAAGGAAGTTTTTTTTCTTAGATAAAAGTTTTGATAAAACTCTATGATATTCANTTATTCCATTATTTAATTTGTCCCTTAATTTTGGTGTAATAGATAGCTTATCAAGTAAATTATTTATGATATATGGTTTTAAGCAAATCAAAATTAATAATGACAATAAAAGTGTGAAGATTAATACTGCAATGGAAAATAAATACAAATAGTATTCATATTCACTTCCCAGTGTGATATTAAACCATATTAAACTTATCAATGTTAAAAACAAAAAACTTAATAAACTGATGGTTTTTTGAAATCCTACTATGACACTGGCATTAGATGTATCTATACCCAAAGTATTTTTGAGTTCATATACTCTGGCTAATTCTCCACCCACCTTAACACCTGGAGTTATGGAGTCTACAACATTACCCTTTATATTGACTAGAAAGACATCTTTAAAGGACACTTTTCGTCCAGTCAATGCTATTACAGATTTCCATTGCATGGCAAGAAGAATCATGGTCAGAATTTGAAGCCCTGATGTTATAAATACTATACTAATTGGAACAGATTTAATATTTAGTACTATATCTTTGAATTCTTTACTCATTAGTAGTGAAAAAACAACCATTATGCCTAAAATTAATAATATATTTTTAAATATCTTTTTTCTCATATTTTTACTAACTAGTTTTTAACCATAATTAATACTTTTTCCATAGTATTTGCTCTATTACTTAAATAACAATTACTAATATATTTAGAGTTATTTATGGTGAATTCATCTGAAATATTGGAATAAAAAAATCTTAAAAATTTTTTAGGCATACGTATAACTACTCTATTACCATATATTAGATTATTCCATATATGTTTAGCAACTTTTTCTTTTGGAGAAACTTGTAAAGCAATATGAACCACATCATAAGGATTCAAATCTACATTCTGACCATCTTTTCTAATGACTTTAATCTTATTATCAAGTCCAAGTCTATGAATTACACTTCTGGCCTGATGGACTGCTTTATTATCTGTATCTATAACATCTACAAAGGCATTAGTCTGATTTACTATTTCTATGGCAGTGGAAGGGATGGACCCACCACCAATACATAATACTCTATCCTTTTCTTGTATATCTGCCAGCTGTACTTCCTGTTTTACTATGTTTTTATAATATATGCTATATAAATTAATCAAAAAATTAAAGCCTGAAAACTTGTTTTCAACCCATTTTGTACAAGTACTTATCATTTTAACTCTCCTATCAAAACAACCTAATTATGATTTGTCCCAATTGATTAATTATTCCTGCAAATAAAAACGCTGATGCAGTAGTAATTAATCCAATGTATATAGCTACTTTTAATGAGAACTCTTTTGCCAAGACTCCAAATACGGACAAACAAGGCAAATAAAATAAAGCCAGAACAGCTCCTACAATTAATTGTAATGTGTTCAAACTTAACTCTAATAAAGGTAATACTGCCAATTCTCTTCTTATAATACCTAATAAAAGGGCTAAGCTAGATTCCTTAGGTAACCCTAACCAAGTTTCAACAAAGGGTCCCATCATTTTGCTAAACTGATTCAATATTCCTGTTTCTGCAACTACTGCTGCTATAACAATCCCAATAAGCATTGGGCCTTCAGCATCAACTAGGAAATGTTTCATTCTGATTTTTAATTTTTTAAGAAAAGCATCCTTATCAGGTAATAATAGATTGGGTACTTCTAATAACATAGGTTGACTTTGACCAGGTATTACTTTATTCATTACTATTCCTACAATTAGCATAATGGCAATTGAAATCATATACACAAAAATTAAAGCAGGAATTGATCTATCACCTAAGAGAGCCATAAAAGCACCACTTTGAGAGGCGCAGGGTATAGCAAATGATACTAAGGTTGCTACCATTAATCTTTCCTTATATGTATTTGCTGCCCTTGTACCCACTATAGCAGGTACGGCACACCCATAACCCAGCATTAAAGGTATAATATTTCCACCCTGTATCCCTATTTTTCTAAGTATACCATCGGCTAAAACACCAATTCTAGGAAGATATCCACTATCCTCTAGAAAAGAAAATACTATATAAAACAGTAAAACATAGGGTAATATTAAAGCAAAAGGCCATTCTATTCCAATGATTAGAACACCATATTCACCTACTAATACATTTCTAAAAATACCAGCTGGTATAATCATAGATATTATACTTGTTAAAAAGGGCATAATTACTTTTCTAACTAAAGGAAGAAGCACAACAGCCCTCAAAGCTTTACCTCCACCAACTACAACACCTAATGATAATAAAATAACTAATAGCGCAATTGGTATTCCAGGCCAAGGTTGAATAGTCAAGTTTTCTACTTTTTCTATAAAACTTGGCTCCTTATCAACATGGGTTTGAACTTTATGCACTATGTTTTTAATTTTGTCCCATCTTTCATTTTCTTCTAAAACTTGACTAGGATCTACTTTTGTTCCTGCTAATTTGATGGATTTTAATAATAAATCCATTAGTCCTGTATTTTTTATGGCTATAGTTGGTATTACAGGACCACCTAATTCTTCAGACAATTTTTGCACATCTATACTTATTCCTTGTCTTTCAGCTACATCTATTAAATTCAATGAATAAATAATAGGGATAGGGAACTCCTTAAGCATAAATGCTAAATCAAGATTCCTCTCTAGATGAGTAGCATCTAATACACAAATTATTACATCTGCACCTTCATCGAGTAATCCAACAGCTACTTTTTCTGCTTCGGAAGTGGCTTCCACTGAATATACTCCAGGAACATCGATTAAGATACCTTCATCATTTCCCAGTTTTATATTTCCAACAGTATAATCCACAGTAGTTCCAGCATAATTAGAACTATCCACATGCACCCCTGTTAATTTTGAAAATATTACACTTTTACCCACATTGGGATTTCCCATCAATAAAATTTTTAACCCTTTTTCATTTACAAACTCCTTTGATTCAGTGGAATGACAACTCAATTTGCAATAACCTCCTCAACTAGTATCTCTTTAGCTACTCCATAATCTATAGCTACAGATCTACTGCCAACTTGGACTACAATTGGCCCATTTATTGGTTGTTTACTTTGAACTTTAAATTCTGTGCCCTTCCTAAAGCCAAGCACCTTTAACAAATGAGAGTTAGGTAATTCTTTAACAATATAAGTAGAAAACTTATTTGCATAATTTAATGACATATTAATCCCCCTTTAGATATAAGATTGCAAACAAACTTATTGACAATGATTATCATTGTCTTTTAGCATAGCATATTTTTATACAATACTATTGCAATATATTATGATTTTTTATAAATATATACTGATTTAAATTTTTAACATAAAAGGATTGAAAGAGGGAGGACAGGGCACTGAAGAATAAAAAATTAGCATATATTAAGCATTGAAAGATTAGCTATCGTGGAATTTGAATAGTATAAAGACATTAGATTTTGGTAAAGTGCTAGTTATGGATCCACTTAGATTGTCATAATATTTATTACCTTTATAATAACAGTTGGATTTTTAAATCAATCATATAAACTAATGAGATTATATGGATGTGTTCCTATTGGGCTTTATAGTGAAAAAATAAAAAGGGGATTTAATATGAACTAATTTTGATAAGGTCTATATGGAGGTAATAGGATAATAGGACCTATTTTATATGTTTATAAAAATAAATAAAATTTAATTATATAATATGATATACAATTATGTCAATATAGTATTTGGTTATTCAGCAAACATATGTTATAATGTTTAGGAGAAGACTTAATTTTCAACAGCTACAGAGCTGTAAATTTTAATACTATATGTAAATTGGAGGAGATAGATTGTTGGATCTGATAAATAAACAGGTAACACATGAAATATTTGGCAGGGGGAATGTGGTTAATTGTGATGAGTCCTATATAAAAATAAATTTTGAATCTGGGAGCAAGAGGTTTATCTTTCCAGATGCATTTAAAAAGTTTCTTACACTTTCAGATGAACGAGCGGCAAATATAATTAAAAATAAGATTCAAAAAATACAAGAAGAGCGTAAGGAAGAGGAAGAAAGATTAGAAAAAGAAAAGGCATTAATACGTGAACAACAGAGTCTGGAAAAAAGGGAAAAAATAATGAAAAATAGTGAAGTAATTTTAAAATCACAGTCTGTATTTTGGATCAAGGCCGAAGAAAGTGTATTTGAAGATTGGAATGTTTTTTCCGGTGCAATAAAAAGTGGCCAGAGAAAGGGACAGCCCCGAAGACTGGTACGTATTAATCAAAACAGTGGATGTCTTCTGACAAAAAGGAATATAGATGAGCATGAAAAAAACAGACGAATCCTTGGTTTATTTATGGTGGACAAAGGTTTTAGTGGCAGACGATGTGTAGATGGATATATTCCAGCTCATTCAAAGCATAGGATTCGTCTTTCAAATGAAGAATCAGAAAAAATGTTATTCTGGAACTATTATATAAATAATAATAATCCAGAAAATATTGTTTGGAAATCAGGGCGACATCGCTATTTTGATAATATATGGATGGCTCAGATTTTACGAGATATAATCAACCTAAGAGAAGGCACAGCAGAACAGGAGGATGCTGAGAAATTTCTTAAATACTTCTGTCAGATGAACGGCATAGACGTAGACGGAATACCTGAGCCAAATGGTGCATTGGAACACATAGTGGGGCCATGCTGATATCTTGAATTGCTAAATAGCTTAGTGGGACCCATAACCTATAAAAACAAAGGTATATATGGGATTTAGGGGGNCAATTCTTCTATCTAGTATATNAATACAAATAGTATTCAATATTATTTAGACTGATACCCCTATGACATATATACCTTTTATTTTCTTATGAAATTAAATAAATGTTTGTAGTTGATATATCAATTACAATAAAAGGGTAAGTGGACTGGATATGGTCCGACTTGTTCTTTTCTTATATAATAGGATTTATTCCACTTCATTAATCCGAGTCTTTTCGTTTTCATTAACAGGAATTAATATATATTCCTGCCCATCTATTATCTTAGATTGTATTTCACTTGCTTTTTCAGGTTTTACCTGCAATACAATATCATAATCCTCATCAATACTATTCTTAGAATTAACTTCCTCTAGCTGGTTTTTAAGGAGTTTTACCTGTTTTTTAAGGGCCTTTTCTTTTTTAAATTGCTCATTTGCTTTAATAGTCCTTTTGTCAATCAGACTATTAGCTAATGGTAAATCATCATTGAAACTCTCTTCATAATAACTTTCAACTTTAGTTACATCTTCCTTAGGAATCCCACTGTCTATCAGGATATTTTGCAAATCACTTTTCGTTANTTTTATAGATTTATAGTCTGTATCATCAGACATGGATTTATAATCCTCAACCATATTATTTAGGTTTTCTTGAATCGTCATATACAGTGTGTTAGATTCTTCCTCATCCGTACTTATAGAATCTTTTATAATTGATTGGAACTCATCCTTTTGTAGAGCAGAAGTTTTTTTAGTGAGACAGCCCAATATATCCTCCATTAGTTCAGGGTGGATGTCCTTAGTATTTTTTGTATAATACATAACAGAATTAACATCAGCACCACGATTTATAAAAGCAGGATATACAAATCCATTTATGGGAGGATTCACAACCCAATCTCGTAGACGTGATTTTATCTTGTTCTCTTCTTCGTAATAACTAAGACCAGGAGCTGAAAGAGAAACTGGACAAATAGCACATAGTACATACTCAAAGACTTCATCGGATTCATCGGTTTTTAAATTATCAGTAGTTTTAGTTATCACATCATATACATCATGAAATAAAAGGATTAAATAATTTTCGGGATAATCATAATTATCTATGATTGATTTATAAAAATTATCTAGAAGTTCACTGTCCTCCAGTTTACTCTTCTTTAGTTGCATAAAAGAAAGCTGTTTATTACTTATTCCCTCTTCGTCATTTAGAAAATCCAGCCTTAATATATTGTTTCCAATGGTGCCTGATAGAACTTTTTTAGTAATTTCCAAGTATTTAAAGTAATCATCATCATTTAGGTTTAGGAATGTTTCCCTGAACTCCAGAAGTATATTTTTTTCTGAATTAACAAAACAACCACATACCTTGGTAAAGGTACAATCATCCTTTTTAAAACGTTTTTTTAGCTCAAGTAGATCTTTTCTTTGCATTTATTAACCTCACAATCTAGTAATTATTTATCATTACTATTTAAGTATATTATTTTTTGAAAAATAGTCAAAGGTTTTGCACTAATCACCGCACTCTTTATTCTAGTATTAATGTTAATATTAGGACCAGGGACAAAAACACATGATATTTATGGGAATGGATATTTACAATTTAGTAGCAATAACACTGTTAATGGTAATATAAATATACTAGAACAAGTAGGTAACATGGATAAGGGAAATGGCATTACAGTAAAAAGAGATATTATTTCAGGTAATAATGTGATTACAAGGTCTAATAATAGTTATAACATTCATGGAAATGTAAGTGCATCGGGTAATGTTGAAAATAGTAATCTTGCTGACCCGGATCAACCTGTATCTCCTAATGTACCAAATTTTGGACAATATAAAAAAATAAATAGCAAAGTTCCTTTGCATATTTACCAAATAGGAAGTGATGATATAAAATCAAATATACAATTATAATTAATTCATAACAANANACTANNTGACACAATCATGTAGTTGACATCCTAAAATACAAATGTTAAAATATTTTCAAAATAACAAATAAATATTTTAAATTATAATGAGTTTATATATTTTAATATATAGAAAACAAGTGAAAATCTTGTACGGTACTCGCCGCTGTAATAGAGGAGTCTTTGGCAATATAATGAATATTAAAAACCACTGGGAAACTGGGAAGGTGGCCAAAGATGTAGATACTTAAGTCAGAACGCCTTGTTATAATTTATCTGACTGTTTTTGACGAGTATCAAGACATCTTAAGTTTTATCATTTATGATTGAAACTATAGATTTTTACCTCTCTAAAATAGACAGAGAGGTTTTTTTATAATTAATTTTAAGCATTTTAATTATTAAGGGGGCAGATTTTTCTTGAAAATATATAATGCAGAAGAATTATTTAAAGAAGATAGAAATATTAAAAAGCAAGGTTATTTAAATGTAACTAATACAGATATAAAGCTACCTTTTACATTAATAAATGGAAAGGAAAAAGGCAGGACTATATTAATAACAGCAGGAGTTCATGGTGCTGAATATGTAGGTATAGAAACATCGAAAAACCTTGGTAGAATAATAGACTCTGAGAAGGTATACGGGAAAATAATTATTATACATACGGTAAATTGTTCCGGGTTTAGGGAAAGGCTTGCTGGAGTTACCTCTGAAGATGGTGAAAATTTGAATAGGATATTCCCTGGAGATGAAAATGGAAATGTGAGCCAAAGATTAGCTAACTTTATTTTAACAAACTTATCTAAAAAAGCGGATTTTTATATTGATATGCATGGTGGGGATTTACATGGAACTATAAAACCATTAGTATTCTACCCCATTGCAGTAGATAGGGAAGTATCCAATATAGCTAAGGCAGCGGCCCAGGCTTCAGGATTTGACTGTTTAGTAGCTTCCACTGCTAAAAATGGTTCCTATAGTAGGGCAGCCATAGAGGGAACACCTGGTATTTTAACAGAATTAGGCGGCATGGGAATATGGAGTAAAAAAGAAGTGGATTCATATACAGATAAGATATTAAATATCCTAGACTATCTTAATATATATAAAACAAACAACAAAAAAGACGTAGAAATAACCTATTTTGAACCTGTTATAGAGATTGAATCTAAGGAAGAGGGATTTTGGTATCCTTGTTTTAAAACAGGAGATAGTGTAAAAAAAGGAGAAAAAATAGGTGAAATAAAAGATGTGTTTGATAATTTATTAGGTGAATATTTTTCCCCAATAGATGCAGTTGTTTTATATCAAACAGTAGCACTTTCTACTAAAAAAGGAGCTTTCTTATTAGCGGTAGCGGCAATTAAAAAATAAACTACAGGGAGAGAATACCATGACAAATCAAATTTATATTAGAAGAATAGATGTGGATGAAATATCAATAGTACAGGATTTTATATTTAAAATGTTAAAAAAGCTATACAATTCTGATAAAAACCCTCTATATCATAATGATATTATCAATATGCAAGAAGTCTATATAGAAAATAATAAAAATACCATCATAGGAGCATTTAACCAAGATAATGAACTTGTCGGTACTATAGCTATCAAACAGTTTGTTAATAGATTCAAATGTTTAGAAGGAGTTTATAATGAAGAACTGACAGCTGAAGTAGGTAGATGTTATATAGATGAAAACTTAAGACGAACAGGAATAGGTTCTCGTTTATTAGATGAAGTTATTAAGTTTTGCCAAGAAAGGGGATATGAAAAGATATATCTGCATACTCATAAACATCTTCCAGGAGGCTTTGATTTTTGGAAGAAAAAAGGTTTTGTGGTTACGGTTGAAGAGGAGGATAAGGAAAAAACTGTTCATATGGAAAGACTGGTGTCAGAAAACTAAAAACATGATACTACTATATTTTTATCTATTGTATTTTATACTAAAATTAATACTAGGATATGGTGATATATAATGCTGAGAAGAGAATTATACAAGAGATTTTTACAAATAGCTATTGTGTTAGTAGGTATTAGTTTTATGAGTTTTTTACTAATTTATTTAGCACCTGGTGATCCTGTAAGAGCCATGTTTGCAGTTACAGGTAATATTCCAGCAGAGGAAGTTATGGAAGAAATGCGAGAAGAAATGGGATTAAACAAACCATTTTTGATCCAATACAGTACTTGGCTATCAAAATGTTTAAGAGGGGATTTTGGGATTTCCTATTCCCAAGGCAGACCAGTATCTCAGATGTTATCAGAGAGGGTAATGCCCACATTAAATCTATCACTGCTTTCCTTGATTATGATGGTAATAATAGCCATACCCATTGGAGTAATTTCCGCTATAAATAAAAATGAAATAGCCGATTATATATGCCGTGGACTTACCTTTATAAGCATTTCCATGCCAAACTTTTGGGTCGGATTATTATTATTATATTTTGTAGGAGTAAAACTAAAATTATTACCTGTAGTATCTACAGATATGGGATTTAAAAAACTAATATTGCCTGCCTTTACTTTAGCCTTTGCCATGGCGGGAAAATATGCTAGACAGGTCCGTGGAGCTATTTTAGAAGAGATGAACAAAGATTATGTTTCAGGAGCATTGGCTAGAGGAATTTCAGAAACGGAAGTATTATGGAAACATATTATTCCTAATGCTATGTTACCTTTACTAACCATGTTAGGGCTATCTCTTGGATCTCTCTTAGGTGGAACAGCTGTAGTAGAGATAATATTTTCATATCCTGCTTTAGGAAGTTTGGCCATTGCTGCTATTACTTCTATGGATTATCCGTTGATACAGGGCTATATCTTATGGATAGCATTAATATATATGTTGGTAAATTTAGCAGTTGATATTTCCTATAGATATTTAGATCCACGACTTAAGAAAGGAGCATAACCATTTTGATAAATAAAAAATTACAATTTATTATTTTTTTAATCTTTGTTTTATCAATAGTTACAGTAGCTATATTAGCACCATATATTGCCACTCATGATCCAAATGAAGCAGTTTTAACAGAAGCTACAAAAGCTCCTAGTAAGGAACATTTTTTTGGAACTGATCGTATGGGAAGAGATTTATTTTCACGTGTTATATATGGTACTCGTACATCCTTATATTCCACTTTAATATTGGTATTAAGCATATTAATATTAGGTGGTGGCCTAGGAATAATAGCAGGCTATGCAGGTGGAGCAACGGATACAGTTATTATGCGTTTTGCTGATATGATGGTATCCTTTCCGGGGATGGCTCTAGCTATAGCTATAGCAGGAGTGATGGGACCTAGTATTACTAATGCGGTTATATCTATAACTATGGTTAGTTGGACAAAATATGCAAGGCTTGCCCGTAGTTTAGTATTAAAAATCAAACATGAAGACTATATAAAGGCAGCATTTATGTCTGGTACTAAAACTTATAATATATTATTAAGGTATATGCTGCCTTCTGTTTTGCCTACTTTAATTATTACAGCAGCCACTGATATGGGTGGTATGATGTTAGAATTAGCAGGTTTTTCATTTTTAGGTTTAGGGGCACAATCCACATCTATAGAATGGGGATATATGTTAAACGAGGGTAGGGCTTATATAGAATCAGCTTCATGGTTAATGATTTATCCAGGCTTAGCTATATTTATCACTGTAGTAGCCTTTAATTTATTAGGTGATAGTTTGAGAGATATATTAGATCCACAGAATGATGATCAAATATTAAAAAGCAAAAGGAAAAGAGTTCTACAAACTGAAAGAAAACAAGTGAAAAGGGAGAGCTTAGCATGAGGAAAAATTATAAATTTATTGCTTTACTACTTTTAATATCTATATGCAGTAGTATTTTAATAGCCTGTGGAGATAAAAAGAATAAAAACAGTGCCAATGGGCCACATTTAAACTTTGGAGTTTACAATTATTCAGATTCTTTAGATCCAGCTACCAATACTAATTCTAGCTGGTGTGGTGTAAGATATGGAGTTACAGAAGGATTATTCAAATTTTCTGATGAGGTAATAGCAGAACCTAATATTGCTGATACTTATACAGTTTCAGAGGATTATAAAGTTTGGACTTTACATATTCGTGAAGGTGTGAAATTCTCTAATGGAAATGATGTGACACCTACTGCAGTAAAGGATTCTATAGAAAGATTATATAATCAGACAGATGCATCCAGAGGTGGTACAGGCAATTCTAATCCTGATGGTTATCTAATATATGAAACTATTACTGCTGATGATGATGAAGGTACTGTAACCATTACATGTACATCACCAACTTCAAATATACCGGGAATCTTAGCATATCCCTATTTTTCTATAATAGACGTATCAGTAGCAGATAAAGAAATTGTGGGAACGGGCCCATATAAAGTGGCTAAGATAAATAATGGAGTTAGTATAGAACTTTTAAGCAATGAATATTATTGGAACGGGGAAGTACCCTATGATAGTGTGACTATTATGTTTATAGATGATAGCTCGACAAAGGCTATGGCATTAAAAAGTGGAGATATTGATATAGCTGAAAATATAACTACAGCAAGTGATCTTAGGACTTTATCAGAAGATGAAAACTACTATGTTTCCATAGCACCTGGAGTTCGTACAGGCAATTCCTATATTAATTATGAGGGAGTTTTAGGCAATGAAACATTACGTCAAGCTATTATGATGGCTTTAGATAAAGATACTATGTGTGATATTACTGTAGCTGGTATGTATACCTCAGGCATATCAGTACTTCCATCATCTTTATCCTATAATTATGATAAATTAACCAATCCTTATGAATTTAATAAACAAGCGGCCATAGAACTATTGGACGATGCAGGTATTGTGGATACTGACGGAGATGGTTGGAGGGAAATAGATGGCAAAAATATTGATATAAACTCAGTAACCTTCACCAGTCGTAATCTAAATGAGTTTGCAGAGGCTGTAGCTTTACAATTAGCTGAAATAGGTATTAAAGTAACTGTAAATATTCGTGACTATGATACAGCCCTAGCTCTTTTAAATGCAGGTGAATTTGATCTTTGGACTTGCAACACACTTACAGTGGGCGTAGGTGATCCACAAGATTATTTAGGCAATTGGTATTCTGCCAACTCTCAAAATTATGGTTACTATTCAAGTGAAAAATATGATGAGCTATATGAAGAATTAATGTTAGAGTTAGATAATGATAAACGTAAAGATATAATCACTCAGCTACAACAAATACTAATAAATGATGCTGCTACCATAGTATATGGATATTATAACAGTTCAATGATAAGCAGAGCAGAAAAAATAACAGGGGCTGATATAGCCACAATTGACTATTATTGGCTAACCTCAAAAATCAAACCCATAGGAGAGTGATAGATATGCTTATCTTTAAAGATGTATCTATCCAATATGATGGGAATACTGCTCTATCAGATTTTAATTTAAAGGTAGGAAATAAAGAAATTGTAGCCCTAGTAGGAGAAAGTGGCAGTGGGAAGACTACTGCCATAAGGGGAGCCATAGGACTTTTATCAGGAAAAGGAGAAATAGTAAAAGGTGATATTATATTTAAAGATAAATCCCTTTTAGATATGNGCTCTAAAGATTGGCAGGAAATCAGAGGTAGACAAATGGCTATGATTTTTCAGGATTCAGGTGCCATGCTCAATCCTATAAAGAGTATTGGGAATCAATTTGTGGAATATATTATCACTCATGAGGATATAAAAAAAAGAGTAGCTTGGGAAAAAGGAAAACTTATGTTAGAAAAGATGGGACTTTCTAATAGTGAAAGGATAATGAAATCCTATACCTTCCAATTATCCGGTGGAATGCGTCAGAGAGTGGGTATAGCAATGGCTATGACTTTTAATCCTAAATTATTATTAGCTGATGAACCTACCAGTGCCTTGGATGTAACTACACAGGCCCAGATAGTAAAACAAATGATAGATTTAAGGGAGGAATATGATACATCTATTTTAATGGTAACTCATAATCTAGGAATAGCTAGATATATGGCTGATAGAATACTGGTCATGAAGGATGGAAGAGTTATAGAACAGGGAAATGCAAAAAATATAACAGAACATCCTAAGGATGATTATACACGCAACCTAATAGACGCAGTACCAGATATGAGGAGGATTAGTTATGTCTAGAAGGATCCTTGAAGCTCAAGGTTTGACGAAAGTATATACTAATGATAGGGGTAATCTTCTAATTGCTTGTGACAATGTAGATTTGGTGCTATATAAGGGTGAAACATTGGGGATAGTGGGAGAAAGTGGTTGTGGGAAAAGTACTTTACTGAAACTAATTACACAATTAGAAAGACCAAATCAAGGGAAACTATATATGGAAGGAAAAGATGTCACAGGTTTAAAGGGGGAAGCATTAAGACGGAGTCGACGGCATATACAAATGGTTTTTCAAGATCCCTCTTCTTCATTTTTCCCACGAATGAAAGCAGGAGATGCAGTTAGTGAACCCCTCCGTAATTTTGAAAAACTAACTAAAAAAGATATTTATAATAAGGTTGAGGAATTATTAGAATTAGTCCAATTACCTAAGGAATTTGCAAATAGATATCCTCATTCCATGAGTGGGGGACAAAGACAAAGATTGGGAATTGCTAGGGCTTTAATTTTAGAACCTGATATATTAGTATGTGACGAAGCTACCTGTGCTTTAGATGTATCCGTTCAAAAACAAATAATAGAATTATTAGTAGATATTCAAAGAAAAAGAGAACTCTCTATAATCTTTGTCTGCCATGATTTGGCCTTGATACAATCTTTTTCACATCGTGTAATGGTTATGTATTTGGGAAATGTAGTGGAAGTATTGCCTGGTAATAAGGTAAAAGACTCATCGTATCATCCATATACAAAGGCCTTATTAGATTCCATATTCACAGTGGATATGGATACTTCAGCACCAATAAGATTACTAGAGGGAGAAGCCCCCAATGCTATAGACTTACCCAGGGGTTGCCCTTTTCATACCCGTTGTCCATATAAAAAAGCAGTATGTACTAAAGAAAAGCCCAAACTTCGCAACATTGATGAAAACCATCAAATAGCTTGTCATATAATACGTAATGATTGAAATAAAAGTAATATGGGTTTTAGAGCCAATTGGAATTTGAAAATTCTAATTGGCTCTAATTTTATTTATCATATAAATAAGATTAAAGCATATATGCTTTGGATTTCAAAACCATAAAAATGTTCACATTAAAGATGTTAAGGAGGTGTAATATAAATAACAGGAATACATTTGCTGTAAATGGTAAGAATTCAGGTAATATTAAGGAATATGGATTAGAAATTGTGCAATATTAAGTAGAGATGAAAATTTAGGAATGAGGGAAAANTATGGTTTTTTATACATCATTAACGATTATTGTGTTATTCGTTATTTGGGGAATTATTTCACCAGATAATTTAGCAAATACATCAGAAGGCTTAGTGAACTACCCCCACTTATAGAAGTGTGGGCTTCTTGGTCAATATTCCTAACGGAACAAGTTTACCCAAGCT
>JGI24707J26582_10001539_pt1 | contig 18032 bp, 14 predicted proteins | sample BioPla1DNA1_FD_26582 | JGI IMG/M metagenome (IMG submission 26582)
AATGATGCTTTTTCACTGGAGCTAAGTTGTACCGAAGATTCCATCATTTATTACACTACCGACGGAAGTAATCCCATCACTAGCTCTAGCCGAATAGTATATCAATCTCCCATCCCAATTATAGACCGGAAGAATGATGAAAATACTATATCTGCAATGGATCCCTTTCTCTATGATGCGGCAAATGTGAATGTGAACAAAACTAGGGATGGCTTTATTAATTCTATCAATAGTACCCCTTCCAAGAATGCTGTGGACAAATGTACCCTGATCAGAGCCGTTGCTGAGGACAAAGATGGGCTTTATACCGAGGTGGTTACCAATACCTATTTTGTCGGGGCTATGACAGAGCATATTAAAGGCATTCAAGAAAGCTGTCAGGCCTCTGGAAGCAAGCTGGCTATTATGTCCATTAGCATGAACCAGGATGATCTGTTCGATCCTGAGTATGGTATTTATGTAAAAGGCAATATCTATGAAAATGCCCTAGAAGCTTATCTTTCCACAGGAAAAAGACTGGATCCAGAAACCTCCAGACAACTGGATGCCAATTATAAACAAAAAGGTAGGCAGTGGGAAAGAAATGCACATATTGATTTCTTTGAAAGCGATGGAAGTACGACTAGCTTAGGACTGCAACAAGACTGTGGCATCCGAATTCAGGGTAATTATTCTCGTTCAGATCTACAAAAAGGCTTCCGATTATTTGCTAGGAAGGATTATGGAAATAAGAATTTTAATTATCCTTTCTTTGGTGAAGAATTAAAAGATGATAGGGGCTATACAATAACAAGATTTAAAACCCTAGTACTACGAAATGGTGGAAACACTGCATTTACAACAAAGTTTAGCGATACCTATTGGCAGTCTTTAGTGAAAGATCTCGCCTGCGAAACTCAAAGTTCTAGACCCTGCATTGTTTATCTTAATGGAGAGTATTGGGGTTTATACGTTCTCCAAGAAGACTATTCACAGGAATATTTTGAATTCACCCATGGCGTCAATAAGGATGATGTGGTTTTATATAAAGGAGATGCGGAAGCCCTAGCCTTAGGCTATAAGCTTGATGAAGGGAAACTTCCAGATGGGGTAACCGATGAGAGTTATTATTTTTATGATTTACTGGAATTCTTTCATCAACATAAGGATTTAAGTAATGATGATGATTATGAAGAGTTCGCTAAACTGGTTGACATAGAATCCGCTAGAGATTATTTTGCCATACAAATATGGATTAATAATAAATGGGATTGGCCAGGGAAGAATTGGTCTTTGTGGAGAACAACAAGAAAGGATCCTTACAATCCTTATGGAGATGGCAGATGGCGCTTCTGTATTTATGATGTTGAATTCGGTGGTGTCAGTGGTGCGAGCGATGCCAGAACCAATACCATAAAGGAGGATAATTATAAACCTTTGGGACTATTGGATATGGATACCAATAATCCAGCCGTTTTAATTTACGCATATTTAATGACCAATGAAAACTTTAGAGACGATTTTTCAGAAACCTTATTGTCCTTAAGCCAAAAGCAATTTCGCAAAGAAAGAGCCCTAGCTGCTCTAGATGTTTTTAAGAACACCTATGGTCCCCTTTATGATCAGTTTTTTGAACGATATCCCGGGTCTGGTAGTGCAGATAATAGTATTTATGGGCCTTATGCTAGTTATCAATGCATCANAGATTTTTTACAAGAAAGAGCCAGATACATTCAACCTATGCTGGACTATGTAGATTGGGTTTATAGGGATAAATAATCGTAAGGATACCTTAAAAAGCATCACCAGGTTTTCCCCGGTGATGCTTTCATATTATCATTATTGTTGTTGTCCACCAGAACCAGCCATTTGCTGTTCCTGACTTCTAATCATACGTCTAACCATTTCTCCACCAACGGAACCATTTTGTCTACTTGTTAAGTCACCGTTGTATCCTTGTTTTAACGGAACACCTAATTCATTAGCAACTTCCATTTTGAAACGGTTAAGTGCTTCTCTAGCTTGAGGTACTTCTACTCTGTTAGATCCACTATTATTGTTTGCCATTATTTTTTCACCTCCGTCTTTTCTGGTATCAAAGCAGTCAATTACAAAATCAACTGTGTAGGTTCAGCGGTTTTACGTATGTTCGCCGCGCGTGATTTTGTTTGTGCTGCTTGTAATCTTATTATTTACTGGACTGGTATCAATTATTATGGTAATTATTGTTTTATCAACCAAAGTTTTGATTATACGACAAATAAATTTATATCTTTTTTTAAATCTATCTAATTAGCAGAAATATTCGATAAAAAGAGTTATAAGATTACCTTTTACTACAANCCAAAGCTTCTAATTTTCATTGTCCCTCATGGAATACTACTTTATACAACCATGACATATATATATATAAAGCAAGGCTTGGAAAGGCTGGAGTAATCTTGCATCTATTAAAAGGAATCAATAATTTTATTTGGGGAATACCATTGCCCATAATCCTCTTTGGTAGTCATATTTATTTTACCATTCATTTAAAAGGGGTTCAAAAACATATCGGCAAAGCAATCAAACTTTCCGTAACCCCTGATACAAAAGATAATGCGGTAGGGGATGTAAGTGGTTTTGCAACTCTTTCAGCCACCTTAGCTGCTACCCTTGGTACCGGAAATATCGTGGGCATTTCTACAGCCGTGGCTTATGGAGGACCAGGTGCCATCTTTTGGTGTTGGCTTACTGGTGTCCTTGGAATGGCAACTACATATGCCGAATGCTTTATTGGAATTCGATATCGAAAAAAGACAGAAGACGGTACCTATATTGGTGGTCCTATGTATGCTATGGAATATGGTTTAAAGAAAAAATGGTTGGCTGTATTTTTTGCCTTTTCTACCCTGATTGCTTCCTATGGCGTAGGTTGTTCCACCCAGGCTAGGGCGGTCACAGAAACCGCTAATACTTTATGGGGACTGCCAGAATACGCTGTAGGTATTGTTGTTGCTATCACTGTTGGCTTGGTCATTGTTGGTGGTATCAAATCAATCGGAAATATATGCAGTAAATTAGTTCCCGCTATGGGTTTTTTCTATCTGGCAGGATGCCTTATCTTATTAGTTTTAAATTATAAATATATTTACCCTGCTATTAGTTTTATTATAAAATCAGCTTTTATACCATCGAAATTACCTGCTGCTGTTACTGGTGGTTTTATCGGTAGTACCATTCGAACTGCTACTAGATATGGAATTGCCAGAGGACTCTTTACCAATGAAGCCGGTTTGGGTTCTGCTGCCATCGCTGCTGCCGGTGCCAAAACCTCTCATCCCCAAAGACAGGCTCTAATATCCATGAGCTCCACTTTCTGGGATACCGTAGTTATGTGTGCCATTACTGGCCTAGTGATTGTCACCAACCTTTTGAAGAATCCTGGATCAGCAGAAGGATATTCTTTTGCTGAACTAACAACTGCTGCATTTAACTCCATCCCTCTAGGAAGCAGAATGCTTGGTATCTCATTAATTGCATTTGCTATCGCAACCTTAATTGGTTGGTCCTATTTTGGAGAAAAAGCGGTAGAATATCTATTCGGAAAATCCGGAATAAATACCTACCGCCTCTGTTATATTCTTATGATTTTTGTCGGCTCCATCATGTCCCTAGATCTTGTATGGGAGCTGACCGATTTTGTTAATGCCCTAATGGCATTTCCTAATATCGTTTGCTTGTTTTATTTGCGTAAAGAAATACTTCCTTACACCCCTTTAGAATAGACTAATTCAGAATAGTCTTGTTTAGAATAGTCTTTCATCACTCATTAATTACAATGTTTCATAATGTTTATACTGAATTTCTTCTGCCAATTTTTTAGCTGCTTCTTGGCCTTTAAAATATTTCACCAAGGATAGGGAAAAATCAATGGCTGTACCCATGCCTCTGGAAGTAATAATGTTCTGATCCTCTACAACATTGCTATCCTTTGGATATGCACCTTTCAGCTTGCCTTCAAAGCCAGGATAACAGGTTGCATTTTTCCCTTCTAATATTCCTTTCATTCCAAAAACACTTGGTGCCGCACAAATAGCAGCAAGAGCTTTCTTCTTAGCATTAAAATCTCTCAAGAGAATATCTAGACCTTCATGCTCCATCAGGGTTGTCGTTCCTGGCATTCCACCAGGTAATATCAACATGTCAGCATCATCAAAATTGACATCTTCAAATAATTGCTCTGCCATAACGATAATTCCATGGGAGCCTTTTACCTCTAATTTTCCTGTGATTGATACCATGCTAATATCAATATCTACTCTCCGAAGTAGATCTACTACAGTTAANCCTTCAATCTCTTCAAAACCATCTGCTAGAAAAATATATACCTTATTCATTCACTTCACCCTTTTGTACTTTATTTTAATTATCATATGTTATTATATAATAATTTCCTAATTTTATCAATTCTCTATCCTATTCTTCATTGCTTAGAGTAAGATACACCGCTTTCATTTCCATCTACTCTATCATTAAGTTGGATACCCCAACATTCTTTAAAGTCATCATAGGCTTGCAAGCAGAACGCCTTCTATCTTTACTAGAGGGGCAGACAGATAACAAATAGCAATCATCATAATCCACCTGGAAGCTAAAGCATCCACAATTTCCTACCGTTTCATTATATAGGAGAGTTTTACCTTCGCCACACATCCGATATAATTTTACAATCCATTTGTGATTGCAACAGCAGGAACAACCCCAGATACATCCAAAGATAAGCCCTGGTTTTATTTTGCAAACTTCACAGGGTTCTGGCTCTGGACATGGGATTTGTACCGGAACTGGAATTGGAAAGGGTTGATATTCAATTGTGTGCTCTGCTTGTGGGCAGGGTGGACACTGGGGACAAGGTGGACACTCAGGACAAGGTGCACATTCCGGGCAAGGTTCCGGCATCGGACAGGGTGGGCACTCTGGGCAAGGTTCCGGCATAGGACAGGGTGGACACTCTGGGCAAGGTTCCGGCATCGGACAAGGGGGACACTCTGGACAAGGTTCTGGTGCCGGACAAGGTTCAGGCTCTGGACAAGGGGGACATTCTGGGCTAGGAGCTGGTGCCTCAATTATTTCTGGCATTTCTTCTACCGGCATTTCTTCTATTGGCATTTCTAATATAGGGCACTCTATCCCACCAACAAATTGGAATTGATGAAACTCAAATCCGCTTCTAGCATTGACTGCAAAGGAACGCAAGGCTGCATTTCCACTTACATGACCACCTGTCTGATGAGCATGGAACATAGCCTGTGGAGCCAATATGCTTCCCCAAATATCTGCTGGCACTTCCATGTAAATATTCCTAGCATCCTCAAAAACATAAAGGGTATTTCTAGCTTTCGCTTCTTCTCCCAAAAGTCCATACTGTAGATGTGCATTGTTTCCTGTACGCAAAATAATGATTGCTAAACTTCCTTGCGGTATTTCTGTCCGAATACCCTTGTTTAATAAACCATTGGGTCTTACATCCAGTACAAATACATTTTGATTGGGATCATTACCCCGTAATACCCATTCATGGAACGACTCTTGTACCGTACCATTGGGTTCTAAATTTGTAATACAAGNGTGGTAGTTTTCTATGCTCTCTCTAGCTTCAGCAAAAAACCTGGCCACATCTGCTCCAATCCTACTAGCAGGAATATACCTTGGTACATCATAACTAGGAATCAAATAATGAGTCCCTCGATTCGTAGGTTTCCAGTACTGACTTCCTCGGGCAGAATAATACAGTTCCATCAATTCTTCTTCTTGCTCAGGGCTTCCATCCGTACCAATCAAATAGGTGCTACCACCTGCTGCACGAAAGTTGCCACCAACAACCACATGGCCAACCACTACCAAAGGACCTTGCATGGCAACATCTCCACCTACCAAGAAACGAACAAAATTAGGGCTGTAACCTGTCCCTTGCAGATTATTATCATTTCCAAAAGCTAAAGATAAGCCACGGGGACTAACAAAATTTCCTCCTACAGCCATGGCTCCTTTTGTATCTACTATATTATTTGCATCTTCAAAAACAATAACATTAAAAAATGAAGCCACGCCAAAAGGTTGGCCTTCGATATCATACCAATTTATATCTCCTAAGGGCACACCAGCAAAGGAGTATGCTTCACTATCGTAATCACCATAAAACATTAAAAACCTCCTCGGAAAACACAAAGGCTTCCTAAGCACCAATATTCTCAATTCAGTTTATTCATGAAAATGATATTAGTGCAGGGTTTTGGGTTATAATCATAAAAACTTATGGAAATGGCCTATAACTAAGAACCCAATTACAAATTGAAATAATACTAGGTTTTTTACAGCTGATATAGTATAATGGTAATCAGTCTAAAATAATAACATTATATTTTTAGGAGAAGATTATGCAAGAGTGGATTATACAAACCATGGAACAATTCGGATACCTAGGTATCTTCCTTTTAATCACCATTGAAAATTTATTCCCCCCGATCCCCTCAGAGATAATTCTAACCTTTGGTGGATTTATGACTACATACACTAGTCTACACGTTTGGGGAGTTATCCTTTCTGCAACCATTGGATCAGTATTAGGTGCCATTATTCTTTACGGAATCGGAAGATTACTCTCTGTAGATTTACTGGCGAAAATACTGGATGGTAAAATAGGAAAAATTCTACGATTTAAAAAAGAAGATGTTTTTAAAGCTTGCGATTGGTTTAACAGCAAGGGAAAGAAAACGGTTCTATTGTGTCGATGTGTTCCCATCGTGAGAAGCTTAATTTCTATCCCCGCTGGCATGGCTAAAATGAAATTTGGCATCTTCTTAGTCCTAACTACCATAGGTTCCTTTGTTTGGAATATTGTGCTGGTTTATCTAGGAGCTGCCGCCGGAGAGGCATGGGAAAAAATCGTAGCAGGAACAGATACCTACCAAACCATAACTATCATTATATTAGGTGTCATTGCAGTGGGAATTTTATTCTGGTATCTTCGTTTCAGAAAAGAGCGTAATAATAAAGAAGATAAATAATGATTGAATGAACATGATTTTATAATAAATATTGTGATGCCTTATACTGAACTGCCCCTGAAAAGCGAGATTTAAAAATCTACGATTCAGGGGCAGCTTATTTATATATCGATACATATTTTATATTATGAAGAAAAAGTTTTCTTTCCTAATTCAAGCACCAAGGGCAAAGCCAGCTTGATTGCAAGCTTCCTAACTTTTCTTACCGATATATAGTTTAACTTTATCTATTCTTTTATGCTTAATACTTTCTAATTTAAATACCAAATGATCAACCTCTATGGTTCTGTCATCATTTTCTTGAGGTATTCTTCCCATATGATCAATCAAAAATCCTGAAACTGTATCATAATTTTCAGAATGTAGGTCTAAATCAAGACGGTTATTTAATTCATCAATGGTAACCAAACCATCAATAAGATAAGTATTATCATCTAACTTTTTAATTTTTACATTAACGGGATCATATTCATCCTCAATATCTCCCATCACTTCTTCCACTAGGTCTTCCATGGTAACGATACCGGAAAAACCACCATATTCATCTATCAATACAGCAATTTGCTTTTTTGATTGTTGTAATTCCCGAAACAGATCGTGTACCACCTTGTTTTCTGGTACCAAATAAGGTTTTCGAATTATGGATCGAATATCTACCTTTTCTACTCCATGTTTCACTGCTTCCTTTAAGAAATCTTTAATAAACAAGATTCCAATGATATTATCAATTTCATCTTCATAGACCGGTATTCTTGTATATTTTGCTTTCAGAAGTTCCTCTAAGTATTCCTCCTTAGGTTCATTGATATCAATGGCAAAAACATTAATCCTAGGTGTCATAACTTTATTGGCTGTTTTTTCATCAAATTCCATAATGGAATGAATCATTTCCTTCTCTTTGCGATTGATTACACCATGCATCTGACCCTCATTCACCAAGGAGATTAGTTCCTCCCTAGATAGGATTTCTTCGGTGTTTCCTTCCTTGATCCCAAAGGGCTTTGTCAAAATATTGGTTGAAAAGGTCAATAATCTAATAAATGGTGAAGCAATCACAGAAACAATCCGTATGGGTTTTACGCAAAACATGCTGATGGCTTCTGGCTTCTGTAAGGCTATTTTTTTAGGTACAAGCTCTCCTAATACCAGGGTAAAATAAGATAGTATCAAGGTAACTGATATTAATGATATTTGAGAGTTATAGGGAATTTTTTTACTTGCTAACCATCTTCCAAGAGGTTCTGATAGTCCTGCTGCCGCAGATGCACTAGAAAAGAATCCCGCTAAGGTAATTGCCACTTGAATTGTGGATAGAAATTTCGTTGGCTCCTCTAGGAAGTTCTGTACCATAATCGCACTTTTTTTACCATCCTCAGCTAATCTTCTTATTTTATTTTTGTTTACTGATACCATAGCCATTTCTGCACAAGCAAAAAAGGCATTTACTAAGGTTAAAACAATTAAAATAATAATCTGATTCCATATGTGACTCGTGTCCGATTCCATGTCTTCTCCTCCAAGCAATCTAATCCTGTATTATTATTGTCTGTAAATTTAGTACCATATATTACGTAATATATAGACATCATCATATCATAAATAAATTATAATAAAAAGTGGATAATTAATAGATTTCAACGGTAGTAAAANAACAAAAAACCAAGGCCTATAACCTTGGTAACTTTGTTTNCTAATCACTATTCTAATTTGATAATGCGGATGAAGGGACTCGAACCCCCACGGTCACCCACTAGATCCTAAGTCTAGCGCGTCTGCCAATTCCGCCACATCCGCAAATATACATTTAAATTTCTTCTCTATATCACATATCTGTAATATAAAATGAGACATCCGGGACTCGAACCCGGGACACCTTGATTAAAAGTCAAGTGCTCTACCGTCTGAGCTAATATCCCATGCATCTCTGGGCAAGCCCAGGAACGTTACATAGTAAATATAAAATTATACATAAGGCTTAAAATTAGCCAACTGGGCTAGGTGGATTCGAACCACCGACTGCAGGAGTCAAAGTCCTGTGCCTTACCGCTTGGCGATAGCCCAATAAAGCAATTATCGCTTTTTATCATGTATTGAAAATTTATAGGACTTTTCCAATACATTAGAGGGTGGGTAAAGGGATTCGAACCCTTGGCCTCCAGAGCCACAATCTGGCGCGCTAACCAACTGCGCCATACCCACCATAAAACCATTCCATCATCTTAATAATCTAAGATGAAAAATGTGCCAGAAGGGATTCGAACCCCCGACACATGGCTTAGAAGGCCATTGCTCTATCCAACTGAGCTACTAGCACATTTATGGTGTGATACTGGTGAATCAATACGATTGACCAGATATCAAGCGGGTGATGGGAATCGAACCCACGTATCTAGCTTGGAAGGCTAGTGTTCTACCATTGAACTACACCCGCATATTATTACTATTCTAATTTTGTGTATCTTTACTTCTAAATATTCAAGAACTTAACCAAAGTGCTTCCTTATATAATCTTCACTCTAAAGTCCTATCAGTCGGGGTGACAGGATTCGAACCTGCGACCTCTTGATCCCAAATCAAGCACTCTAGCCAAACTGAGCCACACCCCGATTATCTTGTGATACTGTATCACTTGTGTGCTTTTATCTTTACCATTTCTTACGGTTACGTCCTTAGGAACTTGTTTTTCGTTCTCGCCGTGACGCAAGATTTATTATATAATAGCATTCGCACATTGTCAACATCTTTTTTAAACTTTTTCAACTTTTCCGACAAATAAAATAATTCTAACTGTGGCTAATACTACCAGNTCCAAACTTTTGCTAATTTAAGTAGTTTAAAGTAAAATGAGCATCTCCATGATCATCAAAATCCATTATGATAAATGTGGGGATCCTCTCCTCTTGCCTAGGATATGCAAGGCTTCCCGGATTTACAATCCAAACATCTCCTGATAAATTAATCATAGGGACATGGGTATGCCCGAACATAACAATATCCACATTGTTTATTATTGCTGTCTCTCTTATATGATTTGTATTAAAGTTTACACCATATCGATGGCCATGGGACAACATAACCTTATATTTTCCAATGTTCAATATCTTTTCCTTAGGAAGTCTATAAAAAAAATCATTGTTGCCAGAAACCAATTCTATTGGACAGGGGGTAATCGATCTTATGTAATCCACACCCCCCTCAAAATCTCCCAGATGAATTACTAAGTCTATAGGACTAACCCGTTTCAATACTTCTTTATAATTATCATTTTTACCGTGGGTATCGCTTACAATCAAGATTTTCATAACGTTCTCCTCTTATTATAAATAAGATTTTAATAATTCCTTCATTTTCATTAATGCTTTCCCTCGATGGCTAATTTTATTTTTTTCTTCTGGAGCCATATCAGCCATGGTGCAGGAATACTCAGGAACATAGAAAATAGGATCGTAGCCAAATCCATGGGATCCACTGATTTTATGGGCAATATATCCTTCTATTGTACCCTTAGCGGTAATCATTCGTCCATCTGGAAATGCACAGGCTATTACACAAACAAATCGAGCGCTTCTTTCCTCACCTTCCGCTTTTGCTAATTGATCGATGATATATTGATTTTTAACGGAATATGGGGTGTCTTCTCCCAAAAATCTAGCAGAATAAATACCAGGTGCTTTGTTCAAATAATCTACTTCAATACCAGAATCATCTGCCAGTACCATAGTACCAGTCATTTCCATTACCGTTTTTGCTTTAATAATGGCATTTTCCTCAAAGCTAGTGCCGTTTTCATCAATCTCTGCAACTATCCCAGCATCTTTTAATGATAACAATTCCACATCAAGATCTTTACATATATCTCTGATTTCATCCATTTTCCCTTCATTCGATGTAGCAAAAATAATCTTTCGCATAATTCCTCCTAAGGTCATTCTTTCTCTAGTTTAAATTGGTCATAAGCCCTCATAATACCATTAAAAATCCCCTGAGCCACTAGTTTCTGATTCTCAGTCTTGCTTAAAAACTTCATATCATAGGGATTGGTTAAATAGCCCACTTCAATTAATATAGCCGGTACTGTGGCATGGTTTAATACGAATACGTCATCCTTTTTCATTTCTATAATCCATCTCGAAGGTAGGGGAATTGCTTGATCTAACTCGTCAAGAAAGATAGAGGCCAATTTCCTTTGATTTACCCCCTTGACTTCCCGATCATAATATAAGACTTCGGTACCACTGGGGCTTGATATTACATTGGCATTATTGTGAATACTAATAAAAAAGTCGCAATTTACCGAATTAGCCAACTCTACTCTTGGCCTTAAAAAAACTTTATCATCCCCTAAACGAGTATAATAAACTTTAATATTTTCTTTATCAAGCATTTCCTTTAAATGTAGCATAATCGCTAGATTAATATTCTTCTCATAATATTCTTCTCCAATGGAAAGTGCACCAGCATCTTTGCCACCGTGCCCTGCATCAATTACTAATATTTTATCATATACATCTTCAGGCTTTTTCAATTCAATGTAAAAATGATTTTCTGTATCATGGATAGTATAACAATAAACCGTATCCAATTCCAAAAGGATCTCTGATCTAAGATTAGGCTTTGATCCTTCATGATCTGTGTTAATGGTGATTCCATAGACAAAATCATTTCCATAATCCTTCTCAATTTCTTCTTTCATTTCCCCATCTTCATCCAGTACCATATTCCGTCGTACCACAAACTTGGGAGTACCAGTATATGAACTTTCTTTATTTACTCGGTTAATCCATGTATCATCAATTGTACTATTAGAAAGCCCTTTTAATATTAGTTTTATACTTTTATTAATATACAAGTCCTCTAATTCTAAAGAAATGTTTTCCGAGGGTTTTCTAATTTTTATGTATTTTTCACCCAGCTGATCTTCTATCTCATCTTTATTCCCCTTTAAATCCTTGGAAGAGTGATCTTGAGACATTACAGGAAGCTCATCCAATGGATTTTCAGATTCATAAGCTTCTTTTCCCATGATTTCCTCATCTGAGGTAACTAAGTCCCCTTGTAAAGCATTTAAGGAACCTTCTGAAGAAGTTAATCCTTTACCTGAAGATCTTGAATCAGCAGATATCAAAATTCCTCGATACTGTTGAAGTGCAAAAGAAAATGTTAATACCGCCAACATCAATGCAATGCTTTGTATTGCGGCTTTCTTTAGTAATAGCTTCTCCATTTTTCACCCCTTAATTGTATAATTCTACATAATTTTATCATATTGTAAAGATTATATAATAATATTAGCTTAATCACAATATATATTTAAAAATGCTTAAGAGCGCCTCTTTATTATGTCGATTATTTCGGTTATTTATTGCTTTTTAATAATATTTTCTATATAATAGAAATTAATTAGAAGATTTTGTATATAAGGAGCTATGGGGTTATGAGTGAAATCAATAAATTAAATATAACACAAGAGGATGGTAACATTATTCGGCTTACCTTTGTAAAAACAGATTATCAACCTCGTGCAAGTATTTTAATACTACACGGTATGGCAGAGCACCAAAATCGCTATCTTACCTTTGCAGAATATTTCGCTGAGCAAGGATATGATGCATATCTCTATGACCATAGGGGTCATGGCTTAGATAGAAAATTTAAAGAATTAGGTTTTTTTGCTTCCAGTAAGGGTGATAAGGTAGTCGTAGCAGATGCAATCGATGTATGTGCTTATATTAATAAAAATAACCGTAGTGACAAGTTAATTCTATTTGGACACAGTATGGGTTCCTTAATAGCTCGAAATGTGATTCAAGCATACAAGAAATTTCATGGTGTTATACTTTGTGGCACAACCCATCCTTCAAGATTCATGACCAAAATGGGCCTTTTGATTTCCTCACTGGTTAAAAGCTTTAAGGGAGCCAAACATAAATCTCCTTTTATGAAACAGCTATTGTTTGGAAGTAAAAAATACACAAAATTATCTAGCCGTACTGCCTTTGATTGGCTATCCAGAAGTAATCCTGTTGTAGGAGAATATATTAATGATCCCTATTGCGGATTTACTTGTACCGCTTCATTCTATTATGATTTAATCAAATTAACGGATCATGCGACCAGGAAAAAGAACATGAAGAAAATAAATCGAGAAATACCCATACTAATTATTAGTGGTGATCATGACCCTGTAGGTGGATACGGAAAAGAAATTGTAAAATTGGTAAATATATTGAAGAAACTTCAGTTTAGCAATCTTACTTATAAATTATATCAAAAATGCAGACATGAATTATTGAATGAATTAAATTATGAAGAAGTGTATTCTGATATCAATCAATGGATATCAAAATCAATTTAATACATAAAAGACTTCAAAATAGATTTAAATAGAAATTGGTACACAAATAGAACCTGGCACACCGGTGGTATAAGAACAACGATTATAAATTGTGTTGTCTTCTTAACGGTGAATATACGGTTGTATTTGTGTACCCATATAAATTTTACATATATCAATATAAAAATCTTATTCAATTATCATTCTGGTTTTTTCATTTTTGGGGGTTTTGGTCCCATATACTGATAATAATAGGTTTTCATCATGCCATTGTATATTTTACGATTTTTATTTGCTTTTCTTCCTATATATTTCTCTGCATCCTCGTAGGAGGTGATAATATAATAGGACCATGTGTCAAGCTTGCCAAAGACTTTGCCAATATCGGTATAAAGTCCAGGTAATTCTTTTTTCTCCTCTAGTCTTTCCCCATAAGGCGGATTTGTTATTATAAAACCATACTTTTTATTACTGCTTAATTCAATCAAAGGTTTTTGCTGAAAGTGGATGCATTGATCAACCCCTGCTAATCTAGCATTCTGTCTTGCGGCTTTAATAATATCTCCATCCAGATCATAACCTTGAATATTCATTTCTATTCCTCTTAACATGATGTCATTGGCTTCTTCCCTTGCCTTTGCCCATGAATCAGTTGGAAATAATCCTTGCCATTCTTCTGCTAAAAACTTTCTATTGATTCCTGGAGCTATTTTAGTACCCAATAGGGCTGCTTCTATTGGAATGGTTCCACTTCCGCAAAAAGGGTCCACCAGGATACGATCCTTGTTCCATGGGGTTAACATAATTAAAGCAGCAGCTAAGGTTTCGGTAATGGGAGCTTTACTTGTTAGCTTACGATATCCTCTTCGATGTAAAGATTCACCTGAAGTATCGATACATATGGTTACCTCGTCTTTCATAATCGTTACCCTCAAAGGATAGGAACTACCACTTTCTTCAAACCATTCAATTTTGTATTTGGTTTTCATTCTTTCTACAATTGCTTTTTTTATAATTGATTGAATATCCGATGGACTAAATAATTTACTGTTGATTGAATTGGCCTTGGTAACCCAAAACTTTCCGTCCTTCGGAATAAATTCTTCCCAGGGGAGACTTTTCGTATTCTCGAAAAGCTCGTCGAAGGTTTCCGCATGAAAAGAACCTACTTTAAGCAATACACGCTCCGTTGTCCTTAGAAACATATTTGCTCTAGCGCATGTATTACTATCTCCTGTATAAGTTACCTTTCCATTATCAACCTTTGTGATCTCTAAACCCAAATCTGTTAATTCTCTTTTTAAAACCGCCTCTAGACCAAAGTGACACGGTGAAATATACTCGTACTGTTTCATTCCTACCTCCGGGGCGTATTTCGCCATTGTTTTATCCCTTGCTATTGTAAATCAATTTTGAGCTTCAGTCAATGAAGATTACGTTCAAGCTTACCATGGTAAGCACGAAGACCACCATATAAGCTCTTAATATTATACCCATCTTTTATTAAATCTCTAGCAGCCAAGAGACTAATATTACCTCGGTCACAATAAAAAATCAGGAAATATTTTCCTTGTAATTCATTTTTTCTTTCCTCAAGCTCTTCATAAGGAATATTAATAGCAGAAGGAATATGTCCAGCTTTATATTTGTGTTCATCCCTCAAATCAATAATTAATACATTTGGCATACCTATATACTTGAAAATTTCATTTGCTCGTATCGTATCAAAAGACATTCCTTACTGTCACCACCTTTTATTAGAGGAATAATATATTCTCCCCATATATTATATTCCGATATGTAAAAAATGACATAAAAATCCCCTTCTCTAAGAAGGGGATCAATGCTGAAAGATTTTTAATAATTATTTTTTGTATTTTCCATGTTTCTAAAATTGTTTCGATTTGTATCATTACATTTTGTATTGGTAGAATTGCGGCTTGTACCTGTTGTATAATTACTTGTATTAGCATTTCTACTGTTATTCGAGGTGTTCGCATTTCTATTCGTATTGGATGTATTTGCGTTTCTATTCGAATTTGATGTGTTGTTTGCGTTTCTGGATGTGTTNGTATTGTTAGCATTTCTACTTGTATTGTTTTCAGTAGTATTTCTTACATTTGAAGTTTGATTGTTGTTTGCATTTCTAGAATTATTGTTATTAGTAGTCATAGAATAGCCTCCTATAAATATATATATTTGATTTACAAGCTTATTATCTGTTGTAAGATAAAAAAATATTCGATAATTTATTCTCTATTTTATATCCTAATTAACAAAATTTACTTTTAAATGTATAGACTTGCTGTAATTTTTATCTGTACAGTTATAATTAGCCTTCCTTAGATATTAAAATAATCAGATAAAAAAATTAGTATCAATAAATATTAAATTGATATTTTTTCTAGTATCTAAAGGTTGCATAATCAATTTTTCTGTATTATAATAAAACAGTGTTATGTGAAACTTCGCATGACATAGTATATAACCCCTTATTAATTATTTATACTCCCCTCATCGAAACGACCGCTTGGCTCCCCCTAGCGGTCGTTTCATTATTATCTTTTATTTTAATATTACAGGGTTAAGGTTTTAAATACTTATCGCTTACGGAATAAAATTAATAATAAAAGGATTAGTATAACAGGAAAACCTATGAAAAAGAATAGACGGAATACAATCCTTCCTATAAAGATTAATATTGAAAATATGATTAATAACAGAAGAATCATAGCTAATTTGTGATACCATTTAAGATTACTTGTGAAGATACCCTTACGTTTTGGTGGAAGATCCTCATACATCCTATCCTGATTATAATAGGAAGATTCATTATAGGTATATGATCTTTGATTTCTTTGTTTCGACATTCTCTCTGCTTCAATAATGGTTCGTGCGATTAATCTGGGATCTCCCAGCTCCTCTAGCACTTGAGCCTCTTCTTCTGAACTAGCTTTACTAATATATTGGTCATAATACGTTATGTTCTGATCTATGATATTTTGACTTACTTCACCTTTTAAACTCTCTTCTAATATATTTAAAAATTCAGTTTTATTCATTTCTTACCTCCTTAATTCTTGCTTTCCTAATTCTTGCTTTCTTAATTCATACTTTCTTAATTCATACTTTCTTAATTCTTACTTTTATCCATTGTAACATAAGATGAATAATATCGTAAACTTAAGCCTTTATTAAAATTAGCACTCTTAGTCATGCTTCCTATTACATAAAAGTGTTTTATTAACTGTGTCAAAGTATACGATGTAAACCATATTTATAAGTATTAAAAAAGTTTTATGCCACTAATAAAGCATGTTTCCTTAATTTAGCATCTTCTCTCAAAGTATAGCCAAATCCATGACATAAAGAAGAAAATTAAAAAGCTCTTAGCCTAGTAATGAAGCTTGATAAATAAAATTGCAAACCCATACTTAGCGAAGAGCAAATACAAAAGGCTCTAAGCCCAGTAATGGAGCATGATTCAATAGAATCACACCCCAAGACTTGACAAAGAGCCCAAATACAAACGGCTCTAAGCCCAGTTATGGAGCATAATTCAATAGAATCACACCCCAAAACTTGACAAAGAGCCTCAATCCCATACCTGGCACAGAGCCGAGCCTAAAAGCTCAAATCAAAAGCTTGGTATAAAATCAAAAAAAGTGCAATGTACATTAATTAAATATACATTACACACTTAAATTGTGTGCTAGAGGATTCGAACCCCCGACCTTCTGGTCCGTAGCCAGACGCTCTATCCAGCTGAGCTAAGCACACATATATTATTTTATTCTATATATAGTAATACTACATTCTTTTATAACAAAATACTAGACCTGTTCATTCAAGGCTCTACATCATTAGCTGATTTAATAGAACAAGCCCGCCAATCATGTAGAGCCTCGAAACGCCTACTTTATAACTATATATAGGATAATGCCGGCGACCGGAATCGAACCGGTACGGGATTTTAGTCCCGCAGGATTTTAAGTCCTGTGCGTCTGCCTGTTCCGCCACGCCGGCATCAATGGGACCTATAGGGCTCGAACCTATGACCCTCTGCTTGTAAGGCAGATGCTCTCCCAGCTGAGCTAAGATCCCAGGAATACTATATCAAATTGTTTTAATACTTTACAACGACCCAGAAGGGACTCGAACCCTCGACCTCCGCCGTGACAGGGCGGCGCTCTAACCAACTGAGCCACTGGGCCATATTATAAGTGGACCTTCAGGGACTTGAACCCCGGACCGACCGGTTATGAGCCGGTTGCTCTAACCAACTGAGCTAAAGGTCCATAAACCGTAAATCGGACTCGCCATTAATACTTTTAAAACTATGTTCTGATCGAGGTAGACCAATACAATTTACTCAATTAACAATATTGATCAATGACTCCAAGGGGATTCGAACCCCTGTTACCGCCGTGAAAGGGCGGTGTCTTAACCGCTTGACCATGGAGCCGCATTAATAATTATAGCATTAATTATTTGACTATGTCAATAAAAATATCAATTATTTCATTGGTAATATAATCTATTAATCATATCCCTATCACTTATTAAGATTGATATTCAACTCCCCGAGTAGGGCTCGAACCTACAACCCCACGGTTAACAGCCGTGTGCTCTACCATTGAGCTATCGAGGAATACATTCTACACTTAGAA
>JGI24707J26582_10001541_pt1 | contig 18027 bp, 17 predicted proteins | sample BioPla1DNA1_FD_26582 | JGI IMG/M metagenome (IMG submission 26582)
GTATTTCCATAAACTATTTTCGTATCATACAGTTGCTCGCATTCAGCCATTAAATCCGCCATTAGCTTTTCCAGATATTTCTCCTGGGTCATAAAGACTGTTAGACATTTCAGCTAGGATCCGCTTTGAACATGGAGCAAAATGAATGATTCGAAATCTTGCAAAGGTTGCATGGTCAGGAGCACTGGCGTCAGTTAAATCCATTCCCTACCTTTATTTTTCGTCTATTTCCGTAGCTTCCTCACTTTTCGTAGGCTCTATTTTAGTAATTCGAACCTGTTCAATCATTTTATTTCGAGTTTCCAGTATGTCAAATCGATATTCTTCATAGTCTAAGGTTGCCCTCTCTCCATCCTGAGGAATTCGATCAAGTAATGCAATCAACAAGCCATTTAAGGTCTCAAAATCATCATGTTCGATTGCAATATCTAGCTCATCCTCTAAATCTTCTAAGCTTATGGAGCCCTTGACAACCACAGAAGATTCCTCCATGGAAAGTATCATTTTTTCTTCATTGTCATACTCATCTTGAATATTACCTACAATCTCCTCCAAGAAGTCTTCCATGGCCACAAGCCCGGCAGTTTGTCCATACTCATCGATTACAATTGCCATATGAATGTTTTTCTCTTGCATATCATGAAAGAGGATATTTATATTTTGCGTATCTGGAACAAAGTATGGCTCTCTAGCAATATCCTTTAATTGCTTATCCTTCGAGTCATCTGATATGTAGGCATTAATTACATCCTTAAGATGTAATATTCCAATAATATTATCTCGATTCTCTTCATATAGAGGATATCTTGAATAATTTTCGGATAACATAAAGCGTAATGCTTCTTCTATCTTCATTTCGGAATTTATTGCTATGATTTTCTTTTTCGGGGTCATAATATCCTGAGCTTCTTTTTCATCCAACTCAATGATATTTGAAATCATCTCGGCCTCGCCCGCATCAAATACTCCTCGCTCTTGACCTTCGTTCACCATATAGATTATTTCATCTTCAGTTACTTTTTCCTCTAAGTCTGAGGGTTTAATTCGAAATAGTAGNAGAAACATATACATTAATTTTTCTATAACCCAAGTAAATGGTTTTAAGATAGACCCTAAAAGGAGAACCAGANCAACCACACCATAGGATACTCGCTGGGCATCCTTGATTGCCAGTTTCGATGGAATCACTGTACCAAATAAAGTACATACCAGCACCAGTAATATTGTAAATACAATCAAATACAAGGGGCGCACAATATTGATATTAAAACCACTATTTTTCACAATCGCTTCAATAGGATCAAGATAATAAGTAAAAAAGATTAAGCCGATTACTACCTGAATACCATTGATTAGTAGTTCCAGTCCCGTCATATAAGCCCCAGAACTCTCTAATATTTTGAGTAGGGTTATTGACCTTTTGTCGCCTGATTCAGCTTTTTTTCTAATCACATTTTCGTTTACATTACTTAAAGCAGCCTTTGCAGTTGAAATTATTGCATTAAATAATATCAGGGTCAAAATAATTACCACACCCGATATGGGATTGCCATCTTCCATTGTAAATAACTTCTCCTTCTTTTTTCTGTTTTTACCTAAAATATGTATCTAAAGAAAAACTAATGATAAGGGCTTTATCAACTTTCTTTAATACATCTCGATCTAAATGACATACTTTTTCCTTTAATCTAGATTTGTCTATGGTTCGCACTTGTTCTAACAAGATGACAGAATCTTTGACAATACCATACTTATCAGCATCCAGCTCCACATGGGTAGGAAGCTTGGCCTTATTCATTTTTGATGTAATGGCCGCACAGATCACCGTTGGACTATGCTTATTACCTGTATCATTCTGTATGATTAGCACGGGTCTAACGCCACCTTGTTCAGACCCAACTACCGGTCTTAAATCTGCATAAAAGATATCGCCTCTTTTAATAACCACTTTACTCACACTCCAATTTTATGACAATAGTATGTTCGAGACGCATGCATCCTATTGTATGGCTTTAACCTTATTATTGCCATTTTCTTCGTGTGTATTCCATAAAGTGTTACGCTTTTATTGGATTCAAGTTAATTTAAATAGCAGCGGGGAATTCTCTTTCCCACTGTACATACTAGTTCATAGGGAAAGGAGTGTGACCATTTAGCCAATTCTTCCACAGAGATATAAGCATCCTGATCCCTTCCTAATAAAGTAACGGTATCACCTTGCCTTACATCATCGATATCTGTTACATCCACCATAAATTGATCCATACAAATCCGACCTATAATCGGAGCATATTGTCCATGGATTATCACTTTGCCTGTATTAGATAAATTTCTTGAATAACCGTCTGCATATCCTACTGGTATGGTAGCTACCTTGGTTTTTCTTTTTGTCACATAGGTTGCGCCATAACTGATTCCTACGCCAGCTTCTACTTCCTTTACATATATAACATGGGTTTTTATTTCCAGTGCTGGTATTAACTTGATTCTGTTTTTTAATACCTCATTGGATGGATAGATGCCATAGGATATAATTCCGCATCTTACCATATCAAGATTCGCTTTGGGGATATCAATAATTCCTGCACTGTTGGAGATATGTTTGATAGGAAAATGTATATTTTCCTTTTCCGTTAATTGGACAAAATCATGATAACGTTTCCACTGATTTTCTGCATTGGTTTTTTCCATCTCATCTGCACAAGCAAAATGAGAAAATATACCTTCCATCTCAATTCCATCCAACTGCGAAATAACTTTTATTTCTTCTAGACTTTCTTTTGTATCCGAGAAGCCAATTCGACTCATTCCAGTATCTAATTTAATATGAATTTTAGCTTTTTTTCCTTGTCTTTTTGCTTCCTCAGATAGAGCCTCTGCCATCTCATATTGGAAAACTGTCTGGGATACGTCGTAAGCCACCACCAATTCATACTGCTCCTTTGGGGTATATCCCAGAATCAAGATTGGTTTGGTTATTCCTGCTTCCCTAAGTTCGATTGCCTCTTCAATGATTGCTACACCATAGGCATCAATGCCTTGCCCATCAATTGCTCTAGCTACAGGAACCGCACCGTGTCCATAGGCGTCGGCTTTTATAATCATCATTAACTTGGTACCATTTTTGAGAAGAGATTTCACTTCTCTTATATTATGACAAATTGCTTTTAAATCAACATTTGCCTGAACTCTATAATAATTTATTTTATTCTTAATCCCTAGAATTCGTTCCTCATTCATACCTATAACAAGCCTTTCAAGTAAAAAAAATCCTCCCAGAATGTAAAAAGTATCTATTTAAAATATATGAGTTCAACTAGTCCTTTATAATAAATGAACCTCACACCACTAAAGTCCCGTCTTCCTACTTCCAGTCATAATATATCTATTTATTGATCTAATTTAGATGCTGCTTACCCATCGGTTTATAATAATCAAAGACCCTATCCTCCATTAAATTCAAGGTTTCACCTCTGAAAACATCCCCCAAGGCATCTACGATATCCCCAGCCAACATAGAATAATTACTATGTTTGCTAGCTGCAATATCTCCTGCTAAACCATGGATATAAACCCCGAGACAAGAGGCTTCAAAAGCTTCCATCCCTTGAGCATAAAGTCCAGCAATAATTCCCGTTAAAACATCACCACTTCCACCGGTGGCCATACCATTATTACCAGAAATATTAATGTAAAGCTTGCCTTGTCTACTTACAATGGTTCGAGCATCCTTCATTACATATATTAACTTATTATTATAAGAACATTCTCTTGCAGTGTCAATGATATTATTGGATATTTCTGATAATTCCCTTTTTAATAACCTAGATAATTCCATAGGATGAGGGGTTAAAATGGCATGAGCTTTTAGCAGTTTGGATAGAAAATTTATTCTTTCNTGCCCCAGCAAAGCCTGACGATCCATTTTTTTAGCCAATAGATTCAATCCATCTGCATCAATAATCACTGGTACCTTGGCCTCTATAAGGACAAAATCTAAAAGTTTTTCTGTAAAGGCTGTCTGACCAAGTCCAGGGCCAATAATAATCACCGATGCCCAGGACAAGTTCTCAGCTATCCTCTTCTCCCATTCATCATTGCTTTTACCATAAGCATCATAGGCTTCAAATAAGGCCTCTGATAGCGTTGACTGTAAAATTAGCCGATTGGAGGAAGAAGTGAGGACTTTCACTAAGCCAGCCCCGGTTCGATATGCTGCCTTTGCTGCTAAGTAAGCAGCTCCTGACATTCCTTCACTCCCTGCGATCACCAGTACCTTCCCATAGGATCCCTTATGACTATCCTTCTTACGAAGGGGAAGTAGACTTAGGTCTTCCAAACCATAATAAAAAGTATCTAGCTTTTCCTTTTGTTCCCCATTTATGGGAAAACCGATATCTACTACCTTAATCTCTCCGCAATACTCTGCTCCCGGCAATAAAAGCATACCAATTTTGGCATATCCAAAGGTAATGGTAACATTGGCTTTAACAGCAACATTCATAACTTGGCCATGATCTGCTGATATTCCGGAAGGGATATCAACGGAATAAATCCTTTGATTGCCTTGATTCATATTCTTGATGACAGCTTCATAAACTCCTGTCACTGGTCTTGATAAGCCAACCCCAAAAATGGCATCGATAAGGATATCATAATCCCATATCTGATGACTTTCCACAAAGGGTATCCCAATATTTTTAGCAATGGTTAGCTGAAGCTTAGTCTCCTTGCTTGCCTTGCTTTCATCCCCTAGAAAAAGAATAGCAACATGATAGCCCTGTAAATACAGAATTCTACCTGCTGCAATTCCATCACCACCATTATTTCCAGGTCCACACACCGCTAATATTCGGTCTCTCTTATGTAAATCCTTCTTCATATGAGAAACCGTTTCATATGCTGCTCTTTCCATTAAAACCATAGAAGGGATTTTAATCTCTTCTATGGCATAGTCATCGATCATTTTCATACTTTTTGAAGTAACTGCGTAATACATACGGCACCTCACTTAGATTGATTCCCCTACTACAAATGCATTGGCATAATCTTTTGTATTGGATATAGAAACATGAATTTTATTAATATTCTGAGATTTTGCCAACTCTTTAGCCCCTCCTTTTAAGTTTACATAAGGTTTTCCTAGGTCATCCCTAAGTACCTCAATGTCAATGGGGGTAAAGGTTCGAAAACCAGTTCCGAACATTTTGGACACCGCTTCTTTTACAGCAAAATTATCTGCTGCTTTTCGAATATCTTCTTGAATAATAAGGATTTCCTTTTCTGTAAAATACCTTCGTAGAAATCCTTCTTTTTCACAAGCCTTAGTTACCCGGTCAACTTCAATTAAATCTACCCCAATCCCGGTAACCATCTTACCACCTTGTCCTTTCCTGTTAGTAATCCTCTTGTTCAGAATCAATCTTCTCCATAACCTGTGGACCAAGCAAATCATGCATATAAGTATAAATCTTGGAATTCATAGTTTCCATATCTTGCTTGAAGACGATTTTTTCCTTCAGTTCATTTCTCATCTTCATAATCCAATCAGAAATCTCTTCAATTTGGACCTTGTTTTTATTCATACGATCATAAAAAATATGGAGACTCTCAATGAGAAGCTCTTCATTGGCCTCCTTTATCTGATATGGTAGATCTGCTAGCTCTTCCGAAGCATTTTTTATCTTATCATTCAATTCCGTAATAAATTGCTTGTTTCGTTCTAGCTTTCTTTCCCTGGCTTTTCCAAGGTGATCCGAACGAATCTCCATATTTTCAACGATTTCATTGATCAACTTGTTTTTTAGCTTTTTCATATCTTTGATATCGTGAACCAGTTTTCCTTGCTGCTTTAATAGCTGATTCACTTTAACTTCTAGTGCCTTGATTTCTGCAGTCTTATCTTTTTCTGTAAATATCTCATGCCATCGAGAATCTAGTGTAAGAATGGGGATTTTCCTGTTCTTGACCAACTGAGCATAGTTTGATTTTTTACTTTTCCTTCCCATAAAATACCGGCCTTTCATAGAACCAATAACATTACCCCTCTTTTTTCTTAAGATTCTCTTTTACTGATAATCGATAAGAAAGTTTCATAAGACTTTCCGCCAGATGAACATTTTCTACAGTAACATCACTGGGCAAATGTAAGTCTGTTGGGGCAAAGTTCCATATTCCTTTGATCCCCCAAGATACCAAATCTGCAGCCAATAAAGGAGCACTAGTTTTGGGAACCGTAAGGGCTGCGATGTCAATATCGTTATCTTTTATATATTCCTCCATTTGTTCTAGGGGCTGTACTTCTATATCACGTATTTTCGTTCCAATAATCTTAGGATCTATATCAAAGATAGCAACAATCTGGAATCCACGTCTGGCAAAATCTGTATAGTTTGCCAGGGCTTGTCCCAGGTTACCTGCTCCAATTATTATCACTTTATATTTCCGATCCAGTCCTAATATCTTACCTATTTCAGAATGGAGATACTCCACATTATAGCCATATCCCTGTTGACCAAATCCCCCGAAATTATTTAAATCCTGTCTAATCTGTGATGCGGTAACCTTCATCTTTTCGCTTAATTCTTTAGATGAGATTCTTACAACGTCCTTCTCCAATAAATCGCCTAGATATCTGTAGTATCTTGGTAATCGATTTATAACGGCTTTGGAAATTTCTTTCTTACTCAATGGTTATCCCCCTTCATAAAATTATAGTTTAATTATATGCAATTGTTAATAATAAGTCAATCTAACTTTCCTTTACTTGTCCATACTCATATGCTAAAATATATCATTAGTGAAAACTTTTAAACTATACTTATAAGTTATCAAAATATTATTATAAATCAGTATGAAAACCCTAACAATACAGGATTTGAATAAAGACAAATTAAGCCACATTTAGTATTATTTAATCATATCAAATAAAGGATGATTTATGTGATTTTATCATGTACAAATATAAGCAAGTCATTTGGAACTACACAAATACTGCAATCGGTATCTTTTCATATTAACGAAAGAGAAAAGGCAGCAATTGTGGGTTTGAATGGTGCCGGAAAATCCACCTTACTTAAAATAATTATGGGAGAGCTTAGTGCTGATGAAGGAGAAGTAATCATAGCTAAGGGTGCTTCCATAGGTTACCTTGCCCAACATCAAAACCTTATGTCGGAAAACTCCATCTATGAGGAAATGCTGACGGTAAAAGAGGATGTCATTACTCTGAATAAGAATATTAGAACTTTAGAGCAGGACATGAAGCATGCCAAGGGCGAAAAATTAGAACAGATGCTTAATACCTATACCCGTCTGATGCATGAATTTGAGCTTAAAAATGGTTACGCCTATCAGAGTGAAGTAACAGGAATTTTAAAAGGTCTTGGATTTTCAGAAGATGAATTTGATAAAAAAATTAACACCCTATCTGGAGGTCAAAAAACCAGAATCGCTCTGGGTAAACTGTTACTGACTAAACCCGATATCATGCTCCTTGATGAGCCTACTAACCATCTGGACTTAATATCCATTGCCTGGCTAGAAGCTTTTTTAATTAATTATAATGGCGCTGTTGTAGTAGTTGCTCACGACCGTTATTTTCTTGATAAGGTGGTAAATAAGGTCATCGAAATTGAAAATAGAAAAGCTATAACCTTTGATGGTAATTATTCCGATTATGTAAATAAAAAATCCATGCTTCAAAATGCCTTGATGAAGCAGTACTTAAATCAACAACAAGAAATTAAGCGTCAGGAAGAAGTTATTGCAAAACTTCGTTCCTTTAATCGGGAAAAATCCATCCGCCGAGCTGAGAGCCGAGAAAAACTTCTAAATAAAATAGAACGAATTGAAAAACCAATGGAACATACTCCACAAATGCATTTTGAACTTGAGCCTAGGATTATCAGTGGAAATGATGTACTTAGCGTTAGTGGTTTAGCTAAATCCTATGGAGATTTACAACTGTTTTCCAATCTAAATTTTGAAATCAAACGGGGAGAAAAAGTCGCAATTATCGGAAACAATGGAACCGGGAAGACCACAATACTGAAAATCATCAACGGTCAGGTTGAGGCAGATGATGGGGAAATCCGCTTGGGTACTAAGGTACAAATCGGATATTATGACCAGGAACATCAGGTGCTACACCCGGAAAAAACCCTCTTTGATGAGTTGCAGGATACCTATCCACATCTGGACAATACCGCTGTTCGAAACATTCTTGCTGCCTTCCTATTTACCGATGATGATGTATTTAAACGAATTAAGGATCTTAGCGGTGGAGAACGAGGAAGAGTAGCTTTAGCCAAACTAATGCTCTCCGAGGCAAACCTATTAATTCTGGACGAGCCTACCAACCATTTGGACATAGCTTCAAAGGAAATTCTTGAAAATGTTTTAAATAACTATAGTGGTACTGTTTTATATGTATCCCATGACCGTTACTTTATTAATAAAACCGCCACACGAATTCTAGATCTCACCGGTCAAACCTTGCTGAATTATATCGGTAACTATGATTATTATTTAGAGAAGAAGCCGGAAGTTGAAGCTGCATACCTTGGGGAAAATATGGATCAGACCCAGGCAAGGTCAGGAAAGCCAGGAGACTTTCCCGCCTCATCCCCCTTTGTTTCCTCTACTAGTTCCCCAGCAGAACCCAGTGCAAACAAACTTAGTTGGCATCAACAAAAAGAGGAACAAGCAAGGGAAAGAAAGAGAAAAAATGACTTAAGAAAGATTGAGGATGAAATCTCCCAATTAGAGACTAGAAATGATGAGATTGATATTCTCCTTACAAAAGAAGAGATTTATACCGATGTGGAAAGATTAATTGAACTAAATAATGAAAAGAAAGAACTGGAAGCCAGACTAGAAGTCCTACTGGAACAATGGGAACTTCTAGCCGAAGATAATTAGGTTAATCATTCCAGCTTTTAAGTTTTAGTACTTAAGATTAAGTTCTTAAGTTTATGCTTTTAAGTTTATGCTCTTAAGTTTATGCTCTTATGTTTAAGCATTTAATTTAAAAGGGGTATACAGATCATATGCTCCATCTTACCAATAACAAAAACCTTTTATGAATTGTCTTCTTAATAAAATGGATTCATATTGACCGTTTAAGACAAGACAATTCACAACTGGGGTTTTCTAACGGTGGATTGGAACTATATCTGTATACCCATCTTTTTTGCAACAGGTTTTATACAAATTTTATTTGCATAAACCTTGTTCGCTGATATTTTGTATGGTGTTCATAATATGTTCATGAGCCAGGGCTTCTGCCAATTCTCCATTCTTCTGCTTAATTGCATCAAGAATAGCGGCATGTTCTGCACTGGATTTTGAAGCCCTTGAAGGCATGGATAAGGTAATCTTTCTTACTCTTTCCACATAATGATGAAAATCGGATAATACATGTTCCAAAATCTTACTGCCCGAAGCCTTATAAATCAATTCATGGAATTTATTATCTAACTCAACCAATTGTTTCATATGACTTCTTCTAGCATGGAAATCCGAAAGATACAAGACTTCTTCCAAAGCCTCAATTTGTGCATTGGTGATGTTTTCACAAGCCCATTTTGCACATAAGCCTTCTAAATAGGAACGTATTACATAGATATCTCGAATATCCTTCGATGTGATTCCTGTAACATAAGCTCCTTTATTCGGTATAATTGTAACCAAACCTTCTAATTCAAGCTGCCTTAATGCTTCTCTGACCGGGGTACGGCTTACTCCGAGTACCTTTGCTATGGTATTTTCCCTCAGCTCATCATTCTCTTTATATATTCCGGCCAATATATCTTCCCGTATCTTATGAAACACCCTACCCGTTAAAGAATATTTATCTGCAGCATCTATTTGAAGATACTGTTCTGCCAAGGATGTCCCTCCTTAATTATTCATTGCCTCTATGGTTTCCATTAGATAATCGGCAAATTCCTCACCAGTTGCACCGGTATCCCTTCCGGTAATCACTAGTTTCTTTTCTGATACTGTACAAATATCTAAAGCTTTGTATAATTNTTCTGCTTCCTTATTATATCCAATATGGGACAGAAGCATTGCCCCTGCACGAATCATACTACAAGGGTCAGCATATTTGTCTCTTCCCTCCAGTACCATACGAGGAGCAGAACCATGAATCGCTTCAAACATTGCATATTTCTTACCAATATTGGCACTTCCTGCTGTTCCAACACCGCCTTGGAATTCTGCTGCTTCATCCGTAATAATATCACCGTAAAGATTGGGAAGAACAACTACTTGGAAGTCTTTCCTTCTCTTCTCATCAACTAATTTCGCAGTCATAATATCGATGTACCAGTCATCGGCTGTGATATCTGGATACTCTTTCGCAATCTCCCTAAAGATATCCAAGAATTTACCATCGGTGGTCTTAATAATATTGGCCTTAGTAACGGCAGTTACTCTAGTCTTACCATTGGCTTTAGCAAATTCAAAAGCAGCACGAATGATTCTCTCTGTTCCTTGGCTAGTTACAACGGTAAAGTCAACTCCTAAATCCTCTGTAACATGAATTCCCTTGCTACCAACTGCGTAAGCACCTTCGGTATTTTCTCTGTAGAAAGTCCAATCAATACCCTGTTCAGGAATACGAACTGGTCTTACATTGGCAAATAGATCCAACTCTTTTCTCATGGCAACATTGGCACTCTCTACATTTGGCCAAGGATCCCCTTTTCTTGGTGTTGTGGTAGGTCCTTTTAATATTACATGGCACTTTTTGATTTCTTCTAATACTGCCGGTGGAATAGCTGCATTTTCTTCTGCTCTTCGTTCAATGGTTAGACCTTCTATGTTTCTAAAAACAATTCTTCCGGAAGCCACATCATCCTTAAGAAGATATTTCAAAACTCTTTCTGCTTGGGCTGTGATTGCTGGTCCAATGCCATCTCCACCACAAACGCCGATAATAATCTGATCCAAGGACTTATAATCAATAAAATCTCCCTGGGCTTTCATGTTCTCTACTCTTTTCAACTGTTCCTCAAGTAATTGACCAAATCTCTCTTTTGCTAATTCAATTTTTTCTCTAGAAACCATTACAATCCTCCAATTCATTTACAAGGGTTAGTAAGGCAAAGATCAGCTTTCACTAAAGCACCTTGTTTATTTGTAGTATCATATTGTCCATTTTCTATTGTATGTATTTCTAATCCTAATGTCAAATCCTAACTGCATAGGAATTAAATTTATACAACTTTTACTCCCAATTCCTCTTGTGCCTTCTGGATGACTTCTATTAACTCATCATCGGTGATCACAGTAACCCGNCCATCCTCATATTCCTGATCCACCCAAGCCTTTACATAGGCCACAAGGGGATGGCTCTTATCCACTGCCCTATCATCCTTTAGTTTATAGAAAGTATTGATCCAGTGGGCGATTCCGGCTAGTCCTGAAGTATTGGATACCGCAACCAATACTGGTCTATTTAAAAACTTCTCGGTGTCAAATATATTATAAATCTCTTCATTTTTCAGTAATCCGTCGGCATGGATTCCTGCCCTAGTCACATTGAAATTCTTACCAACAAAAGGAGTCCTGGAAGGAAGACGATAGCCGATTTCCTTTTCAAAATACTCCGCTAATTCCGTGATTACAGTCGTATCCATACCATCCAAGGTTCCCTTTAATTGAGCATATTCAAAGACCATGGCCTCCAAGGGGGTATTTCCAGTTCTTTCACCAATTCCAAATAAGGAACAATTCACTCCAGCGGCTCCATACAACCAAGCCGTGGTAGAATTGGTAACCGCCTTATAAAAATCATTGTGGCCGTGCCATTCTAGCCACTTGGATGGAACACCAGCATGGGTGATTAGTCCATAAATAATTCCCTGTACGGAACGAGGAATCACAGCTCCTGAAAAGTTTACCCCATAACCCATGGTATCACAGGCTCTTATTTTTACAGGCATCTTGTATTCTTCGCTTAATTTCATCAACTCCGTACAGAAAGGAATGACAAAACCATGAATATCCGATCTTGTGATATCTTCCAAATGACAGCGAGGGGCAACACCTGTTTCAAGACATTCTTTGATTACGCTTAGGTAATGTTTTAGGGCTTCTTTTCTGGTCATTTTCATTTTATAAAAGATATGGTAGTCGGAACAGCTAACTAAAATCCCCGTTTCCTTCAAACCAATTTCCTTCACCAATTCAAAATCTTTTTTACTTGCCCTAATCCAGGAGGTTACTTCCGGAAACTCATATCCTCTCTCCAAACATTGGTATACGGCATCTCGGTCTTTCTTACTGTATAAGAAAAATTCACTCTGACGAATGATTCCTTTTGGCCCACCCAATCGATGTAAGTAATCAAAAATGGTTACGATTTGTTCTGTTGTATAGGGNGCTCTGGATTGTTGACCATCCCGGAAGGTGGTATCNGTAATAAAGATTTCATCCGGCATATTGTGGGGGACGATNCGATCATTAAAAGCCACCTTGGGTACTTCATCATAGGGAAACAGATTTCGAAATGTGTTGGGCTGATCCACATCGACCAGCTGGTAAATTGGCTCCTGTAATTGGAGTAAATTTGTATGTGGGTTAATAAATACTTTTCTCTGCTTCATATGTACATCTCCATTCTACCATGATACTAGACGCTAAGGTCAAATTTGTATCATTGTATACAATTATACTTGTATTGTCAAGTTTAAAATTGAATTATTATATCATAAGCTTACGGCCTATTTTTCCTATGCTAATGGAGCTAGCCAAACCAAGGGATATGATGATAGAAGATTTCAGATCCAAGGCTTGTCCTAGATTCTCCCCGTAGGAATTCCCCTTCTCCTCCTCATAGGTCACAAGCTTTTCACCGCTAACCTTCTTTTCCGACATGGATAGAAAGGCAGTTAAGGAGATGACCAAACAAATAAATCCAATTTTTAAAACACGAAGAATTCTTAGACCCTTTAACATACAATAACTCCCAATTAAGAATTTTACATTAATTACCATATATTTTATCATCAAGTCATCCAATGTCAATATGAATTGGGTATTTTTTACTTATCGTAATTTANTACAGGCAAACATATCGATTTAGCACTTCCTGTTATCGTAAGCAAAGGGATTTCATTCTTTTGAAAACCATATTTTATCGTAGGGAAGAGATGTACTTCTTTAGAAAACCATTTTTTAACGTAGGGAAGAGATGTACTTCTTTAGAAAATCATTTTTTATCGCACTTTCTAAAAAAAGTGCCCCTGGTCGTAATATACCCCCTTCTAGTAGACAAGTAAAATACAAAACTTGTTTACTTAGGAAAGGAACATATTATGAGGGGACACTCATTTTATTCATGTTTATTTTTTAATTATATTTTTATAGTATCAAATTTATATTTTTTGGATCCTTTTGGAATAGATTCTCCATTCATTTAATTTCCTCTAAACAAACACCATGAACCCTAAGTTTACTCCTTATATGATTGACAATATAATTTCATATGCTATTGGCACAAGGATTGCGGGAAGCAGATTCCCACAGCGTATCTTCTTACCAAAAATCATATTGAAACCGATTCCAAAGATTAAAACCGAACCAATGAAGGATAAGTTCAAAATCAGTTGATCACTTAGATATGGCTCTATGTACTTGGCAGATAAGGTAATAAGCCCCTGATAGATTCCTACAGGCAATATGGAGAAAAAGACCCCAATACCTAAGGTTGAGGCAAAGAACACTGCTACCACACCGTCAATAACCCCTTTCGCTAGCAACGTGGAGGGATCACCAACCAAGCCNTCCTCTAAGGAGCCAATNATTGCCATGGCACCAACACANAATAATAAGGAACTGTTTACAAAACCCTCTACAAAACCTCGTCCCTTATCTCCTTTTACTTTGAGGGAATTTTTAAGTTTTTCTCCGATTCGGTCTAATCTATCTTCGATATTAAATAATTCTCCAAGAAAAGCACCCATTGCCAAGGAAACAATCATTAACATTACGTTTCTTGTGTCCAGCTGATTGTCATTTATAACAAAGAGCCCTTGCAGGGCTCCACTAATACCAATAAACATAACCGCTAGACCCAGGGCATTCATTATGGTTTCCTGGTAACGCTGTTTCAGCCTGCCCTTGATGATCATTCCTGAGCTTGCACCAATTAAAATCAATATCACATTCCCTATTGTTCCGAAACCCACCATAGCCTTACTAGCCATAGCTTATCAAGCATTTGCATCTATAAGCTATGGCTTCCTCCTTGTAAAGTAATATAACAATAAAACCTTTTAACTTATTAAATAATATCTATTAATATCTATTCAAATAATATCTATTCCAAACTTTCTGCTAATCGAATCAATACATGAAAACCATCACAAATATTAAGCAAAGACAACTATACCAGACCGGTTGTCCTTTCCACCTCACGAAGCGCTAAAATAGTACGTTCAATCAAGTCATCCAAATCCCAAGCTAACATTTCTGCACCATTGCGAATGACTTCTCTCGAACATCCAGCAGCAAATTTGGGGGTTTTGAATTTCTTTTTTACTGAGCTTAGTTCAAGATCCATGGTACTTTTGGAAGGACGCATAATGGCTACCGCTCCAATAAGTCCAGTTAATTCGTCCACAGCATAAAGTAGCTTTTCCATCTCATGTTCTGGTTTGATATCTACGCAGATTCCATATCCATGGCTTGCGGTTGCCCGAATTAATCTCTCGTCCAAGCCCTGCTCTCTCATGATCTCTTGAGATTTCTTACAGTGTTCTTCTGGATACATACCAAAGTCCAAATCATGGAGCAGGCCAACGATACCCCAAAATTCAATCTCATCCTCATAACCTAGTTCTTTTGCAAAATATTTCATTACTGCTTCTACGATCCTAGCATGCTTTAAATGAAATTCTTCCTTGTTAAATTCTGTAAGAAGTTCCCAGGCCTCTTCTCTTGAAGGCATCTTACCCATTTCTATCATCCTTTCCTGTATATTCATGTAACTGGCTTATCCACATTATGTTACATCTTCCATGGAAACTAAGCCTGTCCTTACATCTTAATACAAAAAAGTTAAAATGTTAAGTATATTTATGCATAATTATTTATTATATTATTTTTTTGATTTTTTTGATTACTTATTTAATTATATTTAATTTTTAAAGTATCTCGCCCAAATCTTTAATTACCTCTCCGGCAATGATTAAGCCGGCAACGGAAGGGACAAAGGACACACTTCCTGGAATTTGCCTTTTTTCCGTACATTTTCTCACGGTTCCAGGAGGACATATACAATTACTCTTGCAACTAATTGACATATCTTCCAGGGGTTTTCTCGCAGGTTCAGTGGAATACACTACTTTTAGTTTTTTAACTCCCCTTACCTTTAGTTCTTTTCGCATGACTTTGGCCAGAGGGCACATGGAAGTTTTGTAGATATCCGTCACTGCAAATTTCGTTGGATCTAGTTTGTTTCCAGCTCCCATACAACTGATAATTGGAACATTCACTTTCTGAGCCTGCAGTACCAATTCAATCTTTGCGGAAACGGTATCAATAGCATCTACTACATAAGAATACTTTGAAAAATCAAATTCATCCGCATTCTCTGGCATGAAAAAACATTGATGGGTATTAACTTCTGCTTTGGGGTTGATTTCTAAAATTCTTTCCTTCATGACATCAACCTTGTATTCCCCAATTGTTTTTCTGGTAGCAATAATCTGTCTATTGATATTGGTAAGACAAACCTTATCATCATCAATTAAATCAAAATGGCCTACTCCACTTCTTGCTAAAGCTTCCACGGTATAGCCACCTACCCCGCCGATTCCAAATACAGCGACCCGGGCATTACTTAATTTATCCATTGCCTCTTTTCCAAGGAGCAACTCCGTTCTAGAAAACTGGTTTAACATTAATTTCTCCCCTTTGTATCATAATCATCTAGAAAATTATACTTCATATTTTTGTCATGATATCCGATTATGGTAGTTAAGTTGACATCATGAACACTACGGAAAATATTCATCTCAATATTGGGATTAATTTGACGGAACTTTTTAATCAAAACCTTCATTTCCTGACGTTTTGAACCTCCCCCGCCATTATCACACAGGGTACAGTTTTCTGTCAAACGACAGGCACATTGGATAAATTGCAAATCATGATATCTCATCCAAGTAATGATATCCGCTTCCTTTATCAAATACATGGGACGAATTAACTGCATTCCAGGATGATTTGTACTATGAAGCTTTGGCATCATGGTCTGAATCTGTCCACCATATAACATTCCCAACAATATGGTCTCGATAACATCATCAAAATGATGGCCTAGAGCAATCTTATTGCATCCCAAAGCTTGAGCCTTCTTATAAAGGTAACCCCTTCTCATTCTTGCACATAAATAACAAGGGGATTGATCCACTTGTGCAACCGTATCATAAATCTGGGTATCAAAAATAGTAATTGGAATATTTAATAGCTTGGCATTATTGATAATGGTTTGTCTGTTAATCTCATTGTAGCCGGGATCCATTACCAAAAACACTAATTCAAAGGGAATCTTACCGTGTCTTTGCAACTCTTGCATTAATTTTGCCAAAAGTATGGAATCCTTGCCTCCAGAGATACATACCGCTATCTTATCTCCCTCTTGAATCAGTTGATAATCATTAATACCCCGGATGAATTTTCTCCATAATGGTTTTCTATATCTTGTNATAATGCTTCTTTCAATTTCTTGATAACGTTCCATGTTTTTATACCACTTTCATCTCATTTTAATATTTTCATATATTTTTATATATTTTTATATTTATGTGTTTCATATTTAGTAGCTTATCCTCTATTAAGTAGGATTGATCTTGTTAACCAGCCGATCATAACAAAGGGAAAATCCAGCCAGAAACTGCTCTAATTCCTCCACCCTAGTTAAATGACTCAAACTAATTCTCCAGGAACACATGGCATTCTTTTTATCCCTGCTTACTGCATAAACTGGTCGGGAGGGGGAATTTTGAACGGAACAGGCGGATTTTGTTGAAATACAGATTCCCTCCTCTTCCAGGGCCTCCTGAAAGACATGAGCCTTTACTCCCTGAACACTAACATTGAGTATATGAGGAATGGAATAGGAAGTGCTATTTATCCGTACTTTAGGAAATTTTAATAAAGCTTCCCTTAATTCCTTATTTAACTGGTTCACATATTGATATCTTTCCTCCATTTTTCCCAAGGCTAGTTCTAAAGCCTTTTCCATAGAGGCTGCTAAGGCTAAGGTAGGGGTACCGCTACGATATAAGCTAGTACTTGTTCCCCCATGAATTAAGGGTTCTAATACTACATTTTCTTTTTTAATTAAAATTCCAGTACCATTTAAACCATAAAATTTATGAGCTGTAAGGGTCACACAATCGATATGCCCAAAATCTATGGCTACCTTTCCCACTGCCTGGGTTGCATCCACATGAAAATAGCAATTGGGATAATTTTTTAATAACTCTCCAATTTTCTCGATTTCTTGTTTCACACCCAATTCACTGTCCACATAGCAAATGGATACTAATACCGTATCCTCCCTAAGTAGTTCCTTCAAATGCTCTATATCAACCAGTCCATCCTTGGTGATATCTACCAAATCTATCTCATATCCGATCTTTTGAAGATAAGTAAGTGCCCCACTTACGGAAGGATGCTCCAAACAAGTTGAGATAATATGTTTTCCATTGGTTTTATACGCCTGTACCAGACCTTTGATGGCCAAATTATTGGCTTCGCTGGCACCGGAGGTATAAATAATTTCTGAAGCCTTTACATGTAACAAATCGGCAATGTGATCGGTGACTTCATCCATCCTTTTCTTGGCTGCTCTTCCTAGAGCATGGGAGGAATTTGGATTTCCTATATAATCGGCACTCACTTTATAAAAACAATCCAATACCTCTAAATCTACCGGGGTATTGGCTGAATAATCAAAGTATAACATTGGATTCCCTCCAATCAAAGAAACAATTCATAACAACA
>JGI24707J26582_10001542_pt1 | contig 18026 bp, 16 predicted proteins | sample BioPla1DNA1_FD_26582 | JGI IMG/M metagenome (IMG submission 26582)
CTTAGCGCACCTATTTGGACAGCTGCTAGTAATGGATTTAAAGAAAAAGCTGCTGAGCTGGGTTGGGACGCTGAAGTACTAGATCCTAATGACAATCTTGAAACTCAGATTAGCCAGATTGAAAATGCAGCTTTGAAGAATATCGATGGTTTAATAATTACACCTATTGATGGTGAGGCTGTATCAACTCTGACGACCACTCTTGATAGCGATGGAATACCAGTTGTAGCTATTGATAGACAGGCAAAGGGCAAATCTATTGCAACAGTAGAGGCTGATAACTTTAAAATCGGACAGGAGCTTGGAAAAATGTTTCTTGAGTCCTTGGGTGATGAGCAGGGCAAGGTTCTTATTGTTGGCGGACCTCTTTCAAGCTCAGCAACTGTAAATCGTACTGAAGGCTTTAAAGACGCTATAAAGGATGCTGCTAATGTTACAATAGTAGCAGAATCAGCAACAGAAATGGATAGCGAAGTTGTTCTTTCAGCAGTAAGTAACTATTTACAGGCAAATCCAGATATTAATGCAATATTCTCATGTACTGACTTTATTCTGCCATCTCTTATGACAGCTTTGAGTGAAGCTGATAAGCTGACACAAGTTGGTGAAGAGGGTCATGTAATGGTGTATTCAGTTGATGGTGATGGATATGGATTAACTAAGGTTGTTGAAGGCTATATTGATGCAACTTATGGTCTTGACCCTGCTAAGTGGGCAGAAGCAGCTATTCAGGCGCTTCAGGATTATTTTGACGGCAAAACAGTTGAGGAATCTATTTTGGTAGAAGGAAATATCGTAACAAAGGATAGCTTTGATGATTTATCTTCAAAGGGATTGCTTTGGGGCGAAAGCTCAATGGAAAAAACAGCGGAGTAAAATTTATGCTGATAGCAAGGGAGCTTTCCCTTGCTGTATCAGCAGGATAAAAACTATGAAAATAATTTATACAATGAAAAGGACGGCGGTGTAAATTGAAGAAAAATACAATAGTGAGTATGCAAGATATTGTGATGTCCTTTTCGGGCAATCAAGTTTTAAAGAAAGTAAATTTTGAGCTTGAAAAAGGCGAGGTTCATGCTATTATGGGTGCTAACGGTGCTGGTAAAAGCACACTTATTAAAATTCTTAACGGTATTTACCATGCAGTTTCCGGCACTATTATAATAGATGGAGAAAGGGTGAGTATAAACTCGCCATCCGATGCTGAAAAGCTAGGTCTTGCATTTGTTCATCAGGAATTAAATGTATGTCAAGATTTATCCGTAGCTGAAAATATGTATATGGGAAATATGCGTAGAACAAGCTTAGGAACATATGATAAAAAAGGAACTCATCAAAGAGCAAAGCAGTTGCTTGAGCTTATGGGTGTGGATATAGATCCGTATGTAAATATGCGTTACTTAAGGACGGCTGAAAAGCAGATTGTAGAAATACTTAAAGCACTTACGCAGGATGCAAAGGTTGTTGTTTTAGATGAGCCTACCTCTTCTTTAAATGAAAGAGAAAAGCAAAAGTTTTTTGAAATAATTCAAAATATGAAGGATAAGGGAGTATCCATAATCTTTATATCTCACTTTTTAGAGGATATAATGGCAATTTGCGATAGAGTTACTGTTATTCGTGATGGTGTGAACAGTGGGTTGTTTTATAAAGGTAAATTTACAAAAGATGAGCTTGTAGATGCTATGATGGGTCAGAAAAAGGTTGTGGAACAAGCTAAGGTTCCCACTATTTCAGATGATGCAGAAATTGCTCTTGAATTATCCAGTCTTTGCAGAAAGAACAAGTTTAAGGATATTTCCTTAAAGGTTAAAAAAGGTGATATTCTTGGCATTTGCGGTCTTTTAGGTGCAGGGAAAACAGAGCTTGCACGTACTATTTTTGGACTTGATTATTATGATTCAGGTAAAATTGTTTTATTTGGAGAAGAAATAAAGCCCGAACCATATAAGATGGTTAAAAAGGGAGTTTCTCTTTTAACTGAGGAAAGAAAGTCAGAGGGGTTTGTACCACTACTTTCCATCAGAGAAAATGCTACTATGTCAATTCTATCACAGTTTAAAAAGATGTTTGTACTGGATAGAAATCAGCAGAATAAGACAGCAGAGCTTTTAGCTAACAAAATGACGGTTAAAATGTCGGGTATTGAGCAAACGGTGGGTTCTTTATCAGGTGGTAATCAGCAAAAGGTAGTTATAGCTAAATGTTTGGCAAATGAGCCAAAGCTGTTTATACTTGATGAGCCTACAAGAGGCGTAGACGTATATGCAAAGTCAGAAATATATAATTTGTTGAGAAAGGCGGCGGCTGAAGGAAGAACTATTTTGATTTTTTCATCTGAGCTTGAGGAACTGCTTGAAAATTGCAGCCAGATTGTTGTACTTAAAAAAGGCAAGATTCAAAAAGTAGTAAAATCAGCAGAAACATCAAAAAATGAGCTGCTTTCAATCATGGGATAATTTGGAGGAGTTATGCAAACTAGATTACAAAAGATAAGAGGGCATTTGTCTGAAGATATAATGCGCTTTGGAATAATTGCGGCATTTTTAATTATTATGCCCTTTGCATCAGAGTATTTTTTTCAAATGAAGAATATCATGAACATTCTTCAAAACATATCCTTGCAGGGTATAACTGCAATAGGTATGACGATGGTTATTATCACCGGCGGTATTGATATATCAGTAGGTGGAGTAATGGCAATGTGTGCATGGATAGCTGCATCCTTAATGAAGAGCGGTATAAACTGGGGGATAGCTTGCTTAGTTGCACTGCTTATTGCGGTATTGTGTGGTGCTGTCAATGCTTTTTCAGTATCAGTAATGAAAATTCCCCCGATGATTGCAACGCTTGCTATGATGAGTATGACAAGAGGCTTGCAGACAGTTATTTCACATGGCACTACACTTACAGGATTGCCTGAGTCTTTCCAGATAATAGGGCAGGGTATGATTTTTGGCGTTATCCCTATTCCTGCAATTATAGTTGTTGTATTGTACATTATTGCTTCATTATTTATGAAGAAGACCGTAACAGGTAGGAACATATATATAGTCGGTGGAAATCCTGAGGCTGCAAGAGTAGCGGGTATAAAAAATAAGAGAGTGTTGTTTTTCTCTTACATTGCTTGTGCAGTGCTAGCGACAGTAGCAGGACTTGTGTTTGTGTCAAGGACAAATTCAGCACCAGCAACACTGGGTACAAACCTTGAAATGAAGGCTATTATGGCTGCTGTTATCGGTGGAACAAGTGTAACCTTTGGTGGAAAGGGTAAGATTTTTGGTACTTTCCTTGGCGTAATTATTGTAGGACTTATTTCAAATGCACTTGATTTATTAGGCGTATCTGCTTATTATCAGCAGTTTATTCAAGGCTTGCTAGTACTTGTAGTAGTTATTCTTGAAGCTATAAGGAATAATCGTGCAGCTAAAAAGCGTTAAAATTAGTTTTACAAATCAGGAAAGGAACTAGTACCAATGAAGAAAAATGCTTTATATATTCAGTCGGGCGGTCCTACCTCTGTGATTAATGCTTCTGCCTATGGTGTTATACAGGAATGTATTGCTAATTCGGATAAAATAAATACACTTTATGCGGCACGCTATGGGCAGATAGGCATTCTTAACAATCAGTTTGTTGATGTGCTTAAGCAGGATAAAAAGCAGATAGAACGCTTAAAACAAACTCCATCAATGATTTTTGGGTCATGCAGATATAGAATTCCCGATGAAAATGTAGATGATAGTGATTATAAAAAAATACTTAAAAATCTTAAGCAGCATAATATAGGCTATATATTTTATAACGGTGGAAATGGTTCTGTTCGTGCTTGCAAGGATTTAAAGGCTTATTTAGATAAACATAATTATGAATGTAAGTTAGTAGTAATACCGAAAACTGTTGATAATGACATATCGTATATTGATCATGCACCGGGATTTCCATCAGCGGCAAGACACGTAGCAATAAGTGTTTCTGAGCTTGCACATGATGTACAGACCTATGATACTGCTTTAATAACTGTTGTTGAAGTGATGGGCAGAAACACAGGTTTTTTAGCGGCGGCTGCAAAGGTGGCAGAAACCTTGGGCAGGGGAGCTGACTTAATTTACGTGCCGGAGCTTGTTTTTGATGAAAAGAAATTTATAAATGATGTTGCGAGTACTATTGAAGAAAAAGGCAAGTGTATAGCAGTTGTAGCTGAAGGTGTAAAAAATACTACGGGACAATACTTATTTGAAAACAACACCATAAACGGATATCAAGACCCATATTTAAATATGGGAGGAATAACACCGTATCTTACAAGATTACTTAGACAGCATTTCAGCTGTAAAATTAGAGGTATTGATTTAAATCTAATGCAAAGATGCTCAGCACATACTGTTTCACCTGTTGATATATCAGAGGCTGAGCAGCTTGGCAGAAGTGCTGTAAAAGCTGTGATTAATGGTGAAAGTGGGAAGATGATTTCTATAAATAGATTGTCAAATAAACCTCTTATATTTAATGAAACTCTTGAAAGTCTTGAAAAAGTAGCTATGAAGGATAATACACTTCCATTAGAATACATTAATCGCAATGGAAATGGCATTGAGCAAAGTTATTTAGACTATATCCTTCCCTTACTTGGGGATTTGCCTGAATACGCTCAATTAAATTTAGAAATAATATAAAGGTGCTTTACAATTGATGTGAACAGAAGAAAGCAGACTTGTGCAAATCAGGTCTTAAAAGTGGATTTTTCACAGTGTGAAAGGAATTAAAAATGTATGATTATAAAGAACTTGGCTTTTTGAATACTGAAAAAATGTTTGAAAAAGCTTTTAAGGAACAATATGCAGTACCAGCGTTTAATTTTGTATCGATAGAACAATATAATGCGATAATTGATGCAGTTTCAGAAAAAAAGTCGCCTGTAATACTTTTGGCTTCACCTAATTTGCATAAGCAGCTAGGGTATGAAATGTTGGCTAGAGTTTCTCAATCGGGTGTCGATAGATTAAAGAGCATGGGTATAGATTCACAGATAGCATTGCATTTAGACCATGGAATGACTTATGACCAATGCGTTGATGCTGTGGAAAATGGATTTTCTTCAATAATGATTGATGGAAGTGCATTAAGCTTTGAGGAAAACATTGCTTTAACTAAAAAGGTAGTGGAATACGCTCATGCACATGATGTAACAGTAGAGGGNGAGCTTGGTGTACTTTCAGGTGTTGAAGAGCAGGGCGATGATTCTCACGAGGTAAAGGAAAGTAAGTATACAGATCCCGCTTTGGTAGAAGAATTTGTTACAAGGACNGGAGTAGACAGCCTAGCTATATCTATTGGAACTTGTCATGGCTTGGTAAAAATGACGCCAAACCCAGATGGAACATTGCCGGACTTGAGATTTGATATTCTTGAGGAAGTAAGCAGAAGATTGCCGGAGTTTCCTATTGTTTTACATGGTGCATCTACAATTCCATCAGAATATGTTGATATGATAAATGAATATGGCGGAAAGCTTGATAAGACAATTGGTATCCCTGAAGAGCAGGTTAGCAAGGCATCTAAACTAGCTGTTTGCAAGGTGAATATAGCATCTGATGGCTGGATAAGTGCATTAGCACTTACTAGAAAAATTCTTGCTGAAAATCCAGGTGCAATTGACAGTAGGGTATTTACTTTAAAAATACGCCCCATTTTAGCAGAGCTTTATAAGCATAAAATTGATATTATGGGAAGTGGTAATAAGCTTTAATATATTAAAGGAGCGAATGTTTTGAGCAAATATTATCTTACAATGGAAATGGGGGGGACAAACCTTAGATATGCCATTGTAGACGAGGAATTTAGGCTGATAGATTTTTTAAAGGTTCCTACAAGAGAATTAGCGAAGGCTGAAAACAAGGTAGATTTTATCTATGGAATTTTAGAGCCTATAATAATAGCATTGGGAAAAGAAAATATCATATGTATTTCCTTTGCTTTAGCGTCCTTAATGGATCGTGATAGAACGATAATATACTCCTCACCTATGGTTAGTGGGTTTAATAATATTCCTTTAAAAGCTGAGCTTGAAAAGAGATTATCCCTGCCTGTATTTATGGAAAAGGATGTTAATTCTCTCTTGCTTTATGAAATGAGAAAGCAGAGATTTAGTGCTGAAGGAATAGCTGTTGGCGTATTTATAGGTACAGGTCTTGGCAATGCAATGTGCATTAATGGCAAGATATATAAAGGAAATTCCGGCACAGCGTGTGAGTTAGGACATATTCCTGTTCCTTATTTAGAAAAGGAATGTGGATGTGGTAAAAAGGGATGCATAGAAACGCTTGCCTGTGGAAATATTTTGGCAAAGCTTGCAGTAGATAAGTATAAATGTGATGTAAGAGATATTTTTACCTTGCATAGAAAAGAAAGTGATGTACTAGATATTGTAAANAATAGTGCAATAGCTTGTGCTNCTGAATTTACTATATTAGATCCAGAGCTTGTAATTATTGGTGGTGGAGTTACACAGATGAATGACTTTCCATATGAGTATTTTATAAATAAAATTAAGGAAAANTTGNGGTTTCCTAATCCCAGAAATTCAATTGTATTTTTAAAAGCAAGTGAAGATGCACAAGCAGGCGTAATCGGTGCGGCGATTAACGCATATCAGTTGATGGTATAAGATAAGCTTTAAATTGTTTCTTCCTCTATAATCCCCTTAGCAACGGTAAATGCTGAGGGGATATTTTTATAAAANTAAAAATNAAACAAGCACAAAACTTTTGCAAAAATCATAATTTTGTTGCTTTTCGAAAAAGTAAAAACCCCCACATCACTCACTCTAACCCGTGCAATTTCAGTAACGGAGTGTGAGCTTAAATTCGGTGAAAATTCAGTATTGNCAGCTTATNANCAAATGCAAATTCAGAAAACCACTATTCGCAAAGTAAAAGCTAATGCCCTCCGACCTTTTCAAGTTTTGCTTTTATTTTATAGGCAAAAGTTGAAACCATGAGGAGGGCAAGCATTTTTGGTACTTTTTTCGCCAAAAAAGTACAAAGGGAATTGTATAAGTCTTTAGAAAAGTAAAGGTTTATTAGGAGAAGTGAAAACCAAACAAGCACAAAGCCTTTGTTTCTTTGGAAAGAAAAGCTTTTTTGAAAAAACAAAGGTTTTGGTATGTTTCCAAAAAAGGACATAATGTAAAAACTTCCATTAAAATTATGTTGAAAAATTAAACATTCTGTGATATAATTATGTCTAAATATAATGAATAAAATTTATTATGGTGATAAATTGGAATATATAAAAATAGGTAAAGTTAAAATTGAAAAAACTGCTAGCCTAGCACCTATGGCTTCTGTTGCTGATAAGGCTTATAGAATTATCGTTAAAAAAGCAGGTGCTGCAATGGTTACCGGAGAAATGGCAAGCAGTAAAGGACTTGTTTTTTCCGATAGAAAAACAAAAAAGCTTTTGGAAGTCAGTGATGAAGAACGTCCAATGGCGATACAGCTTTTTGGTGATGATCCACAATATATATCATTTGCAGTAAAGACTGCCGAAAAATTTAATCCCAATTTTATTGATATAAATGCAGGTTGTCCTGTTCCCAAGGTTGCTGGAAATGGCTCGGGTTCAGCTTTGATGAAAACTCCCAAATTACTAGGTGAGATTGTAAAATCAGCTGTTTTATCAACTAAAATACCGATTACAGTTAAGATTCGAAAGGGCTGGGACGATAATAATATAAACGCTGTTGAGATAGCAAAAATAGTTGAGGAAAATGGTGCTAGTGCCATTGCTATTCATGGAAGAACTAGGATGCAAATGTATTCGGGAAATGCTGATTGGGATATCATTGCGAAGGTTAAGCAGAGCGTTTCTATACCAGTAATAGCTAATGGTGATGTCGATAGTGTCGAGAGCTGTGTAAAAATGTATGACTATACAGGCTGTGATTTAGTTATGATTGGAAGAGGCTCTTATGGAAATCCATGGCTTTTTCGGGATATACGCAGGTATTTTAATGGGGAGAAAGCTTTGCCTGAGCCTAGTTTATTCGAAAGGCTAGAGATGATGAAAAATCATGTTGCTTTGCTTGTTGCTGAAAAGGGCGAGCTTATTGGAATGAGGGAGGCAAGGCGGCAAGCAGCTTATTACTTAAAGGGAATAAAGAGTGCGGCAAAATTCAGAAATATGTGCAGCAGCTTGACAGTTTTTGCTGATTTTGAAGAGCTTGTTAAACAGATTTTAGCTGAAAATAAAGGGGATATTTATGAGCTTGTTAAATGATTTTAGATATAGAATTGCTTCAATGTGTATTTTAAATTGGAGAGAGGATAAGGTTTTATCAGCTATTTATAGTCTTTCTGATAAAGATATTGATGTGGCTTTATCTGCTTATTCTTCACTGAATTTTGAGCTTATTCATTCCAAAAAATCCTTGAGTAATTATTGTCATGATTTATTGCTATATACTGATGTGCCTTCTATTAATAGCATGAAATTTGTAGATTATGCAATTAATGCTTTTAAATATGATTTTGAAGTATTGAGAGATTTTTGCTTGCTTAGCTGCGATAAGATTAAGACAATGATTGTAGAAAATATTGATGATTATTCTCATATTACAATTCCAGATTTTCCTATGGGTAGATTTGAATGGGATTTTGAATACTTTACTCAAAGGCATTTTGATGGAAAAGGTGGATTTTTTGCAAGGTTTAAGGCTTATAGGCTTAATGAGGGGGAAATTGTTCCAGTAAAATATCATGATAAAATCACTTTGAACGAGTTAAAAAATTATGAGTTTCAGCGCGAGAAAATTATTAGAAATACTAAGGATTTTATTGAAGGAAAACCTGCGGCAAATGCTCTTCTTTATGGTGATAGGGGAACAGGCAAATCTTCTACAATAAAGGCTTTGCTTAATGAATTTGAAGAGCTTAAGATGATTGAGTTAAATTGTAATGAGATTGTTTTTATTTCCAGTNTATATGAAAGACTTCAGCAATATTCACAAAAGTTTATCTTATTTATTGATGATTTAACNTTTGCTGAGGATGATAAGAATTATAGCTTGTTAAAGGCTTCGCTTGAAGGCTCATTAGCAGCAAGACCGTCAAATGTTTTGATTTATGCTACAACTAATAGAAGACATATAATTAAAGAAACTCATGCTTCAAGAGAGGGTGGGGAAGTTTTTGTAGCCGATGCCATTGATGAAAGTGTCTCTCTTTCTGAAAGATTTGGCTTGTTTTTAACCTTTATAAAGCCTGATAAAATAGAGTATTTAGATATTGTAAAGAAAATAGCTGAGGATAAGGGTTTAAGAATTGATGAATCAATTTTATTTGACACAGCTGAAAAGCTTGCGCTTAGACGGGGTGGGCGTTCACCAAGAATAGCCTCTCAGGCAGTAGACTTTTTAATATCAAACCAGAATGACTTTAAGGTGTAATATGCGTAATTTTTATAAAGCTGTTTCTTTATTTTTAGTTATTATTTTATCAGTGACTTCATGTTCATTTTTTATAAAAGATGATGATTTAATCATTACTTCAAATACCTCTGAGGATAAAGGGGGATATCCCGTTTTCTTTGGTAATTATGAAATTGAAAGTGAACCTAGTACTATTGCATCACTTTCTCCGGCTATTACAGAAATTCTTTTTGAGCTTGGATTTGGTGATAGAATTATTTTAAAGAGTGATTTTTGTGATTTTCCTGAAGCGGCTGAGTCTATTAAATCGGTGGGCAGTCCAATTAATCCGGATTTCGATTTAATAATTGAACAAAAGCCAGATGTTCTTTTATCTTTTGCATCTATTTCTGAAAAGGATTTAAATATTCTTTATAAAAATGGTATTGTGCCTGTTATCCTAAATGCTCCGCAGGATATGGAAAGCTTGAAAAGCATTTATACTATTTTAGGGGTGATATTATGTGGAAATAATGAAAAAGCACTTGAAAGTACTGATTTTTTTGAAAAAAGCTTTGAGCAATTATATACTGATGAAGTTAAAATCGGTAAATTTGCGTATATCACTACATCTTACCGTTTAGCAGGAAAATCAACTATTGAAGATGATTTTTTATCAAATATCGGTGAAAATATTATACAGTCAGAGGGGTATACTGATGATTTAACTGCTTTAGCTGATAAACAAGTTGATATTTTGCTTGTAAGCAATGAGTATACAATTGATGATATTAAAAAAATACCCGAGCTCAGTAAGCTAGAGTGCGTAGAAAAAAACAGAGTTATATTCTTAGATAACCAAAGATTTGAAAGACCGACATCAAGACTTATGCAAATATTAGAGAAGCTTAAATATTAAACCATTATAGGTAAAGCTTATGAAAAATAATAAAAAATTTTTATTGCCATTTATAATTTTAGCATTTGCAATAAATATTGGCTGCACGTCGGATAACAAAGATTCTTCACATAATATAGACAGCAAGGCTTTTGAAAATACTTTGACAAGCGTATTAGAAAGTGCTGTTTCTTCGGAGAGTATAAAAACAACTGAATTAACAAAAAAGACGACTGAGAAAACCACAGTGCCAACAACAATAGCTTCAACTACAACAGTACCTGTGAAAACAACAACGCAGCCTCAAACTACTGCAAAAACTACTACTTCTCAGCCAAAATCATCTGTAATAACTGTAATATCCACTAAAAAATCAGCTATAACGACAAAAGCTACTTCGGCGACAAAAAAGGTTACCACAGCATCTTCACAGCTAGATAATGAAAATCAAAGTGACTTTGAGGCAGAGGTTTTTGATCTTGTTAATAAAGAAAGGGCGAAGAATAATTTACCTGCTTTTAAACTGGATAATAATTTAATTACTGCTGCTGATATACGTGCAAAGGAAATTGTAACTCTATTTTCCCATACACGTCCTAATGGTGATAGCCCATTTACAGCCATACCTGATGACTGGGGCGGATTTATGACAGTAGCTGAAAATATAGCTGCCGGATATCCTTCGCCTGAGGATGTGGTGGAGGGCTGGATGAACTCTCAAGGACATAGAAAAAATATTTTAAACCCAGATTTAACGCACATAGGCATTGGATATTATTATTCAAATGGAAGTCAATATGGTCATTATTGGACTCAGCTTTTTGGTGGATAGCAGATTTTTATATTTTACATAATAATCAAACTAGTTAGTCAATACTAACTAAAAAAATATTAAAAAGGCTTGATTTTTCGTAAATTATGTGCTAAAATACTCTCATAGATAAATTAAGGAGGGTAAAAACATGGCATATAATATTAATGATGATTGCATTTCTTGTGGTGCTTGCGAGGCAGAATGTCCCGTTTCCGCAATTTCAGCAGGTGATTCTAAATATGTAATCGATGCTGATACATGTATTGATTGTGGTGCTTGCGCTGGCGTTTGCCCAGTTGACGCACCAAAGCCGGAATAAAGACATAAAAAAGAGGGCTTTTGGAGCGTTCACTTAGGGATTTATGAAAAGATTGTGTGACAGCTTCAAGCGGGGCAAAAAAGACCACACTTAAGGTATAACTGTCTTAAGTGTGGTCTACTTTTATTTATGCCACCCAGTTATATCCTGTCATGGCTTGGTCAACGATATGGTTAAACACGATACTGCTCTTATGTAGGAACACCTCTCGGTCGTAACTTTCCGGTAGGAAAGTGTTAAGCACCGTGACAATCTCGCTCTTGACACGCTCTTTTGGCTGCGGGTCATTTTGCCAGCCGACAACAAACAAATCCTTTTTCTTAGAGATCAGCGTGTTATATAACTCCTTCGCTGCCAGTTTTACTTTTTTCTCTTCCTCCTGTGTAAGATGCTCTTTGCAAAGCAGATCGAAGATTTCGAGCTCTTCTTCAGTAAGCTCTTCTTTAATATGGCGTTGTTCTTCCTTNAATAGCTGTTCCATTAATTCAAGAAGCTTTTCATAGAAATCATCATTCCGAGAACCTCCAGCGTTATATTCATCGANAATGTTACGGAAACGCTCAGCAAACTGNGTGCGGGTAACGTTCCGGCGTAGCATTTTTTTNAGTTTTTCTTCAATNAACTCTCGCAAGTCAGATATGGCAAGATTTTTATTTCGCAGCTTCTTGAATTGTTCGCGGAGTTCATCAACATCGATTTTTGATAGATCTAACTCTTTGCCGGATTCATTGATAGTGTATTTACGAGCGTCCGCAGAAGTTATAACGCTTTGATCAAGCAACTCGTTTATTTTTGCTTGTGCTGACTCTATCTTTTCCGGACGGATTTTACCGTCGATAATTCCTTTTAAATATAAAATGGCTTCTTTAAAAATCGGGTTAAAGTCCATTTTGAAGATATCAGGACGCAAGGATTCATATAGGTTGTCCACCGTATTGGCAAGAACGCTAAACTCATTTTTCACATCATCGTTACCAACAATTGTGTTGGCGTAGTCCTCAAAAAGGGACAGATTGCGAAAAACATCGTTTTCATCCACAACTGCTTTTAGGTCCACACCGTGAGCGAAGCAGAATTTGCAGGTCATTTCTATACTCTCATTAAGTTGAGAGAGGAGCNTGGCAATATCTTTAACCGGTACATCGTNACTGTCGCTAGCTGCGTAATCGGCAAGAGCGCGTTTCAGATACTTGAAAACATCCAGATAATCAATTATAAGACCGCATTGCTTATTGCCGTATACACGGTTGGCACGGGCGATGGTTTGCATAAGTGTGTGACCCTTCATTGGCTTGTCAAGATATAGAGTAGACACTGACGGCGCATCAAAGCCGGTCAACCACATGGCACAGACAAATACCAGCTGAAGTGGGTTATCCGGATCTTTGAAGTTATCCTCAATATCAAAGCCGTTTTCATCTACTCGGTTCATTCGTTCCCGGTGCGGCTTTATGGAAAGACCCTCAGCTGCAAATTTCTTTTCCTCATCAGCATCTTCACTAATAACAACGGCCATCTCCACTTTACGCATATAGTCGACGATATCTTTCAAGCGTAGCTTTTCATCCTCATTAGAAGTCTGCGAAATCTGCTTGTTAAGCTTTTTGATTTCTTCCTTCCAGTAAAAGCTCACCTTATCGTACATCTTAACAGTTGTGAACTTATCTACCGAAATAACCATGCCCTTACCTCGAAAACCTCTGCGCGGGAAATGATACACGATATGTTGCGCAATAGCGTCCAGACGATCATCGCGCTTGATGACCTCAAGTTCCTTTGCATAGTGGTTTTCAAGGCGACGCTGTTCGGCTTCTGTCAGGTTTTCTTCTTCCAAAATATCCGCAAAATCAGAATCGAGAAAATCGTTCTGCAANTCCACTTCNGGCACGCGTTTCACATAGTAAAGCGGNACGGTGGCATTGTCTTTGATGGATTCGGCAAAGTTATATTCACTGACATAATCGCCAAACCACGAATTGGTCAGTNTCTTATTGCCCAGAAGCGGTGTACCGGTAAAAGCTAAATACTGCGCATTAGGNAGACCNTTGCGCATATTTTCCGCTAAATCCTTATACTGTGTGCGATGCGCTTCATCTACAATTACAACAATATCATCACGAGTGGATAATACAGGGTACTTTTTGCCTTTGTCATAGCGGAATTTATGTATCAGAGTGAATAGAATAGGTTTATTGGTCTTTAACTCCTCACGCAATTGCTTGCTGTTGGCAGGCTGCACCTTGTCCTTATCTGTTATAAACTCTGTTCGCAGGAAGTTCTTATAAATCTGTGTATCCAGATCATTCCGGTCGGTCACNACAAGAAAAGTAAAATTACCGGTACATTTGTGCTTGATTTTGCGGGCGAGCATTACCATAGAGTAGCTCTTTCCGCTGCCTTGCGTATGCCAAAACACGCCCAGCTTGCCTTGAAGCTGTTCGCGATTAAGAAAAGCATTATAGGCGTTGTTGACGCCAAAGAATTGGTGGTTTTTTGCGATAATCTTTGTACGGCGGCGGTCGTAAAGGATAAAGTTTTCAATGTAGTCAAGCAGAATGTNCTTTTTGCATAAACCGTTAATAAAATACTCAAGGCTGATACAATTCTCACGAATCTGCTTGCGATTTGGNTTTTCTTTTTCGCTCTCTATCTTTAGCCACTCAAAGAAATATATATAATCAGCACCNAAGCTGCCGAGACGAGTTTCCATGCCATTGGAGAGAACGCAAATCTGATTATAGTCGAACANGTANGGTATATCCTTCAGATAGTTTTGTAAATTGATGTCATAGGCATTTTTCACCGGTATGTTAGAATTTTTAAGCTCAATGAACACAAAAGGTAGACCATTTACAAAGAGTAGCAAATCCGGTCTGCGCCAGTGTGTTTCTCCTTTAATCCACATCTGGGATGCTACATGAAAACTGTTCTTTTTAGGCTCGTCAAAATTAATCAGCTTGAGAATGTTGGAGGTTTTTCTATCGTCCTGCTGATATTCAACGGTGATGCCATTGCGGATTTTTTGGTAGTTATAGTAATTTGTCAGCATTAAATCACCTGAAACAGGCGTATGGCAAAGCTTTTCACACTCAGCCCTTATTGTTTCCTGCGGAATATCCGGATTAATATTACAGAGGCTTTCAAACAATATGACAGGCAGGACAACCTACTTTTTATTCGCTCTCCCTGTGTTGTCCGGCAGCACCTCCGGATCTTCGGTATAACAACGCAAAACACCATAGTCCTGTGATTCTTCCAGAGCCTTTATTGCAGCCTGTTCTATCATATCTTCGGTTATGATTTTTGGCATAATGTCACCTCCTGCTATCAGCTGTTCTTTACTTTCCCACGCTCTTTTCGTGTATAACGATAATCATTAGTTTTTTCATCGTAATGAGATGATAACGATACAATATCATCAGAGGCAATAAATTCGATGTAATCCATCCAATCGGCTATGGAAATCTTATACAGAATTTTGTTACGGTCATAATCCGACGAGACACAAAAGTCGACAATTGGTCCATTCTCTTCAAACGCTACAAAGAAAATGTACGAATGGATAAGCCAGTTACAAACATCCTTTCCGGCCACAGTTTGATTCTTTTCGTTTTCCCAATCGTGACTGTCTTCTTCAGGCCAACGGTGCAGGTTATCAACGCGTTTAAGCGGCTTGATTGATTTGACATGGATACTGTAATTGTCTGCATCGTCACTGAGTTTACCTCTGCAATCTATTAATTTGCGAATTATAAACGCAGAATAAAAAATGGCTTTTTCAATCACGGTGTATGTCGCGTCATAATCTAGGTCAAAACGTTTCGCTGTATTATATTTTTGTATTAGGCGTTTTCGTCTCATTAAGTCCTGTTTCCATGGATAGCTTTCATACACCATATTAACATTACACCTCCAATTTACCGCTCATCAGTCGTGGCAACAGTAGGTCTCGTTGCTTTGCAAGGTTTTGATTTTTGGAAACAAGTAATGCGATTAAATTATACTGCTTCTGTACTTTTTCCGTAAAAGTCCTCATCGTGCCATCGTCTGGATTGATTACTTTTATACGCCTCATATCTTTTATCGGCAGTTGTGGTTGTGCTGAACCTGAAGCATACAACTCCATGGACTTAAGCATATATGAGCTGTTGAGCAAACAATAAACGTACTCAGGCGACACACATCCCAAATCACGTAATATCACCATACCTGAATTAATGCGTATATGTTCAAATAGAACGAAATCATTGTAAAAAGCGCTGTTGCCTACAGTCCCACGGGTTGTTAAAACAACATCTCCTCGTTTTAGTTTACCTTTACGAAGCAACTTATCCTTTTCTTCTGTTATAAAACTTACCGCTGAAAAATCGAATCCTGTTTTCGTTACATTTCCGGCGTTTAAGAACAGACAGTGACCCTCCCCATAAAATTCCTCTTGTTTTGGATAATTTGTGCCACGGTCCCCATCAATTATTTCTATAGCTTTACCAAGCCTGATATATTCCCAACCCTCCGGCAAACCGTTTACAAAGCTTGTGGTCTCGTGACCGGGAAAGCGGAAACGCACAAACCATTCCTTGTAAAGCCCTGTGCAGCCTTTTCCAGCAGTGCAATGCGCTTGTTGTTGTTTTCAATCAGATCATCGTAAGCAGAGAGGATATCGGCAATGCGCTGCTGGGTGGGTAGGTCGGGAATTTTAATCTTCAACTTATGAGCTAAATTTCTATTTAACCCTGGAACAGCGGCATCGTTATTGTAGCTTTCTAAATTGAGCAAAGTCATATAGTAAAATAAAAACTTCATATCACAGCAATCATCAACGTTATCAATATAAAATGCTGTGTCAATGCAATAAAAAGGGGATTCACTTAAAAAAACCGTCCCCACAGAGCCCTTTCTACCAATAATTATTCCTCTTTTGGCTAAAGCATTGTCCGAAAAGCCACAAACACCTGCAGAAGAGAACACCTTATATTTCCCAGATTTTCTTTTTTCTGCTGTGAGTGCCTTTCCATATATAAAAGGCGCAACTTCACCTAATCTTTTTTCTTCCCATTTAGTCATTGTCCCTAATCCACCTCCTCCCAATAAGTAATTTGGGAGGCTTTATCTTTTAAATTACTTATAAGTTTCGTTTTATTGAAGTTTGTAGAATTTAATTTCAAAATACATTTTCTCGTATAATCTCTTAATAACAAAATATCTTCATCATAAATTTCAGAAACAATTCCGTCGTGAACAAAATTGGAACGTTTTTTATATAAACGCTTTATATTTAAATAGCATTTTAATATGTCGCTTTTTTCTGTAAATAATAATACAGAAATTCGTTTTGCTAAGCATTCTTTTTTTGAATTATCTTTATTTAAAAACAAGATTTCCAAAGCAGTTATCAATAATGTAATAGAAATAAAATTATCCTCATGGTAAGACAAATCGTAATAACCATAACTTGAATTTATAACAGGATTTTTTAATGGCAGTGAAACTAATCTTATATCTTCCTGTAAAATATTCGCTTCTTCATTAGTACATGAGAACTTCTTAATAATTTTACTTGCCAAGGCCTCTCCAACTGGTATTATGGCGGTATGCACTGAAGAAACCATCGTTTCACCAATTTGTTTTTTTTCGCTTTTTAATGAAATTGCTAATCTTTTGAACATTAAGCTTGCTTCTTTAAAAAGTCTTAGCTTACGTATTATATTATCAAAGTATTGCAAGGAATCATCGCTAAGGCTATCAAATTTTAATTTTGCATCAGTCGGAGCTAGTGAAATATCACAAAGTTTATATATGCAAATAACGTCTAATGTTTCTTTATCAATACGTGCAGATTCATAATCGCGTCTTAAAGATATTGCATCTCTTTCGAATATTTCATTTAAGTGATCTTTGTGCGGAATTAACGATTTTCGACAAAAAGAGAACCCATTATCGAGTTTTATATTTAAAATCGATTCCTCTGCTCCAAATAAAACAGCACATACTTCTAAATTATAAGTTTCAGTCATCTAAACATCCCCCTTAAATTCTCGACAATTTTACTTTCAAGCTCTTCTGCTTCTTTGTTAACGGATTCAAGTTCGGCTTGTAAATTTAGCATTTCTGCTTTGAATTCCTCTTCAGTCATGCCATCATCCTCCTCTATTACCACACCGACATATCTGCCGGGATTGAGCGAATAATCCTGATCTATAATGCCGTCTTCGCCGTCAAGTTTAGCCACTTTACAAAGGCCGATCACATCTACATATTTTCCGTCAGGAAAACGCTCAATAAGCCAATCAATCTGTTCCTGCCAGTAGCTTTTTGGAGGGTTATCCTCATCATCTGAAATGTCAGGAGCCGCTGCCAGCCTGTCGCGGTATTCCTGTAGCAATGCTTCATATTCCTCGGTTTTGCCTTCATAAAGCCTTGTAATAATACCAAGATTTTTTATTTGCTCATCGGAAAATTTACGTTGGGCACGGTTTATCTGTGTGAAGATATTGCGAGCATCTATGAAGAGAATTTCATCTTTATTTTTCTTTGCTTTATCAAAAAACCATAGCGTTGCAGGAAGTGTAACGCTGGTAAACATATT
>JGI24707J26582_10001543_pt1 | contig 18025 bp, 14 predicted proteins | sample BioPla1DNA1_FD_26582 | JGI IMG/M metagenome (IMG submission 26582)
AGCAGTTAGACAAACCGGACAGTTCTGATACCAGTACCCGGCGATGGTTGCCCACTTCCTCCGGATCGATGTGCTCATACGTAAGGGAGTCTTTTAACAAGGCACTTACATGGATGCCACCTTTATGTGCAAAAGCACCATAACCTACAAAAGGCTGATTATTATGGTGTGGCATATTAGCGATCTCAGCTATATAATGAGAAACTTCACTCAAATGCTTTAAGCGCCCTGACGGCAGACAAGCCCGTTGCATTTTCAATTCCAGGTTAGGGATTATTGAACACAGATCGGCATTGCCGCAGCGTTCCCCGTAGCCATTGATAGTTCCCTGCACTTGCTGACAGCCGCTCTGTACAGCCATTAGAGAATTGCTGACCGCACAGCCTGCATCATTGTGAGCATGGATACCCAGCGGGGAACTCATGGACTGACTTACCTGGCTGACAATAGCCGCTATCTCCCAGGGCATGCTTCCGCCGTTGGTATCGCAGAGAATGATCCAGTCTGCCCCGGCAGCTTCAGCCGTCTCCAAGACCTGGAGAGCATAATCGCTGTTAGCCTTGAATCCATCAAAAAAGTGCTCGGCATCAAAGATAACTTCGCGGTTCTTATCCTTCAGATAAGTTATGCTTTCCCGTATCATATTTAAGTTCTCTTCCAGAGTGGTTTCCAAAGCTGTCAAGACATGAAAATCCCAGCTCTTACCTACCAGGGTAGCAGTAGGCGCACCAGAATCCAGCAGAGCCTGCAGGTTGACATCCTGTTTAACGGAGATATTCGGTTTACGGGTGGAACTAAAGGCAGCTATACGACTATGATCCAATCCCTGACTCTGAATGAGCTTAAAAAACTCCAAGTCCTTAGGATTGCTACCCGGCCATCCTCCTTCAATATAGGATACCCCTAAAAAATCTAGCCGCCGGGCTATCTGCAGTTTATCCTCCAGGGAAAAAGAAATGCCCTCTGCCTGGGAGCCATCCCGTAAAGTAGTATCATAGATGGTGACGTTCAGTTTTCTATCCCCAAGACTTTTTTCCTCCTTCAAGAAACACTTATCCTTTTAATATGGTCTGGGCTACCAGATCACCTATTTCATTGGTACCTAAAATTTTCATACCAGGTTGAGCCAAATCAGGGGTGCGATATCCTGCATCGATCACCTGGTGAACCGCTTGTTCGATGACCTGAGCCTCTTTTTCCAGTTTCAGTGAATAGCGCAACAGCATCCCGGCCGACAGAATCGTAGCCAATGGGTTAGCCTTGTTTTGGCCAGCTATATCTGGTGCACTGCCATGGGCAGGTTCATATAAACCTACCTCCCCACCAATGGAAGCACTGGGCAGCATACCGATGGATCCGGTCAGCATTGATGCTTCATCTGTCAATATATCCCCAAACATATTCTCGGTAACGATCACATCGAATTGCCGCGGATTGCGAATCAGCTGCATAGAGCAGTTGTCAACATACATATGAGTGACCTCTACATCCGCATATTCAGGAGATAGATCCATGACCGTTTCCCGCCACAGTCGGGAGCTTTCTAAGACATTGGCTTTATCCACCGAGCACAGGCGACCGGTACGTTGACGCGCTGCATCAAAGGCAAAGCGTACTATGCGTTCGATTTCATAGGTGGAATAAGTCAACACATCAGTAGCCTTTTGGCCGTCCGCGGTTTTCTCGCGGCGTTTTTCTCCAAAGTATATGCCTCCGGTCAGTTCGCGGATAACCAGAATGTCTACTCCCTGCAGAACCTCTTCCTTCAGGGTGGAGGCATGCATCAGAGGTGGGAAAAGGATACAGGGCCTGAGGTTAGCAAAAAGAGCTAATTCTTTGCGCAGGGGCAGTAATGCTCCCAACTCCGGGCGCAATTCCACCGGCAGATTATCCCATTTTGGCCCGCCGATAGCTCCCAAAAGCACCGCATCGGAACTTTTACACAATTCCAGAGTTGCAGCGGGCAACGGATGACCTTGAGCATCATAGGCAGCTCCACCTACTAAAGCCTCGGTAAAAGAAAAGGTGTGTGGCCATATTTTTCACTAATGGCTTGCAATGCTTTTACTGCCTGGGGTACTATTTCGACTCCGATCCCATCTCCAGGGAGAACAGCAATCTTAAACATATACTTCTTCCTTTCTCAAGCTGGCTGATTTATGGTTGCTTTATTTTTTGTCCAGGTTATGTTGCACATATCCGATCAGTCCGCCCTGAGCTATTATATGCTGCATGAATTCGGGAAATGGTACAGCCTGATAAGTCTCACCAGTACGCAAATTTACTATTTCCCCCTTATCCAGATCAACCTGGATCTGATCCCCTTCTTCAATGGCCTGCACTGCCTCTTCACATTCCAATATGGGTAAACCAATATTGACCGAGTTGCGGTAGAAGATGCGCGCAAAGGATGAGGCTACCACACAAGCCACTCCTGCTCCTTGAATAGCTATAGGGGCATGTTCTCGGGAACTGCCGCAGCCGAAGTTCTTCCCGGCTACAATAATGTCTCCTCGCTGAACTTTTTGAGGAAAACTGGGATCAGCATCTTCCATACAATGTTGAGCCAGTTCAGCAGGATCTGCGGTAGTAAGATAACGCGCAGGAATGATCGCATCGGTATCTATGTCATTGCCAAATTTATAAACCTTTCCGGTAAATCTCATAGCTGACTCCCCTCAATCTTTAGTTTAGGCACTAAATATCTGCTTAGCGAACCACCTCTTGGGGCGAGGTGATATGTCCGGTTATGGCACTGGCGGCGGCGACAGCAGGACTGGACAGGTAGACCTCACTTTCGGGATGTCCCATACGCCCAACAAAATTACGATTGGTTGTGGACAGAGATTTTTCCCCCTTAGCCAGTATACCCATATACCCACCCAGGCAGGGCCCACAGGTGGGGGTACTGACCGCGCAACCTGCTTCGATGAAAGTTTCAATGTAACCGCGCCGCATCGCCTCCAGGTAAATCTGTTGAGTGCCTGGCAAAATAATTACGCGCAGTTCAGGGTGAACCTTATGTCCTTTCAATACAGTAGCCGCCATCTCTAGATCCTCGATCCGGCCATTGGTACAGGAACCGATAACCACCTGATCGATTTGCACATGGGTAGCCTCACTGACCGGGCGGGTGTTTTCCGGCAGATGTGGAAATGCCACTACCGGTTCCAGTTTACTGACGTCATATTCATAAACTTCAACATACTGGGCATCCTCATCAGACTTATACAATTGGTATTCTCTTTGCGCCCGTGATCGTACATAAGCCAAGGTGATATCATCCGGCACAATGATTCCGTTTTTACCACCGGCTTCAATTGCCATATTGGCCATGGTAAAGCGGTTATCCATAGATAACCCGTCAATCACCTCACCAGTGAATTCCATGGACATATAACGGGCTCCATCTACGCCGATATCGCCAATGGTATGCAGAATCAGATCCTTGCCCCCCACCCATTTGGGCAGAGTGCCATAGTATACCAACTTAATGCTCTCCGGCACCTTAAACCAGGCTTTACCGGTAGCCATAGCTGCTGCCATATCAGTAGAACCGACTCCAGTGGCGAAGGCTCCCAGTGCACCATAGGTACAGGTATGAGAATCCGCTCCGATAATGAGATCCCCCGGTAGGGTCAGCCCCTGTTCGGGAAGCAAGCAGTGTTCGATACCCATCTGGCCTACATCGAAATAATGTTTGATACCAAAGCGCCGCGCAAAGTCTCGCACCACCTTAGCCTGTTCAGCTGATTTAATATCCTTGTTAGGGACGAAATGATCTGGAACCAGAACTATACTGTCTGGATCGTATACCTTATCAAGTCCCAAACGTCCAAACTCACTAATAGCAACTGGAGCTGTAACATCGTTGCCTAAGATCACATCTACCTGGCAGTTGATCAGTTCACCCGCTTCAACCTGCTTTTTACCGGCATGATAGGCCAATATTTTTTGGCTAATGGTCATACCCATAGTGGCGGTAACTCCTCTCTTTACTCAGTTCAGCCAGGCCAGGCCTAGCTATGTGGATGTTGTTTTTCATAATAGTATTTGTTTATAGCATTTATATATGATTTAACGCTGGCTTCAATGATATCGGTGCTCAACCCCCGGCCGCCATATTGCTTGCCATCGATTTCTATATGGGACAGCACCTCACCCAGGGCATCTTTACCACTACTGACTGCACTCAATTTGTAATCGAGCATCTTACCATAGATATCAGTGATTTTATCAACGGCCCGGCAGGCCGCATCCACAGGGCCATCTCCAGTAGCCGCCGCTTCGAATACCATATTCTCAATAGTCAGTTTGACGGTAGCAGTGGGTACGATACTGGTACCGCTGGAGATATGCAGATAAGTCAGGGTAAACCTTTCCGGTATAGACCAGACCTTATCCTTGACCAGTGCTTCCAGATCGTCGTTGGTAACTTCTTTCTTCTTATCGGCAATTTCCTTAAAAGCCGCAAAAGCTACATCAAGCTCATCTTCGTTTAAGGCAAATCCCAATTCGGTCATATGCTCTTTGAAAGCGTGCCGGCCCGAATGTTTGCCCAGAACCAGAGTCCCCCGGGATANCCCGATCAATTCCGGGCTCATGATTTCATAGGTAGTACGCTCTTTCAATACCCCATCCTGATGGATGCCAGATTCATGAGCAAAAGCATTTTTTCCTACGATTGCCTTATTGGGCTGAACCTGCATCCCGGTCAAACTACTTATCAAACGGCTGGTGCGAAATAGCTCACCGTAATTGATGTTGATATCCTTTTCATAAAAAGCCCGGCGGGTATACAGAGCCATGATTATTTCTTCCAAAGCAGCATTGCCGGCCCGCTCCCCTATACCATTAACAGCACACTCCACCTGGCGAGCACCATTAGCGATGCCGGCTAAAGAATTGGCCACAGCCATGCCTAGATCATCATGACAATGAACACTGACGATAGCCTTATCGATGTTGGGCACCTTTTCATAGATGGTACGGATGAATTGACCAAATTCTTCCGGCACCGCATATCCTACCGTGTCAGGCAGGTTTACCACTGTAGCTCCCGCGTCGATGACCTTTTCTATTACCAGAGCCAGAAAATCTACATCACTGCGCGAAGCGTCCTCAGCCGAAAACTCCACATCACTGCAATAGCGGCGAGCATGTTTTACGGCCTCAACCGCCTGAGCCAAAACCTCTTCGCGGGATTTCTGCAGCTTATACTTCAGATGTATATCGGAAGTGGCCAGGAAAGTATGTATACGTGGGTTTTCCGCCTCACATAATGCTTCCCAGGTACGATCGATATCATGGGGTATAGCTCGGCACAATCCTGCAATGACCGGTTCCCGCACCTGCCGGGCAATGGCTTGCACCGCTGCAAAATCGCCCGGTGAAGCTATGGGAAAGCCAGCTTCGATGATATCGACCCCCAGACGGGCTAACTGCTGAGCGATTTCCACTTTTTCTTCCACATTCAGGCTGACTCCCGGCGATTGTTCACCATCTCTAAGGGTAGTATCAAATAAATAGATGCGATTACCGCTCATGACTTACAAACCTCCTATTAACCGTACTCACGCCAGGGTGTGTATATATATTCGCGGCCATAGGCGGAGCAGGGTAGCACCCTAACGATCACTACTCATGCACTCTATCGTTCGCAAATAATGTTGCTACATCCTGCGAAGGCGATTGGCGGAAGGGGCAAGCGGCACCAAAGCCGCGTGGGCGCCTCTGAGCACGGATGCGAATTGGCGTTGTACCCCTGGAGCTAATCGACAAGCAGTTGATGTTGCCCAGGCGTAGACTGGGAGCAGGTATATAGGTACCATACCCTCTCCCTTTTACCTAGCTAGACACTTTCAGTAGTCCAGAAACGTTCCCGGTTGTTCCTCTCCGAGAGTGTTTTATTTATCTTTTTTCAACCAGGGCATCATAGCTCTCAATTCGGCGCCTACTTCTTCGATCAGGTGTTCCCTATTCTGGCGACGCAGAGCATTGAACTGGGGGCGACCCACTTGATTCTCAGACAGCCAGTTTTTAGCAAATCGGCCTTCCTGTATGTCGACCAGAGCGTCATACATAGCCATGCGGGCTTCCTCACCGATTATTTGGGGCCCCATGATATAATCACCAAATTCAGCGGTATCACTGATGGAATAGCGCATGTAATTCATGCCGCCTTCATACATCAAATCAACTATCAGCTTCATCTCATGCATACACTCAAAATAAGCTATTTCCGGCTGATAACCTGCATCCACCAGGGTTTCGAAACCAGCTTTGATCAGTTCGGTCACTCCTCCGCAGAGTACACACTGTTCACCAAACAGATCAGTCTCGGTTTCTTCCTGGAAAGTAGTTTCGATGACGCCAGCTCGGGTACAGCCGATCCCACGTCCATAGGCCAAGGCTACTTCTCTCGCCTGACCGGTATAATCCTGTTCTATGGCTACCAGACCAGGAACCCCGGCGCCCCTTTCATACTCGCGGCGTACCAGATGGCCCGGACCTTTGGGAGCAATCATGTATACATCCACAAATTCAGGAGGTACGATCTGTCCGAAATGGATGTTGAATCCATGGGAAAATCCTAGAGCATTGCCTTCTTTAAGGTAAGGTTTTATTTCTTCATTATATACCCGCGCTTGGATCTCGTCGGGCAGCAGAATGTGGATGATATCACCGGCCTGGGCCGCTTCTGCCACTGTCATAGGGGTGATACCTGCAGCAACCACCGCATCCCATTCCTTTTCCGTAGCCTCATCAAAAGGCTTGCGTAGGCCTACTACTACTTTTACACCACTTTCATGCAGGTTCTGTGCCTGAGCATGACCCTGTGAACCGAATCCCATTACCGCCACAGTTTTACCCTTAAGAAGATCTAAATTTGCATCTGCATCGTAGAACATTCTAGCCATGTTTTACATTCCTCCTTGTTATTGTACGACCTTTAAGGCCGTTACTATTTTGCTCCACCGCGCACCATAGCAACTTTACCGGTGCGAACCAGTTCAATAATACCGAATGGCCTCAGCGAGTCTTCAATGGCATCTATCTTGCCGGAATCTCCGGTGGCTTCGATAATTAAGGAATTACGTCCAATATCAACGATCCTGACTCTGAATATGTCAACGATCTGAATTATATCAGCCCGCACATTGGCGTCAGCTTTGACTTTAATGAGCACCAGTTCCCGCTCTACGGCCCGTTCATCGGTAACGTCCACAATTTTTATAACATCCACCAATTTGTAGAGCTGTTTGGTGACCTGCTCAATTATCTGGTCATCACCCTCCACCACAATGGTCATACGAGAAATACTCGGATCTTCAGTGGCACCAACCGCTAGGCTTTCGATGTTGTAACCACGTCGACGGAACAAGGTCGCTACCCGGGTCAATACTCCCGGTTTGTTTTCCACGGTTACTGACAAAGTATGAGCCATTAATAGTCACCTCCCAGCATATTGTTCAATGAGCCTCCTGGGGGAACCATGGGATAAACATTAGCCTCCCGATCCACCCAGAAGTCAATCACTACCGGCCGATCGGTCACCTGAAGTGCCTGACGCAAAGCATCATCCACTTCATTCATGTCCTTGACCCGTATCCCCACTGCTCCATAGGCTTCCGCCACTTTGACGAAATCAGGCTGCAGACTAATATCGGTATGGGAGTAGCGTCCTTCATAAAACAGGCTCTGCCACTGGCGCACCATACCCAGGAACTGATTGTTGAAAATACATATGATTACTGGCAACTTATATTGAACAGCCGTACCTAGTTCTTGAATATTCATCTGTATGCTTCCATCTCCAGCTATATCAATAACCGGTAAGTCGGGCCGGGCTACCTTAGCCCCGATGGCAGCCGGAAATCCAAAACCCATGGTGCCTAATCCACCAGAAGTGATGAAGCTACGCGGGTGTTTGAATCTATAGTACTGAGCCGCCCACATTTGATGCTGCCCCACCTCTGTGGTGATGATAGCTTCACCCTGGGTGAGCTCGCTGATTTTTTCGACAATATGTTGCGGCATGATCCGCCCCTCTGGCGAAGAACCATAACGCAGCGGATATTCATCTTTCCAGCGATCGATCATGCCCTGCCATTCCTGGCGTTCTTTCTCATCCACAGGCTGCAGTCGGCTGTTGATAGCCTGCAGTACCGACTGGACATCACCGACGATGGGTATGTCCACTGCTACATTTTTACCTATTTCAGCCGCATCTATGTCAATATGGATGACTTTGGCATGAGGAGCAAAGGTATCTATCTTGCCAGTTACCCGATCATCGAAGCGTACCCCCACCGCTATAAGCAAATCACTTTCACCGATAGCATAGTTGGCGTAACGAGTGCCATGCATACCCAGCATCCCTAAAGATAGGTAATGAGCCGACGGGAAACATCCCATCCCCATAAGGGTAGTGGTAACAGGAATTTTTTGCTCTTCCGCTAGCTGGCGCAATTGCTCGGAGGCATTGGATGAAATAACGCCCCCTCCCGCATAAATAATCGGTCTTTCAGCCTTTCGTATCAGCTCCACAGCTGCAATGACTTGTCCAGAATTAAAACCTTTCATGACCCGATAGCCACGAATATTGACTTCCTGATCCTGAGGTTCCCAATCTATAACTCGTTCCATGATGTCTTTGGGCAAATCCACGACTACCGGCCCGGGCCGATTAGTCCGGGCAATGTAAAACGCCTCCCGGATCACTTGTTCCAAATCTTCCGTGTTTTCTACCAGATAATTATGTTTAGTAATGGGAAGAGTGATACCGGTGATATCGGCTTCCTGGAAGGCATCCCGGCCGATCAATGCAGTACCTACCTGTCCCGTCAAACATACCATAGGTATCGAGTCCATATAGGCAGTCGCTATGCCGGTTACCAGATTGGTAGCACCCGGACCAGAAGTGGCCAGACAAACCCCGACTTTTCCAGTTACCCGGGCATAAGCGTCAGCTGCATGAGCAGCTCCCTGTTCATGACGAGCTAAAATATGTCGAATATCAGAACTATAGAGGGCATCATAAATAGGTAGCATGGCGCCTCCGGGATAACCAAAAACGGTATCGACTCCTTCCCTCTGCAGGCACTGCAGCAGTATCTCCGCACCTCTTAACTTCATAATAGTCACCTCCGCTTGTTTCAATTCTTTCATATTATATAAAGGCAAACATTTTTATAATAAAAGCGGGCTGATGATGGCCCGCTCAATCATGATTTGCGTATCAGCTAGCTTCGGAAAATGGCTCCGGTACTGGCTGATTGTACCATCTCGGCATATCTCTTCATATAACCACTTCTTATTCGTGGCTCCGGTGCAGTCCAGAGTCGAAGTCGGCGGGCTAATTCCTGGCTATCTACCAGTAGTTCCAGACGGTTGGCTAGGATATCTATGCGTATCATATCTCCTTCTTCCACTAGAGCTATGGTGCCCCCTGCCGCTGCTTCCGGTGATACATGGCCAATGGAAGCTCCACGGGTCGCACCGGAGAATCGCCCGTCGGTGATTAAAGCTACCTCCTTGTCAAGGCCCATCCCGGCAACCGCCGAGGTGGGAGTAAGCATTTCCCGCATCCCTGGGCCACCACGCGGGCCTTCATAGCGGATAACTATGACATCTCCGGGAAGAATTCTTTTGGCTAAAATAGCTGCCACAGCTTCCTCTTCAGAATCAAATACTCGCGCCGGTCCTTCATGCTGCATCATTTCATCTGCTACGGCGCCTTTTTTAACAACTGCTCCCTCGGGGGCCAGATTGCCGAAAAGTATAGCTAATCCGCCGGTGGGACTGTGAGGATCATGGAGCGGCCGAATCACCTCATAATCCAGTACCGGAGTGGAGACTATATTTTCTCCCACCGTCTTGCCGGTCACCGTCATACAATCGGTATGGAGCAAATCGCCCTTGGTTAATTCGTTTAACAGAGCTTGAACCCCGCCGGCCTGATTAAAGTCCTCCATATGGTGTCCTCCGGCTGGACTGATCTTACAAAGATGCGGAGTTTGGGCACTTATCTGGTTAAAAATGTCCAGATCGATTTGTACTCCCGCTTCACTGGCAATAGCCAAAAGATGCAGCACAGAATTAGTGGAACAGCCTATAGCCATATCCATGCGGATAGCATTTTCGAAAGCTTGCTGAGTTAAAATATGCAGCGGGCGTATATCTTTGTCCAGTAATTCCATGATTTTCATGCCCGTCTTTTTAGCCAGACGAATACGCTCTGAATATACTGCCGGAATGGAGCCGTTACCGGGTAAAGCCATTCCCAATGCCTCAGTCAGACAGTTCATGGAATTAGCGGTGAACATACCAGAACAAGATCCACAGGTAGGACAAGCATTCTCTTCTAAATCTACTAAATCCTCAGCCTTGATTCGGTCGGCAGCGGCCGCACCAACGCCTTCAAAAACCTGAGTAAGACTGACAGCACGGCTTTTTACGCGCCCAGCCAACATAGGGCCACCGCTGACAAAGATAGAGGGTATATTCAGCCGGGCAGCTGCCATCATCATCCCCGGAACGATCTTATCGCAGTTAGGGATAAATACCAGGGCATCAAAAGCATGAGCGGTAGCCATTATCTCTACAGAGTCGGCGATCAGTTCCCGACTGCCCAGAGAGTATTTCATACCGATATGGTTCATAGCAATACCATCACAGACACCTATAGTCTGAAACTCCATCGGAGTTCCTCCGGCCAGACGCACACCTGCTTTCACAGCTTCAGCAATCTTATCCAGATTTATATGTCCAGGAACAATATCGTTATGAGAATTGACAATACCAATTAAAGGGCGCGCCATCTCCTCATCAGTTAGGCCCAGTGCCTTGAACAGTGCTCGGTGGGGTGCCTTTTCTAAGCCGATTTTAACTTGTTCGCTCTTCACCTTGGATTCCTCCCTGTTTTCCCAGCTGTGTTAGCTCGGCATTTCTCTATTTTTAGGTATAAAAAACCCTCTCGCCCGGTCAGGGACGAGAGGGAATTCCCGCGGTACCACCCTGCTTGTTGCTGTCTACGCAACCGCTTAATAGCAATANATAATTGCCACCTTGATAACGGACGTTAAGCGTCCGGCGCACCTACTAAGCACAGGGCTTTTCAGATAGCGGCTCCAGGAGGATGTCCAAATGAAATGTTGATACCGGCTTTCAGCTGCACCGGCTCTCTGTGATCAAGGGATTTCACTGTTGCTTCCCTTCATAGCCTGAAATTTTGTAATTATCTATAAAGTATAGGCAAAGGCCCACAGCCTGTCAATCAATTTTCTAGCATATTTTATTAAGATCGCTGTTCTACTTTGCGGATGTACTCCTTGAGGTGAACCCGGTTCGATCCAAACTGATAGAGACTGTTGCTTTCGCGCTGTTTGATGCGTTTGAATAAAGTCCATAACAGTCGGGTTCCTTCTTCCGTCTGAGAAGCCTCCCAGGGGCTCATGCCACTTAGGACACTCAGTTGGGAATAATACCATTTATTCAAGTAAATCTCTTTGAGAGTTTGCTCCAGTTCCGGATGCTCCTTTTTAACATTGTTGGTCAACACATCAAATAGTCCGTTTTCGCGGACTTCCATCCCGTCGAATTCCAAAGAATCAAACATTCGCTCTTCAAATCTTCGTCTAGCCCGCACCATGTCTGCTTCCCCAAAAGTAGACAGGGTCACCCAGCCCGAGCCCAGTACATATTCCACAAAGAATTCCGACCCTTTGGAACGATTTTCTATCTGGTAGAAGACCTGATAGTCGTTGGATATATGTAGGGCTAGATTGTGCAATTCTCTGATTCTTTTTTCGACTTTGTCGCGGTCTTTGATCAGGTAACGGGTACTTATAAAGTGCATGCCATCTTCGAATAGGTAGTCATCCTCTTCAATAAGCAAAACATCTTCAAAATGCAAATACTGCCCACTTAAGTAACTGTACAGGGTCATCAAATTTATCTGGTATTCGCCTTTGGATACGACGGGCACGCTCACTTCACTTAAGATCAAATGGTGAAAATCCATCAAAGTGTTAAATTCACGGCAAGCTACTACGAACTCATCCCCATTCACGATCATATCAGCCACTACTCCACTCAGCATGGATACACCCTGGCTCAGATCTTCGTCAAAATGGGTCACTCGCATATGCAGGCCATAGGGTAATTCCTCCACCTGATGAACATCGTCCACTCTATCCAGGATCTCAAAGAGGCCATCCAAATCTGCGATTTCATAGACTCGGCAATAGACCTGATGATTGAAGGGATTTAATTCGGATAGATTTTCGATTTCTTCTCGACCTATCTGTAAGCAGTTCTTAATGATCCAGTTTTTGTTAGCGCCCCGCTCCAGGTGAAACTGATACCTTTCCTGATAACAGCTACGTTCTTCCATGGCTATTGCATAGCTGTTTACCTGAGCTGTGGAGCGAGAAGCCAAGACTTCTTCCACCTGTCCTTCTACTATTTGATGCATCACATGAAAGAACTGTTGGGTAGCAGGCACCGCCTTACCAGTTACAATGGAATCCAGGTAAGCCCAGTCACGTTCCCGGACAGCTCGAAAGAAGCTGTTTATCAACTGCCGAGGTCCTAGAGGCGAAGACAAGCGTGCGGTCAATTCCTTTTCCTGCTGGGCTGACAGTCTTTGTCCATGGCTCAAGTACTTCTGATATAGAAATTTGCCCAGAGCCGGGCGGGTCATATGAACGATATTCTGCTGATAAGCCTGGCAGATCAGGCTGCAGGCTTCATCAAAAGAAATTCGCATCATTTCAGCTAGGGCCTCGCGATCCTGTTCATATTGACTTAAAGGCATGTCTTCTACCATGAAAAAGCTGTGTACTCCATCGGCATTATAAGCCAAGTAGAAACATTCCACATATACACCTGCCCCTCCGATATCCCAAGCAATATCTACCGCTAAACGGCTGGTATGGCGGCTGCAGGTAGCATAAGCCTTATAAAAACTGCCCCGAAAAAACTGGGGAGGAGAAACATCCAGACCAGCTAAACTGTATTTTTCCAGGGAACGGTTACAGAGGGCTTCCAGTTCAGCCCCGTATTCCGCTCTCATAAGGTGGAAGAAGGCAGTCATCTCCGGTTCGTAGAAAGAAGATAGGCTTTCCAACACGGCAGGTCTCAGATCGAAGGGTATTTCCTCAATGATTTCTAACAGGAACAAACGCCCCTCTGGTTCAATAACCAGCTTTTTAATGTCATTGACCAGGCTCTTTAACACCGGCCGGGGGAAATAGGGTTTTTTCTTGCGCATTTAGCTCTCCTACTTTGTTTTATAATCAGAGGTTACCACGTCTAAGATCAAGACGCAATTATGGGTTACTCTATGTTAATCTATATGTTAGTGTTAAAAAATGTCACTATTATTAAAAACATTCATTTCCTTTGTAAAACGAGGCGAATTGTGCAAAAAAATTTCATTTACTAGAAGGAAACATGGGCAATTATACAGAATTTATAGGAAGATAGTCGGATAACCAATTGGCAGTTTTTTAAAGGAGCTTATGCGTAGAATAAGAATTAGTGAACTAAATAGCGGAATGATCGTCGCCCGCACTATTACCGACAGCGAAGGGCGAATTTTACTGCGTTCGGGAGTTCAGCTTAACGAACACTATATTGATAAGCTGAGCGCCCTGGGTTTGCAGTCCATTTATATTCGTGATGCCTTTGACGGTGTTGAGGTGCGCGATGTAATAAGTGAAGAAACACGTCAGGAAACTATTAAAGTAGTCAAGGATAATTTTAGGAGACTGGAAAATCAGCACAAGTTAAATATACGTCTAGTACAAACTATGGTTGATCAGATAATTGATGAACTTTTATCGGATTTGAATGTTCTGGTCAACCTGATCGATATACGTACTTTTGATGATTATACTTTTGCTCATTCCGCAAATGTAGCGGTTCTTTCTATCATGACCGGGATCACTCTGGGTTATAATGACCTGCAACTGAAGGAGTTAGGAGTAGGGGCGATCTTACATGATATTGGTAAAACCCGGATCGACAAGAACATTTTACATAAGCCTAATGATCTAACTAAAGAGGAATTTAACGAAGTAAAACGCCATACTAATTATGGCTTTGAAATATTGCGTCAGTATCCTGATGTTTCACTATTGTCTGCTCATATTGCCTTTCAGCATCATGAACGCTGGGATGGTAATGGTTATCCACGGGGATTAGCTCATCACGATATTATCCCTTATGCGCGCATAGTAGCCGTCTGTGATGTTTATGATGCACTCTTGGCTGATCGTCCTTATAGAATTGCTTACACCGTTAATCAGGCCTTGATGATACTGAAGCGTATGGGCGGTATTTATTTGGATTCCCAATGTGTTGACGCTTTGATCAGTAATATAGCCGTATATCCCATTGGTGCAGTGGTACAATTAAACACCGGAGAAATAGGAATAGTTGTAGACGTAAATAAAGAAGCTCCCACCCGCCCAATCATCAAATTGATTTGTGATTGCTATGGAGGAAAGTTGCAACGTACTGGTGAAGTTGATCTATCCAAGTACACTACTATAACGATAGCCAAGAGTCTCAGCGAAGAAGCCACTCAAAGGCTGGAGCAACAGTTCAATTAACCAAATCCTATATTGTGCAAAGGAGGAATATATATGCTGTGGGAAAAGCCAGGTGACGGTAATACCAGACAGACTTTAGAATTAGCGGTACAAAGAGCCGGGCAGCTAGGCATAAATAATATAGTCATTGCCTCCTGTAGTGGAGCAACTGCCCGCGAGCTCCATTCAATAGCCGACGGAAGGAAGATCATTTGTGTAACTCATCATAACGGTTTTGATAAGCCTGGCACTAATGAAATGGAGGCCGCAACCCGGCAGGAATTAGAGAAGATGGGTGTTCAGGTTTTAACTACTACCCATTTGCTGGCGGGGGTCGACAGAGGAGTACGTAACCAATTCGGCGGAGTATACCCAGCCGAAATAATAGCTCAGACTTTGCGGTTGTTGGGCCAAGGTGTTAAAGTGGCCACGGAAATTGCGGTAATGGCTCTGGATGCAGGTCTGGTTCCCTATGATGAGGAAATCATTTGTATCGGTGGTACCATCCAGGGTGCAGATGCTGCCATTGTGGTCAAGCCTGCTCATGCCAACCATTTCTTCGGTACCGAAATACGGGAAATCATCTGTATGCCTCGTATCAAGAAACAGGTATAAAAAAGCTGCTGAAAAACCAATTTATTAATGGTGATTAATTTATGTATGAAAAAATGGTGGCAGCTTTTTTGGCCTTATTAGTCGGTGGCACCCTGGTATACCTGTTGGTAGCGCGAGTTTATCCCTCCATAACCAATAAAAAATGAGAATTATATCCTGCAATAAATCTCATCTACCCGGTCAAAATAAGGTCAAAGGAGGGATCATTGTGACAAGATATCGTACCACCGATGGAAAAGAAGATTTGAAACAGAGAATGGATCCCTGGGCGGCTATGGCCATCCCTTTGGCTTTTGTAAATGGTGTGTATTTTGGCAGTTATGCTCTGCGCGCTATCAGACAGCATTGGGAAGGCGGCCCTATGGATTAATTCTTCCTCCTTAAAATGGTTCACCCCCTTGTGGTGAGCCATTTTTTTGGTCAGCCCCTATTTTCTCCCAGAATCAGAAATCACCCTTAGCTCATTTCTTTCCTTTAATCTTTCACCTATATATTAGTTTTGCATAGTCAACTTCTGGTTGAATTATCACTGTAGTTTACACATCTAATCCTGAGCGCTAGCGGAGGATCTAGGGCATTTACAAGACTCTTCGCTATCGTTCAGAGTGACAATTATTGAAGGATCTATGAATTATGTAAAATCCGCAATGATTAATTCCTCCATTGTCTGCTACAATATGATATAGAACGCTAAGGAAATTGTATTATGCTGATTCCTGTAACTGAAGGAATAACGGTAGTCGCTCCTCTGAATAAACCCCGTTATCCTTATGCCAACTGCATGTATATAGAGGCTGACCGCCCCACCGTCATCGACATGGGTGCAGGAGCGAAAGCCTTCCAGGAAATACCTTGTGACCGAATCCAACTGGGCTTGATCACTCACTTTCATTTCGACCATTTGCATGGCTATGATCTATTTGCTGGAGCTGAGGTAATGGTCAGCCAGGAAGAAAAGCGCACCTACTGTGACTATGAATCCTACATTGATTTTCATGGTTACAATTTGTGGGATGAGATCATGAGCATTCCTCGCCAAGCTTATGGGCAGGTTGTTCCACTGCAAGAAGATGTGCTGGCTCGTCCTGGTTTTCGCACCATACCTCTGGCCAACACCTTTAGTGATGGTCAGAAAATCGACCTAGGCAATATGGAACTAACAGCTGTGCACTTNCCTGGACATACCATCGGCCATTATGGCTTTTATTTCGAAAAGGAGGGCATCCTATTTAGNGGCGATATAGACTTGGTAGCCACAGGACCCTGGTATAGCAGCAATAGCGCCAGTGTAACTGACCTTATAAAATCAGTGCGACGCATTAAGGAGATCGATCCTCGCATCGTGGTGCCTTCACATCGCCGCATGCAGACCCAGAACCTACCCAAACAGCTCGATCAATATATCGGGGTAGTGATCGCTAGAAACCATCGCCTGTTGGATATCCTGATCGAACCTCATACTCTGGATCAATTGGCCGATTACCACCTGATATTTCCTGATTATAAGAATACTTACGAACTCTTCTGGGAAAAAATGACCCTTCGTAACCACCTGCAACATTTGATCCAGCAGCACCTGGTACAGGAATTACCTGACGGGATCTACCAACGCCTCTGATCTGCCGTAGCCATTAGCCATGTTCCCGTTTCTTCTGACAGATTTCTACAACTAGCTTAAATGTTCAGAATAATCTGATGGTTGCGATTTGCTAGAATAATCCTAAGGGGAAAAGCTACCAAAACTAGAGGGGGGTGATTTTGTTTTGCCCATCACTGTGATGGGGGCAGGGGGAATAAAGTTTAACCCGATGAACCTTATTAATACCCCCGGGGGAGGGTGCAAATATATTAGGGGAGGTCAATAGCATGGCTGCCAATTTTATCCAATCTACCCGTGACCATCGCTTTATTTTGAAAGAATGGTTGGACTTAAATAAGGTTTTTGAAACCGAACGTTTTAAGAATGGTTATGGCATCGATGATCTTGATTTTATTCTTGATAATGCCATAAAAGTGGCTCGGGAGGTCGTAGCTCCTACCAATGATGATGGCGATTCACTGCACGCTGTTTTTGAAAACGGAAAAGTAACTGTTCCCCAATCCATGAAAGATGCCTATTTCTTCATACAAGAAAACGGCCTGGGATCCAGTAATAAAGACCATGCCGACGAATCAGCTCTTCCAGCCTGTGTACTAGCCTGCACCAACGAGTACTTAATGGGAGCCAATGCCTCTCTAGGTCCTTATTTTTTAGCTACTTCTGGTGCAGCAGGTCTGATCCAGAGTTTCGGCACTGAGGAACTAAAGAAGATTTTCCTGCCTAAAATGTTCAGCGGCCAATGGACTGGAACTATGGATCTGACCGAACCTAATGCGGGATCGGACGTAGGTGACAGCCTAACTCGGGCGACTCCTACCGATGAACCGGGCGTCTATAAGATCAAAGGAACCAAATGCTTTATTACCGGCGGTGAACAGGACATAACGGAAAATATCGTCCACCTTACCTTAGCCAGGATCGAAGGTGCCGCTAAGGGAACCAGAGGTATTTCGCTTTTCATAGTTCCCAAATATTGGCCTACTGCCGAAGGTGAAGTAGGTGAGTTTAATGATGTCAACTGCGCCGGTATAGAGAATAAACTAGGGCTGAAAGGCTCTGCTACCGCTGTAGTCAGCTTCGGTGAAGAAAACAACTGCCGTGGTTATTTGCTGGGTGATCCCCCTGATGAAAACGGTAAGGCCCAGGGTATGGCGCAGATGTTTCAGATGATGAATGAAGAACGGCTGGTTACTGGCCATGCGGCTCTCTC
>JGI24707J26582_10001548_pt1 | contig 17988 bp, 15 predicted proteins | sample BioPla1DNA1_FD_26582 | JGI IMG/M metagenome (IMG submission 26582)
ATGCAGGAGAGGTGAGAAAAGCACTTTTTGAAGCGGGTTGTGGTTCCATAGGTAACTATGATTTTTGTAGCTATAATGTAGAGGGAGAGGGAACTTTTAGAGCAAATAATGATGCAAATCCTTTTGCTGGACAAAAAGGAGAGTTGCATTACGAAAAAGAGACTCGGATAGAAACTATCTTTCCTAATTATAAAGCGTCTTCCATTATTAGTGCTTTATTAAAAGCTCATCCTTACGAAGAAGTAGCTTACGATATTTATCCTTTAAGTAATACTTGGCAACAAGTAGGTGCAGGTGTTATAGGAACTCTACCAAAACCTGTGTCTTCATTTGAGTTCTTGAAAGAAATTAAACAAAAATTCAAGGTGGGGTGTGTATTGCACAATTGCAGTGTAGATAGAGACATACAACGCATTGCATTATGTGGAGGAGCAGGTTCATTTTTAATACCTACCGCACTAGGACAAGGTGCCGACTTATTTTTAACAGGTGAGATTAAATATCACGATTTCTTTGGGTACGATAACAAGATTATATTAGCTGCTATTGGACATTATGAAAGTGAACAATACACTAATAACTTATTGTTTGATTACTTAAAAGAGTGTTTCCCTAAATTAAAGACAATAATTAGTACAGTAAATACAAATCCTATAAAATATTTATAAGTAATATGGCTAAAAAGAAGGAGTTAACAGTAGAAGAAAGATTAGATGCTCTGTATCAATTACAAACCACTTTATCTAAAATTGACGAGATAAAAATATTGCGTGGTGAGCTTCCTTTAGAAGTGCAAGATCTTGAAGATGAAATTGAAGGATTAAACACTCGTATCAGCAATAATAAGGAAGAAATTGAAGAAATCAAGAAGACCATAGCTGGTAAAAAAATAAAGATCGAGGAAGCTGAATCTTCTATTGAAAAATATAAGAGTCAATTAGAAAATGTTCGTAATAATAAAGAATATGATATTTTATCTAAAGATATAGAGTATCAAAACTTGAATATTGAGCTTTATAAAAAGAACATAAAAGATTTAACTGAAGAATCTAAAGTAAAGAAAGCTGAGCTAGATGATAGCAAAGTGGATTTGGAAGATAAAAAGAAAGAGTTCGAAATTAAGCAAAATGAACTTGGCGAAATTATTACTGAGACAAAACAAGATGAGGAAAAATTGAGAGAACAAGCTAAAAAGCTTGAAGAAAAAATTGAGGAGCGTTTATTACAATCGTATAAACGTATTCGTAAAAACTCTCGTAATGGTTTAGGTATTGTTTATGTTCAACGTGATGCTTGTGGTGGTTGTTTTAACAAAATACCTCCTCAAAGACAGTTGGATATTCGTTCTCGTAAGAAAATTATTGTTTGTGAATATTGCGGTCGTGTTTTAATTGACCCTGAATTAGCAGGTGTGAATTTAGAGGAGATGCAAGAGGAGACTAAAGGAAAGAAAAAAAGAACAACACGCAAGAAAAAATAATCTATAATATCGCTTTTATAGAAAACATTAAAAGGTATTGGTTATAACAACTAATGCCTTTTTTTATGTTACTTCATTAATTGTAAATATGAATATTTTTCTATCCCAGTCTATTTTAGCGCTTATATCTAAAATTGATATGACTAGGTCATATGATGAGTTTGCCCTAGACATCCATTAGATATGACTAGGGCAAGTTGGTTAGTCTATTATAATGTTTTATAGGAAGAGTGGAAGTTGTGTATTTAAATACATTTAAAAATACGATGCTTATTCTAAGTAGTATTACTCAATCTCTCTATTATTTTCAAAGTCATAGAACGTTTTACGCATTAAATCTGCAATAGAAAGCTGATAGTTGATGTAAGCACTTAATCGAGAAGTATATGCTGTATTTAATCGGTTACGCTCTAGAGCTAGTGATTCACTATTAATATCACCATCGGAATAGCGTTGACGAGTTATCTCAAAACTTTTTTCAGCAACATTCACGTTTTTTTCTAGTAATTGAAGTCTTTTTAAGTTACTATTAAGGTTTGCCACTAGGTTCATTACTTCGGTCTCAATACTTCTTTCAGTTTCTATTTTACTATATTCTAACTCTTTTAATTGAGATTCTGCAGCTCTAACGCGAGATCGATTCTCTCCCCAATCCAATATAGGAATAGATATGGTAAATCCAACGCCGTAGTTAGCAGGTCTATCTTTATAATTTCTATATGATTTTCCTGTGGAGGAGAAGAAGTTTCTCTTGAATCCTTGATCATAACCAATTTGTTCAAAGTGAGCATTAATACTCGCTTTAATAATCCTTTGTGATTTTTGTTGCTTAATCGATAATTTTTGAAGTTCTAGCTGAATGTCTTGTTCTCTAATTTCTAGTCTATTTTTTAAAGCATAGTTTACAGCTATTTCAGGATCAACAATAACCACATTGTAATCGAGCTTATTCTCTAGCGTAATGCTGTCGTTAAGGTTAATACCTAATAGTTCCTTAAAGCGATTAACAGATGCTTCTTGGTTTAGTAAAGACATGTCATAGTTACTTTGAGCTTCAGCTAAATCTACCTCCATCTGTAATGCATCTACCTCTCTAATTAGTCCCGCAGCATATTTGTTTTTAGACATTTCATAGGCTTCAGTCTGTCTTTCAAGATTTAAAAGAGCAATGTTTGAACTTTCTTGTAATTGTAATAGGTTGTAATAAGCACTACTAACATTATATACAAGATTTAATTCTTCGCGTTTAAGCGATTTTTGAGAACGTTCGTGTGCTAATTTTGCTCTTTTTAAAGTTGATCGTATGCGATTATAGCCATAAAAAGCATCGAGAGGTTGTTCTAAACCGATTCGCGTTCTAGCATAAGTTGATCTTACATCACGACGCATATCGTCAATGCTAGATAAAGTGTTTGTGATATACAAACTACCATCTGTAGGTAAGGGTTGTCGCACAGTTAAATCACCACTGATTTCAAGTTGTTTTTCTGAATAATAAGAAACACCTAAACTATCCCTCCATTCACTAACTCTATCACTATAAGTAGGTAATCCTAGAGTTAAATCAATGTTGGTTTTTAAACTCCTAGTAGCTGACTGCAAATCGTATTCTGCTTGTTTAGCACTTTGTTTTAATTTAAGCATTGTATAACTTTTTTCCTTAGCTATATCAATACTTTCGTCTAACGATAAATGCCTATGTTGTCCCTCTTGTGCTTGTGTTGTTGTAAAACAGAGAATGAGTAGGAGAGGTATAATTATCTTTTTCATTTTGTTCAAGTTTGTAATATCCATGATAGTATTAAACAGTAGTCCGATTTGTATTTATTTTATCTGAAAAGATTAATCCATCCCTTAAATGAATTATTCTTTGTGCATAATCTGCTATTTCTTGTTCGTGAGTAATTACAATGATTGTATTACCTTCTTTATGTAAATCATCAAATAACTTCATAATGTCTTGTCCGGTTTTAGTGTCTAAAGCCCCAGTGGGTTCATCGGCAAGTAAAATACCTGGCTTAGTAACTAAAGCGCGTGCAATGGCTACACGTTGACGTTGCCCTCCACTAAGCTCTGTGGGCTTATGATCAACTCTATCGGTTAATCCAACTCTTCCTAGGGCTTCGAGAGCACGTTCATTTCTCTCCTCGCGGGTTTTTCCTGCATAAATAAGAGGGAGCTCTACGTTTTGTACTGCATTTATTCTAGGAAGCAGATTGAAACTTTGAAACACAAATCCAATTTCTCTATTACGCATTCCCGATAGTGCGTCATCATCAAGTGTACTTACATCAATATCCCTAAAAAAATAATTTCCAGTAGTGGGTTTGTCTAAACAACCTAAAATATTCATCAAGGTGGATTTACCAGACCCTGATGGTCCCATAATTGCAACGTACTCATTTTCTTCTATTTGTAGATTAATATCAAATAGAACAGGAACTTCAGTGTCACCTAAAAAGTAACTTTTATTTAAATTTCGTATATCAATTAGCATAATAAGATGTTTTATTCGTAACGAAGTGAGTCAACAGGTTCTAAGTTAGCTGCATTTTTTGCAGGAAGATATCCAAAGCCTATTCCAACGACTACAGAAAAGGCAAACGCAATGAAGATTGAATAGGCTTTAATGTATGTACTAACGTCAGTGAAAATATTGACGAACAACGAAAGTGTAACTCCCAAAATAACACCTATTATCCCTCCTGTAATACTTATAACTACAGCTTCGGTTACAAATTGACTCATAATGTCTGATTTTCGAGCTCCTATAGATCGTCTTATTCCAATTTCTCTAGTTCGCTCTGTAACATTGGCTAACATAATATTCATAATTCCTATCCCCCCAACAATTAAAGATATGGCTGCAATAGCCCCTAATAAGAAGTTGTAAATTTGTCTCTCTTTTTCTTCTTGCTTTAACAGTTCATAAGGAATAACGATTCCATAATCTTCGTTTTTGAAATGATGTCTTTGTAGAATTTCATTTATAAGCTTTGAAGACTCTACCAAGCGTCCCGAGTTATCTATTTGAACAGTGATTTGTTGAATTTCGTTTTCTAATACTTTGCGAGGAAAGCGGTTAAGAAAGGTAGTCAAAGGGATAAACACATCAGTATTTAAATCTCTAGCAGCAAGTTCTCCTACTGTCTCGGTAAATAAAGTTTTAGATTCTAATACACCGATAATTTCTAGCCATTGATCTTCTATCTTTATCATTTGGCCAATGGGATTCTCTTTTTGAAATAAAGACTGAGCCACACCTTTACCAATTACACATACTTTAAGACGGTTGTCGTATTGTAAAGGACTAATATAATCTCCTTTTTCAATTACATAATTCATCATGTTTAAGTAGGTAGGAGTTACCCCAATCACTGTGGATTTTACAGTTTTATCATGAAACTTCACATCAGTGTTCAGTTCAGCTTGAGCCGCTATATAAGAAACACCAGGAACAATTTCTTCTATTACTTCAGCATCTTGTAATGTTAATCCAGGAGAAAACTTAGCTCTGACTTCTTCTTGTTCTGAATCAGATAACTTTTTTTCACGAATAATAATGTTGTTTACCCCTAAATCTTGATATTTAGCGATTGCTTCTCTTTTAGCACCCTCACCAATAGAAAGCATAGCAATAACAGAGGCCACTCCAAAAATAATTCCTAGCATAGTTAGGAAAGAGCGAAACTTATGGTCAGCTAAACCACTAATGGCTAATTGAATATTTTCTCTAAAATGCATAATCTACTTAGTTTATAAGGTATTCACAACTTACAGTCATTCCTGGTTTGAGCTTTTCGTCTGATTGAAGCATTTTAACTTCTACATCGAAAACTTTTTGACGCGATTGTCCTTCTTTAAGGTGACATAATTTACCGATATAAGCAATCTCACCATCAAAAACGAGTTCGGGCATGGCATCTAATCTAACCGCTACTTTCTGTCCGACTTTTAATTTTAGGAAATCTGTTTCATCAACTTGCGTATTCACTTTCATCCAGGTTAGTTGAGGAACACTACCCATATTATTTCCTGGATAAACTTCATCCCCTACATTAAGAAGCGTATTAGTTCTTCGGTTATGTCCAATTTGAAAAACTCCAGATATAGGAGTACGTATGGTCAATTGAGGTAGTATACTATAGGCGTTCTCAATTTGATTTTTTATTTGATTCACTCTAATGTTTTGAATCCTTAAATCATTATCAGCTATAATTTGTCTTAGTGCTAACTTCTTTTTTTCCTTAGCAAGTCTTAATTCTGCTTGTTTAAATTCTAATTCTTTTATTCTTCGAATTCTATCCGCTTCAAATCGAGTAGCTTCTAATTCAATTTTTTTAAGATTAAACGAAGCTATCTCATTTTTCATAGCAGCTTCAATTTCACTTTTTTGGTTTTCTTGATTTACCAATAAAGTTTGAAGGCTTGCTAATTCAGAATCCAAATTAGTTTCCCAGTCCACAATCATTTTTCTAACATCAGAAGGATCTANCTGTATTATAGAATCACCTTCTTCAACTAATGTACCATGTTCTATTAGTCCTGTTATTTTCATTGACCAAAAGTGTCGACTGTAACGGGGGAGCGGAAACGACCTAAAGTTTACAGCTGCTAATTCTCCAGTTTCTATAATTGTAGTACCTCTTAAACGCTTATTTTGCTCATCATCGGATATTTTACTGCAAGAGTAACAGACAGAAAAAATGATTGTAACGATGAGAACAACTACATATGATTTATTCATTTTCATAGCACCTCCTCTGTTTCACTATTCTTTTTTTCTTTCTTTTCCTCTTCAGGGTAAGGATTAATTAAGGCTATTTCATCTCCTTCTTTTAATCCTTTAGTTATTATTGTATAATCCGAGTTACTAGCACCTAGTTCCACTTTTACGGCAGTAAAGTTTTTACCCGATTTTTTATAAATAATATGCTCTCCATTCTGTGAAAAGATAGCATCTATGGGAACATATAGTGTGTTTTCTATTTGGTCGACAAGAATTCTGCAACTAACCGTTAAACCAGGTAGTAGATTTTTATTAGTTTCATTAATCAATACTTCAATAGGGAAAACTTTAACTCTACTTTCATTGTCTTTATTTACAGCCAAGTTCGCAACAGAAATAACTTTTCCAGTAAAAGTGCTATCTGAGAACGCATCAGGTTTAATTTCAACTTGTTGACCTTTAGCTATTTTAGAGATATCAACTTCATTTATTTTAGCAGTTGTTTTAAGAGACGATAAGTCGGGAAGTAAAATCAACGGCATCCCNGACCAACATTGATCACCTACTTGGAATTTATTACCTGTGCTCCAGTTTTCACCTATAATAGCAATTCCAGGGGAGGGGGAAGTCAAAACTAAAAGTTCTAATGTTTTATAACCCTCTTCTAATCGTTGTCGATTGCGTTCAATGCCAAAATTCTGTTGTCTAATTTCTTCTTCTTGAACTTTTATTCTATTTTCAATTTGTTCTTTTGCTCTATCTAAAGAGATCTTAGCTTGTTCTAAATTAAGTTCGATTTCACGTTTGGCTATTTCCGATTCATAGACTGCCGATTCAACTCTGATTTTAGATATTTCATATGAAATACGCGTAACTTCATACTCTACGTTTAAGTCTTCTAAATCAGATTCATGTTGAGCTTTCATTTTTTCCAACTCTGCTTGACTGATTTCTAGTTGCCCTTCAGCTTCAACAATAGCTCTTTCAACTTCTGATGGATCAAAAATAACTAATGTATCTCCTTTAGCAACTTCTTTTCCATCACGTACAATTTGTGTTATTTTTAAATTTCCATATCGCCAAGAAATATCAGGCGAGAGAATATTAATGGAGTTTACAGCTTCAATTTCTCCCTCTTCGTATAAATCAATATAGAATGTTCCTTTAGTGACTTTTCCTATAGGAATTTGTTGAGCCTCTTTGTTATCGCAAGAAAACAAAAAGAATAAGGTTAAAAGCAGGGTTGCTCTATATGAAGTTATTGAATGTGTGTATTTCATAATATACTATTAATCGTTTTATTTTATTGTTTCATTTTTCGCTCTAGAAAATAGAATCAGTTGTTAATAAAGTTTTCTTTTTTATACTGGATTCTGACGGTTTTCGTAAAGTTATTCGTTCATTACTCCTAAGGCCTTTAGCTATCACAGCTTCTTTTGAGGAACTTTGACCTATATGAACTTCTCTCATCTCATATCCATGAGGTTGATCCACATACACTACTTTTATTGAGTCATAATCATTGATTGCTATTTGAGGTACAACTAGCGTATCTTTGATATCTTTTAAAACAATGGTGCAATTTGCTGAAAATCCTGGTTCAGGTACTATAGAGGAACTATCGATAGAAGCTTCAATATCAAAGAACTTAATCTTTGATCCAGGTTGAAATTCTTTTCCTATCGGAGTTTTATGCACTATTTTACCCCAAGCATACTCATTAGGTAAGGCATCAAAAGTGTAATAAATAGAATCTCCTACATTTATGTATCTATAATCCGTTTCGGATGCTTGAATAAGAACTTTCATTTTATCCATAGATGGAATAGAAAGTATAGGAAAGTTACGAAAGCAATTGTCACCTACTTGAAATTTTCTATTGGTCATTGGGTTTTTTGACCGTATTGCAAGTCCAGGTTTAGGAGCGATAAGAATTAGGTTATCTAAAATAGATTTTATTGATTTTGCCTCATTGGTTAAGCGCTGAATTTCTATCTCTATTTTTCTTAATTCTGTACTTTGAATAATAGATAAGGTACTCAGTCTCTTCTCGAATCTAGATTTCTGAATGGATACTTTTTTTAATTCTAATTCTCTTATTTGTCGTTGTTTAGGTGAGTAGTATTGAAGTTGTGCAGAATCCAATTGGGCAATTTGAGTTGCTGCTTCATTACTTTTTACTTCTGCTTCTGATAAAGCATATTGCATTTTTAAATTAGCCTGTGTCTTTTTCAAGTTAGCTTGAGCATTATCTAAAGCTGTTTTTTGTTGTTCATATCTATTTTGTAGCTCCTCATTTTCAATGATACAAATAGTATCTCCTTCATTTACAAAAACACCATCTTCTATAAGTTGAGCAATAATACCATAGCCATCAGCAAGAATATTTGTGGATAACACGGGTTCAACAATTCCATCAACCTTTACAGAGTTTTCAAAATCTTTATATGAAACGAGATAAGTAGATATATTTTTATCTTCTTTACATGAATAAAGCAATAACAAAGTGACAGTTAAAAGAAATAGTAGGGTGTGTTTTTTCACAGAAATGATGTTATCTTGTTAATGTGCATCTTACACATTATTTGTTTATCAATTTATAATACATTTATCTATACAAGATATGTCTTTTTTTACATGTTTGTTGAACAAATGAAAATAAATAAATGAAGTTTGATTATTTTTTTTGAATATTAACTTTCCTTAAGTTGTTAAGGTTAGGGAGTAACGTACAGTAAAAGATCTATTGCTTTAGAATAAAAGAGGGGTAAATTAAATGACTTAAGATTAGGAAATCAATGTATAGAAAACAAAAAGGTGCCTATAAAATAGACACCTTAATTTGTTTATCAATCTAAAATTGAGTCCTATGCTTATTCAGCCTTAGGAGCATCATTTTCATCTGATGATTCTGCCGCTTTTTCTTTTTCAGCTGCTTCTTTTGCTTCTTGTTCAGCTTTTGCAGCCGCTTCTTCTTCAGCAATCTTTTCTGCTATAGCTGCTGCTTTTTCTTCGTTAGCTTTCTTTTCAGCTGCAACACGTTCTTGTGCTTCTTTTTCAGCTGCTTCTTTTTCAGCTTCTTTAATAGACTCTAATCCTGATTGTTTGTTTTTTAACCAAGACTCAAATCTAGCTTCAGCAGTTGCTTCGTCGAAAGCACCTTTAGCTACTCCACCTAGTAAGTGTTTTTTCATATACACTCCTTGACGTGAAAGAATACTGCGAACAGTGTCAGAAGGTTGAGCTCCTTTCATAACCCAATCTAATGCGCGGTCGAAATCCAAATCTACTGTAGCTGGATTGGTATTAGGATTGTAAGTACCAATCTTTTCAATAAATTTACCATCTCGTGGTGCTCTTTGATCTGCAACTACAATGGCGTAAAAAGCATAGTTTTTACGGCCTTTTCTTTGCATTCTAATTCTTGTTGCCATTTAATTAAATGTTTAAATTAATGATTTGAATTATGCTATTATCTCGTAATAGCGGGGCAAAGGTAATCTAATTGTTGTTGATAGGCAAATTTTTTTCTTTCTTTTGATACCTATAAATCAAAGTCTTATTCAATTTGTAGATCTTTAATTAGATAAATGTAGGTGAAAGTTGCTTTTTAGGAAAGGATGCCAATTAATATCATAATAACTCTATTGATAGATAGCGTTATATTCCATGGAGTGGGGTCTATTATGATCTTTCAGTCTGCTTGTATTTTCTTTTGCTTTGGATACAAACTGTTTAATAAAATAATTGTTTTTAAATTCTATGGGTGCTTTGTCAACAATACTTTTAACATCAGGAGTTAAAAGAGGGTAGTTTGTTGTTCCATAACTCATCATAAAGAGGTTAGGTCCTAAAACATTCTCATAGTTTCTTTGTATGAAAGAGTCTGTTAGTCGTTTGAGTTTGTCATTTAATTCATTGTACTCTTCCATAAACTCATTATGAGTCCTACGTATTGATGCACTCTCTATCATTCGTTGAGTTCTATTTCTGCTTAATTCATCAAATTGAGCTTCAATATTATTTTTCAATCCGATGTATTCATAGAGCGTATTATTTAATATTGTTCCTCGTGCGGTAATCTCTTCATTATCCATTGTAATTTTAATTCTACCTTTTTCTAATACAATAGGCATAATGTTTTGATTATCTAAAAAGAGTGATGCCATTACAGTGGAGTCTATTGTTCCGTGCATTTTAAATTCACAATGCACAATATCAGCAGAATCCAGATCGATCCATTTATCTTTTTGTAAAGTGCGTAAGAAAAGTTTTTTCCCTTCTAATCCAAAAATAGTAGCACTACCTTCTATCGTATAATTTTGTTTACACGATGTGGTTAATAGTAGAACAGTGAAAATATAGAATAATCTCCTCATTATTAAACATAACATTGATAATNCAACAAAAATAGAGTGCAATACTTATAGTTGAAAATAAATTATACTTAATTAATTTATAACCAGATTCATTTTATAAAATATCTTTATAAAGTGAACAGAATGACGATTATACCATTAAGTTTATTTAAATTCGCACTTATAGCATCAATAATGCATCTGCTAATATTGGAATAATTTTTTGAAATCAATAAGAATTAGTAGTTTTTTAAAGTTTATAAATGTTTCGAATGTTTAAATTATAATAAATAGAAATGAATAAGGTAAAAATCTTAAGTTTACTCTTTTTGACATTTTGTTTCCAAATCTTAAAAGCTGATGAAGGAATGTGGTTATTACAATTACTTCAAGAGCAAAATGCAATAGAGTTAATGAAAAAACAGGGATTAAAGTTAAAAGCATCCCAAGTGTATAATCCTAATGGCGTCTCATTAAAAGATGCAGTAGGTATTTTTGGAGGAGGTTGCACAGGTGAAGTCATTTCTCCTGAAGGATTGATTCTAACAAATCACCATTGTGGTTATAGTTTTATACAACAGCATAGCTCTGTTGAGCATGATTATCTTACTGATGGTTTTTGGGCTAAAAGCCGTGCTGAAGAGCTTCCTACTCCTGGATTAACATTCACTTTTGTGCACCGCATTGAAGATGTTACTTCGGTTATTAATGATAAAGTAGAATCGGGAGAGGTTACTCTATATGAATCTTTTACAAACTCTTTTTTAGATCAAGTAGCGCAGGAGATTTATGCTGAAAGTGATTTGTACGGTAAAAAAGGAATTAAACCTCAGTTACTTCCTTTTTATGCAGGAAATAAATATTATATGATTTATAAGAAAGTATATTCCGATGTACGTATGGTGGGAGCTCCTCCATCTTCTATTGGTAAGTTTGGTGGGGAAACTGATAACTGGATGTGGCCTCGTCATACAGGTGACTTTTCAATCTTCCGTATTTATGCTGATGAAAATGGGGAGCCTGCTGAGTATGATGAGAATAATAAGCCTCTTAAAAGTATAAAACATCTTCCTATTTCTTTAAAGGGAATTGAAGAGGGTGATTATGCTATGATTATGGGCTTTCCTGGTAGTACAAGTCGTTATTTAACAGTTTCCGAAGTTGAAGAACGAATGGAAGCTACTAATAATCCTCGTATTCAAGTGCGTGAAGAACGCTTAGCTGTATTGAGAGAGGAAATGGATAAAAGCGATAAAATACGTATTCAATATGCTAATAAATTTGCAGGGTCTTCTAATTATTGGAAGAACTCTATTGGTATGAATAAAGCAATCATTGATAATGATGTGTTGGGACAAAAAAGAGAACAAGAGCAACAGTTTAATCAATTTGCAGAGAAACAGAACAATATTGATTATATGAATGTAATTGCTGAAATCAATGGTGCAGTAGCTCAAACTTCACCTTTAATGTATCAACTAACTGCTCTATCTGAAGCTTTCTTAAGTGCTATTGAGTTTGTTACTTCTCCTCGTTTATACCGAGAAATGAAAGATGCAATAGAAAAAAATGATAAGGATGCAGTGGAGAAACAGAAAGAAGCTTTTAGAGACTTTTATCAAAGAATTCACAATAAAGACTACGATCATGAAGTAGATCGTAAAATAGCTTTAGTGATGTTTCCTTTATATGCCGAAATGATAAGTGCTGAAGATAGACCTGCCATTTACTCGGTTATTGAGAATGAATATGCTAGTGACTATACAGCTTTTATTAATGAAATGTACGATCATTCTATTTTTGCATCTGAAGAAAACTTGAATAAATACTTAGAGAATCCAACCATTGAATTATTAGAAAAAGATTTAATCTACATTCATTATACTTCTGTAGTTAATAAATTCAATGAGTTAAGAGAGCAACTGGAACCACTGAAAAATGAGTTAAATGTATTACATAAAACATATATTCGTGGTTTAGGTGAAATGAAATTACCTGTTCCTTCGTATCCTGATGCTAACTTTACAATACGCTTGACTTATGGTAATGTAAAATCGTACTCTCCTAGAGATGGTGTACACTATCATTATTATACAACAACTGATGGAGTTCTTGAGAAAGAAAATCCTGAAGATAGGGAGTTTAATGTACCTGCAGAACTAAAAGAATTGATCCAAAACCGAGACTTTGGTCGTTATGCTATGAAAAATGGTGATTTGCCAGTTTGTTTTTTATCGACTAACGATATTACAGGAGGTAACTCAGGTAGTCCTGTATTAAATGCTAAAGGACATTTAATTGGTACGGCTTTCGATGGTAATTGGGAGTCATTAAGTGGTGATATCGTTTTTGATGATGATTTACAGCGTTGTATTAATGTGGATATTCGTTATGTATTATTTATCCTAGATAAATTGGGTGGTTGTTCACATTTAATTGATGAAATGACTATCATTGAGTAAATAATTAATATAGAAGCCCACCAATAACTTTGGTGGGCTTCTTTGTTTAATAAGTAAAACTATGAATAAAAGATTTTTAATTGCTACTGTATTATTCTTATCCTTAATAGGTAGGATTAGGGCAGATGAAGGGATGTGGTTATTGCCAGATCTTAAAGAACAAAATGAGGTTTTGATGAAGGAAATGGGGCTAGAGATACCTATTGAAAAAATATATAATGCTAATAACTTATCGCTAAAAGATGCTGTAGTCTTTTTTGGAAGAGGATGTACCGGTGAAGTTATATCCAAGTCTGGGTTAGTAATGACGAATCATCATTGTGGTTATGGTAATATTCAACAATTGAGTAGTGTAGAAAACGATTACCTTACTGACGGATATTGGGCTAAGAATAATAAAGAAGAGTTGTATTGCAAAGGACTAACTATCACATTTATCTCTGATATATATGATGTTACGAATTTTGTTCAAGAACAATTAGCAATAGATGATGATCCTGAGGGAGTAAACTATCTTTCTCCTCGTTATTTAAGAGGCGTAGCTAAGCGTTTTGCCGATAAAAACAAAATAAAAACCTCTTCTTTTATTGAATTAGAGCTTAAACCTTTTTATGGTGGAAATAAGTATTACTTATTTGTAAAAAAGATTTATAAAGATATTCGTTTAGTTGGAACACCTCCATCGTCTATNGGTAAGTATGGGGCTGATGCGGATAATTGGATGTGGCCTCGTCATACAGGCGATTTTTCACTTTTTAGAATCTATGCAGATAAAAAAGGAAATCCTGCAGAGCATTCAGAGAAGAACAAACCATTAAAAATTAAACAACCTATAAAGATAAGTTTAGATGGTTATTCTGAAGGTGATTTTGTTTTTTTAATGGGTTTTCCAGGCTCTAACTGGAGGTATATGATTTCTGATGAAGTTACTGAGCGAATGGAAACAACTAACACTGTGCGTAAAGAGGTGCGAGGGGTTAGATTACAAGAGATGGCTGATGAAATGCATCGTGATGCGGCAACGAGAATTCATTACGCTAGTATTTATGCCTCGTCGGCTAATTACTGGAAAAATGCCATAGGTATGAATGAAGGTTTGAAGCGATTAAAAGTAGTGGAGGAGAAAGCTGATCAACAGAATCAGTTATTAAATTGGGGCCGAGAGAACAATTTATCCGACTATCAAGAAGCATTCGATACAATTCGCTCTATTGTATCTCATCGTAGAGAACCTTTGTTGGCACAATTGTATTTGGAAGAGGCTTTATTGAGAGGTATGGAGTTTATAATTGTACCCAACTTTAAACCTCTAGAAGAAGCATTAAAGAAAGAAGATCAAAAGGATATTAAAGCAGCTATTGATCAGTTAAAACTACAAGGAGCAAACTACTTTAAAAATACATTCGTGTTTCCCAATGTAGAGAAAAGAGTAGCTATTGCAATGCTTGGAGTTTACCAAGATAAAGTAGATAGTAAATACTTGTTGCCTTTATTTGAAGACATACAAAAGCAGTTCAATGGTGATTTACGTGCTTATGTTGATCATTGTTTTAGTGAATCCATAGTCGTTGATTCTATTAAGTTTAATGCTTTTTTAAATGATCCTACACTAGATGAGATAGATAACGACCCCATATTGGAGTTGAATAAACAAATAGGGGATCATTGGCAATCCTTAAATAAACTATTAGCATCTTCAAAAAACAATTATAAACAAGCTCATAAAACATGGGTAAAAGGAATTATGGATATGAAGAAGAGTAGAGGAGAAGCTATCTATCCTGATGCAAATTTGACTCTTCGTTTAACTTATGGTAGCGTCCTTCCTTATGATCCAGCAGATGGAATAACTTATAATTATTACACTACACTGGATGGGGTTATGGAGAAAGAAGACCCAACTAGTAGAGACTATATTGTTCCTTCTCGCCTAAAAGAACTTTATGAACAAGCTGATTATGGTGGTTATACCAATGCTAAAGGAGAACTTCCTGTTTGCTTTATTATAAATACAGATAATACAGGTGGTAATTCGGGGAGTCCTGTATTTAATAGTAAAGGTGAGTTAATAGGAGTTGGGTTTGATAGAAACTATGAAGGATTAACTGGAGATATAGCGTTCCAAACGGATTTACAACGAGCAGTATGTGTAGATATTCGCTATATTTTGTTTATAATAGATAAATTTGCAGGTGCTTCTTATCTATTAGATGAATTATCCTTAATAGAATAAAATAAAAAGTAACGAGAAGTTTAAAAGTGAACTTTTATTGTGTTACATCTGTTTATTAAAAGTAGTGACTAGACACTCAGAGAGCGTTAAATAATTAATAATAAAAAAGAAAAATAAAATAGTTATGGAAAAGTTTACAGACGTAATAAAATCAGATAAACCAGTATTAGTTGACTTCTTTGCTACTTGGTGTGGTCCTTGTCAAGCAATGATGCCAATTTTAGATGAGTTGAAAGAGCGTATTGGTGAGGATGCTAGAATTATAAAACTAGACGTTGATAAAAATCAAGAACTAGCTCAGGAGTATAATATCCGTACGGTACCTACTCTTATGATATTTAAAAATGGAGAGAATTTATGGAGACATTCGGGTGTTATGCAAGCGAGTGAGTTAGAAACAAAATTAAAAGAGTTTGCCTAATGAGTAAAGTAATACATATCTTCACTTTTTCATTAATTCTGTTATCTCTTCCATTAATAGCTAATGCTACAAATAATGAAGAGAAGGTGAATAAGAAGGGTGAGGTCTTAGTAATGGATAAAGCTCTTTTCTTAGAGAAAGTTTTTGACTACACTGATGCTGAAGAATGGGCTTTTCTAGGAGACAAACCAGCTATAATTGATTTATACGCTGATTGGTGTGGCCCTTGTAGGGTAACAGCACCTATAATGTCGAAGCTAGCTAAAGAGTATGAAAATGATATCGTTATCTACAAAGTAAATGTGGATAAAGAAAAAGAGTTAGCAGCATTATTTAATGCTACAAGCATACCATTATTTGTTTTTATCCCAATGGATGGATCACCCCAACTATTTCGTGGGGCAGCAGATCATGCAACTTATAAGAAAGCGATTGATCAGTTTTTATTAAAGAAGGAGTAGTCAAGTCAGCACTACTTTTCAATGCATAAAGAAGGTGATTTTGAATATTCAAAATCACCTTCTTTATTTTAAATTCCATACAAAAAGTAGGAGTATTTATTTTAGAAAATCTTCATCAAAAGATAGTGGAAGTAAATCTCTAATGCTCTTTATCTCATAAGTTTCATTTTCGCCATAAAGAAGAATACGTATGGGGTGATTGTATCTTTTTTCCACTTCCAAAATAACTTGTCTACAAGCACCACAAGGTGAAATTGGAATATCTAAAAATTCACCTTTAGTATAAGCTGCTACAGCTAGTGTATCAACAGCTTGATCGGGATATTTTGAATTAGCATAGAACAATGTTGTGCGTTCTGCACATGTACCCGAAGGATAGGCTGCATTTTCTTGATTACTACCACAAACAATAGTTCCATCAGCTAATAATGCAGCTGCACCTACTGCAAACTTTGAGTAGGGGGAGTAGCTATTCTTTGTTGATTTCTTTGCTTCTTCAATTAGCTTTTTATCTAAACTATTTAAGTCCTCATCTGTTAATCGGTTGATGATTGCTGTTATTGTTAGTTTTTTCATAAATTCTTATAGATTATTACCAATAGCGTTGTATACAAAGTTAGAAAAGAGATTGATAATCACAATTTTTTTTATGATTTTTGTATTCTTCATTAGTTGTATGGTAAACTAAATTTTAATAATAAGATTAAATCGGTGTTATGGCAAACAATAAATATAAAATCGGTCTAGGAGTTTTCCTATTGTTTTTCTCATTGGCCTTATCAGCTCAGCGAAAGAATCCAAGGTATATACAATACATAGAGAATTATAAAGATTTAGCTATTAGAGAAATGCAAAAGCATAAAATTCCAGCAAGTATAAAATTAGCCCAAGGTTTATTAGAAAGTGGTGCCGGGCAAAGTCAATTAGCTAGAAGAAGTAATAACCATTTTGGGATTAAGTGTGGAAGTAACTGGAGAGGCAAGACAACAAGACATACAGATGACCATTATATGGAGTGCTTTAGATCTTATAGTCATCCTAGAGAATCATATGAGGATCATTCACAATTTCTAAAGAAGTCTCGATATGCTTCTCTTTTTCTTTTAAAACCCACAGATTATAAGGGGTGGGCAAGAGGATTAAAGAAAGCAGGTTATGCGACTGATCCCTCCTATGCTAATCGATTAATTACTATTATTGAGGATTATGAATTATATAAGTATGATGTACAAAAAGGGTATAATCGAGGTGCTTCAATAGCAGTTCCAACCTACTCACATCAGGTGTTTCTGTCGAACGACTTAGCCTATATCATTGCAAGGGATGGTGATACATTTAAGAGTTTGGGTAAGGAGTTTGATATCCGATGGAAACGGTTAGTTAAATACAACGATTTACATAAAGGGTATACCATAACAGCGGGAGATATTATCTATTTAGGGAAGAAAAAAGCGAAGGCAAATAAAAAATATCCTTATTACGTTGTTCGTGATGGGGATTCAATGCACAGCATATCTCAAAAATTCGGAGTGCGTATGAAGAACTTATATAAAATGAACCGAAAGGATGAGGAATATGTACCTGAAGTTGGCCATAGTTTGCGTTTAAGATAATATGAATTATTAGTGACGCAACTGTTGTACACGATAAAAAAGTATACTACTTAATTGCATCGACTTTGCAGACAAATTATTAATAGATAAGGGGGTGAAATTTCACCCCCTTATCTATTGGTTTCAGTTTAAATCTACTCTTCTACTTCGATTGTTTTTGAACTATATAATCGAATAAATTATTTAATGTTTTTGTATATAGCATTTCATCTTGACTTATCCCCTTATCTT
>JGI24707J26582_10001549_pt1 | contig 17984 bp, 18 predicted proteins | sample BioPla1DNA1_FD_26582 | JGI IMG/M metagenome (IMG submission 26582)
CACTCCGCTTGCCTCTGCTGCCGTTGCAAATGGTAAAGGTCTGTATGTAGCACTCGGTGCAGCCGAAAGTGTCGTTTGCTTGACGCTTGATGCTACCAGGTAATAGGTGTAATCTCCGGTAGGGTAGGATGCCAATTCACTATAATTGAGCACTACTCCGGTAGGATTGGCCAAAGTGTTGTTATCCGTTTTAACAAGCGTAGTGCTACCTATTCTTATAACTAATGCCAGGTAACTTGATTGAAGTGCAGGAAGATCTGCAAGGTTTACAGCATTTGTGCCTCCGCCCATTTCAGGCATCACTGTAATTTGTGGCTGATTCGTAGCATTAATGGACAGATTGCCTATTCCGACTACCGGTGCGGTAGCATAATGTTCATAGCCTCTGAAATCTCCTAACCTATATTTCGATGATGGCCTTGTGTAATTCCAGGTGTAGCCACCTGCGGTTATAGGATTTCCTGATGTCTGGCATGTCAGGCCGAAATTCAATCTTGAGCATTCTGCTTGAAATTCAGCCCAGTTCATTACAACATAAGGAGATGCAATAGGCTTGTATTTAGCCCACTTATTTATATTGCTGTGAGTGCACAACACGGCTAACTCAATGTTTTGAGGGTTGCCAGGAGCTCCGGGAACAATCATTCCGATTTCCACCGCCACATTGCGTGCACTTATATTTGTCATTCCTAATGCCATAGTTAAGTTGCGTTACAAGTTATACCACCNGTTGCTATTACATTGCCGATTACTTTAAGTGTCTTATTTGACGGCAGGGTTATTGTCATGCCGTTTTGCTGCATTGACAACACTGCCTGATAAGTTGTTCCTTGATATACGCATCGTAAGGTTATCTGATTGCCGTTATTGTTGACAAACACTCCCGTTGATGCACTTAATGCCTTGACGGCAAAGTCTTTTGTTGCATCGCCATTTATTGCTGCATAATCTTCATCATGGTCATGGTCGAGTGTGGCATAAGTGTTCATCGCAGCNGTAGTGGTCAAATAGCCACTCATGCTGCTTTGAGCTTGATAAGTTTGTGCAGCTTCGGTNTCAGTCAAATAATCAGACGCCAAATAGCCACCCAGTTTTAAACTATTGGCAGCGGTGTCATTTTTGCCCAGATAAGTTTGTGCAGCGACAGTTTTTGTCAAGTATAAATTTGCAGCTGCATCAGTGGTAAGGTAATCACTATGAGTGTGATTACCTGCTGCCACCTTATCCGATGTCGTGCCAACAGGGAGTCTTGCAATTGCAATTGTGCCATCATATATATCTGACGCTAAGTGTTGATGTGTTTTTTCGGCCTTTGCGGATAGAATTGAACTAAGAGTGTTATAATTATAGCACGCGTAAGTAGTGCCTAAATTTCTGGCATAATTGGCATTGGTTACCATCGATGTAATGTCGCCACCTGCGTGTGTGTGGCTTGCAGCATGCCTTGCCATTAAGTGCAGCAGTAATTATTTTATTTTGTACGGGGTTTTCGGAAGTGTCGCTCAAGGCACTATCAATGGTTATTGGCGTGCCACCACCGCCACCGCCTTGTTCAATAGCCGTTATCCTTGTTTCGTGGTCATCAATGGCGGTTTTCATCCCATAAGCCAATCCTGCGGACAATACATAACCTGCCATCGTGGTGTTATCGTAATTATCCCAAGTGTCAAGTCGTATATAACCTTGCTCCGGCTCAGGAGTATATCCGTCAGCAAAGAAGCTAATCANATCGCCCTCAGATGCTACGGGCAAATTGGCTTTTAGGATGTATTGAGGCTCCTCCTCTGTGCCAACATTGACTATGCTCCAATGGGAGAGGAGGTCATTTTTTTCCTCAGTNAAGTGCAGAGATTCATCCCCTGCGTGTGCAGTCAGTGATGCTGCTTGTGAAGCGGAGCTACCACCACCGCCCTGCGTGCCTGCGCCTTCAATCTCGCTTTTAGTTTGACTTTCAATGCTCAGAGTAGCAGCTGGAATAGATAAAAGTTCAACTGCGATCTCATCATTCAACAAATCTCTTTCCCACACCTCAGCATACAACACAACTCCATCTCTATTTACAAATGTAAACGGAGCAACTGCATTGAGGGGTGTATTTAGCACTCCTTTAATTCTCAATCGAGGCAATGCTACTGATAGCGCATAGTCTTGCGCCAAAACGCTCAGGTAATCGCCCTGCCCAACCTTATCTGTACCCCATTTAGTAGTTGTGAAGNCATCAATGGTTAGTATTCCATAAATTACTCTATCAATGTTGCCCACTCCAGGATCTCTTGGATCACGCTTTGTAATGCCACCGAAAGCAAGCTCTATATCATCTCCTTCTCCTCTTGCACCATTGTTCAAACTTAAAACGTGTTGAAAGCCCTCAGGCAATTCACCGTGTCTTAATGAACACCCCTCTACATATATATAACCTGACCACAAAAAAGCCTTAAATGCAGAAATCATTACAGTCATTGTGCCGGCACATGGGATGGAGAACTCATAAGTAAACTCTGCCTCCTCTCCATCGCCTACCTTTTCGCTTATATAGTCAAGTTCCGGTCTAAATCTGCACCCTCTTTGAAATCTCCCTAAATAATATGTATCTGTACCATCATTGATAGCCACATGAATGCCCACCTGAGCTCCTTTATCGTACCAACTGCTTGCCCTGACCTTTATTGTTAAAATATGACGGGTGGAAGACTTCTCTACATTAAAACTTTGGCTTATGGAATTAGTATAAATGCCCTCAGNTGACCCGTCCAAATCATAGGTTCCAGTCTTCTCATTATAAGAAGTACTACCGCTCTTTATCCAGCCGGTATCAGAAGAGCACTCAGGGTTTAATAGCCAATCCCCCTTTAGGCTATAAGGCTGCGATACAATTATTTTCTTTCTTGCAGGTTCAATAGCCAAATCGAGCTGATTTATCACCCACCAATCTTTTGCATATACCTGCCCATAATGCAAAGCAGAAATAGATACAGAAGTGCCATCCATTCTATGAATGGTAGTGTTCTGCGCCAAATCGCACTCCCTTACTATCATCCAACTGCCGTTATGTTGGTGTATAGTAGCGTGGAGAGATTCCAAAATTTTTGTCAGCACATCATAATGGCTCTTACCCTCGAGGTGGTCAAGATCCACCATTGCATTTGTAAGGGTNTCTACCGGNGATAGCACCTCATCTTTATTTACCAATGAGCTGACCAAAAGGAAATCGCTGGCATTTGTTGGCAACCCACTACTGCCCACCAATAGCTGAATTAGGGCAAACAAGGACTTTTTGCCCTGTGGGGTATAGTCATATAGCTTGAGCTCTCCAAGTCCATCCGTGGCGGTTATTTGCACGTCATAGGGCGGTGCTATGTCTGGCTCAGAATAAAGCTCCGGAGAAATATAGCCAATCCAGAGGCGATCATCATAACCGGTGCCACCCTCAACGTCAACTGTTACAAGAAATTCCTTTGGATCTGAAGTATAGAGTTCCAGAAACTCCCCGTCAACCTTGCACTCTGCATAAATTTCCAATGAAGTACCACAAATAGCACCTGATTTTTCTTTGCGCAAAATGGGTGCACGCCCCAAATTGCGCTTAACTGCACTACCGGCAAAGTTTTTTTGCTTAATGCTGATAGTGTAGCCAGTGCCATTTTGAGAAATAAACTCAAAGTAGTATTTGGTATTATAGCCTGTTACATTCATTACGTTGTAACTTTCCTGCGTTTGTTTTCATTATTTAATACTGCCACCAGTTGACTGCCCTGAGCAACCAAAGTACCCTGCACGTTTACAGTCAGCTCCCTGGTAACAAGACCACTGGTGCCCACTGCCCTTGCGCCTTGGGAGTATGAGGAGCTTGAAGCGTAAGATCCGGATGCAATGTTGCTCATCCCTGCCTTTACTGCTGCACCAAGCGCCACCAGTGCAGCACCTGCTGCTATCGCTACGTAGGGATTGCCAAACTTCAGGGCTTGCTTTACGCCCTCTGCTGCCAACCCCATTTGAATAGCCATCTTACCCACTGCGATTGCTGCCTCTGCAAATGTTGATAATACTGCCTTGCCGAAACTCTCCATTGCATCCCCACCGGTTGCAAGATTACCTATGAGCTCCCCAATGCCGTACGCCATTGATTGAATGGAATCTTCTATCACTCTCGAGAGCTCCACCATCACCTCAGTAATCTCTTTTTCTTCCGGGGGCCTCAACTTAATTGGCACTTCTATCTGCATTTCAGCGCCACCAGGCATTAATGCCCAGGCAGCGTCAGTAGTGGGAGCACCAATAAGCGATGCCCTAAAGGCTTTTTTTCTTTCTAATAATTCTGCTTGTTTGCGCAGCTCCTCACTATATTTTGCAGAGGCATCGGCAATAGAGTTTTCTAACCTTACCAAAGCTCGCAATCTACCAGCTCTATCACGCTCAACCGCTTTTTGTCTATCCAGCGCAGCATTATATGCCTCTTGTGCAGCGAGATTTTCTGGCAATATGTCAGCTATCTCTTTATAAGCAGCCGTTATCTGCCTCATTATTTGAAGCTGCATTTCGGCTCTTTCATTTATCAGGCGTTTAGCCTCATCAAGATATTGTTTGCGCTCATCCGGGAGCAATGAACTGTCTTGCGCTTGTTTTTGTGATTCAAGAATCTCTATTTCCTTATCAATTACCGCATTTCGCATAGCGATAAGGTCTCGCTCCCACCTCATAATATCCTTTGCCAACTGTTCAACCTCTGATGCTCTTATTTTGGCCACCCCTGATGCTGCCTTTGTTTGGAGTAATCCAAGTCCGAGGGCAGAGCCAAAGTCAACTAACCCACTTTTCATGTTGTAGATGGCATTGACGGCCATGTTTTTGAAGTCTGCCCAAAAGGCACTCAAGCCTTTTCGCCAATTATTGGTCATTTCAACCATCGAAGCAGTAGCTTCCAAATTTACCTGGCGTAACACTTGCTGATAGGTGCTTAGATAAGCCTGCAATCCTCTCTCTCCAATGCTTCCCTCGATGGTCTGCCTATAAGCATCTGCCTCCTCTTTCATAAGTTTGAAGGCACCTGCCACCAGTGCAGCAGCAGCTGTTGCCGTGGTACCCAGGAGCGCCATCTTGCTGATGACATTGCCCATCATCTCCTCTCCACCACCAAACCCCTCAACCCAAGCCTGGCCCATCTCCTTGAGGACCTGTCTGAACTCCTTCAAGTGCTTTGTGTTCACGCCGAATTTGCCGGCCATCTGATCAAGCATGTCGCTTGACTGGTCAGCAAATTCCTCAACGCTTTTTATTGCTTTTTGCGAGCCCTCCTCAATGCCTTTCGTGTCGGCATCAAATACAGCTTTTAAATTAAATCCCTTTGCCATCTCCGTCAAGTATTTGTACTAATCGTTTAATGCTTTCCTGCTTTTCCTCTTCGGTCATTTTAAGTGTCGGATTTTCCTCATTTTTTTTCTCTGCATCATAACCCATTTGCCAAAATTTGGTAACGTCATCTATGGGCTTTTNCAAAAAGGGGTTAACCACTCTTGCAGCCAACCCCCTTGCCAACTCACACATCAACCGGTCTCTGCGCTCCCTCTCTTTTTGCCAAGCATCAACGGCAATCCAAAAATCCCCGGGGCGCATCNGACCGAAATCCTCAACTCGGAGACGGAGCAGTCCGAATGCTATGCCTTTGGTCTCTTTGAATGTCGGAACAGACCCTTTTTTTTTGACTCCTTTGCCTCAACATCCTCATTTTCGTTGTCATCTGCTCCATTGTGAATCTTGAATATCCTCAACACCTCCATTACCTTTGTTGCAGTAAGGTATTCTCCTATTTGCTCCGCAGTCAGATTAAACTCCCTCCCTTCCAATCTTTCACCCTCCTTAATGGCACATCGCACCAAAGCAGTCATATCTGTAGGAGCAAAAGAGAATGTAACCAGAGATGCCATATCATCCCTTCCGGTTGCTGCCAAGAATGATGCAGTGGTATTCCAATTAAATTCCACACGGTACTTGATACCGCCTAATTCAATATAGTGTTTCTCCATTTATCAGGTGCCTGTCTTAAGGGTAAATGAACCGCTGATTTTCAGGTTAAGGCCATAGGTGGCCTCCTCTTCCGAGCCGGAGCCTTCGGAGTAGCTGGTGATCACTGCATCACCTTCATACGCTGCGCCATTTCCAGCAACATATTCAACTTCAACAATAGCATCATCTCCGGTAAGCAGAGATAATGCGATTATTTCATCCCTGCTCAGGTGCGTGCCTGCGGTTGCGCCAAGCGTAACAATGCCACTGACGCTGAATGTTACCTCATGTCCTACGATTGCGCTTTTCTTGTTACCTGCATCATCTTTTGTTATGCTATCTTTGGTAACAGCGCTGATGTTGAGATCATCCTGAGTTGTACCTGCCAGTAGTTTATTTTGAATCTTCAACCGGCAGTTGTATCCTAAAATTCTTTCCTCTGCCATGATTTGTTAAATTTTATATTGATTTATTTTATATTCTGCTTTTAAAATCCAAACTCCTTCATAGGACTTTTTATCTTCCATTATGAAGGTTGAATTGTACTGCGGACTTTCAATCCCATTTATGGCCGTTTTTATTGCCGTCATAAGGCTTTCAGCTTGTTCAAAGGTCATGCCTACCACAAAAAGAGTTATGTAGCCTACGACTTTGTAAATGCCCTCTTTGGTCCGCTCTTCTCTATATTCCGGTTCATAAACACAAAAGGGGAGATTATCCGTTTGCGCCTCGCTCAAATAAAGCGTGGATATCGGATCAATAATCTCCTTTAATTTTTGTCCTATCGTGTTCGTCATCTGTATAGTTCGTCTAAGTTTTTCTCTATCGTTTTTTCAAATGTTGATATCACTTCACTCTCTTTTCCCCTAAGGGCATTTTCAAAGAAATTCTGTGCAGGCTGCCCAACCTCATTTCTCCGCTTCCGCCTCAACCTTTTTATGGGATAATCAAAAGAGTGGTTAGGGTCTCTCCTTGTAAGGGTGCCATAGTTCGCCCAGTAGGCTTTGAACCAATCGAATTTCTTCTCACCCTCCATTGCGCCAATGAATCCTACTATCAACGCCCTACCATTGGGCGTTTTTTTAATTCTGTGAGCTACCAACTCTTTCGCAGCAGGAAAGGGAGCTGCTGACTTCAAATCTGGGATAACCACCTGCGCAGCAGCGTAAAGGCTTTTATTGATGATCCTCGTAGCCCTCATGGGTGCTCTGTCAAGGATTCTATGAGCCTCCTCTATGCCTTTGATGCTATGGTAGTGCTTAGCCATTAGCGGTTTTTATTCTTTTAAGGTTTAGCATCATGAATAGCTGCATCCTTTCCATTGGGTCAATACCGGTAATCTCATAATCTCCGCAGCCTATTCTAACCCTGTGCCTGGTTGTTACCGGACATTTGTATGTTATGATCGTCAGCGATTCCGCTTGCTCAAGGTTGCTGTTGCTGTTGAACTCATCAATGTTGGTCCTGCGCTCAGCAAATGAGGTATAAATTGGCGAATAGTCAATAACCACTTCACCCTGCGATCCGGTTGTTTGTACCGGTGCCAGGTAGGTGATCTTCGTATCGAATTTTCCTATCTCTACCTCAGTCATGGCGGTAAGCTCTTAATAGATTTTGTGATGCTCTGGGCAACGCCTCAACACTATCAGTAGGACTCAAAAATAGTGAGGAGGCGTGCATTATAATTGCGTTGACAATGTCCTGATTGTANTCAAAAATTATTTTGAGCGTTGATTCTTCCGGATAATNCCCTCTTATAACCAATTTGCCCTCCGCATAACACCACTGAGATGTTAACACCTCAACATCATTCACACGCACTTTTGTAATGTGTAAACAACGATCTCTTTCAATTTCTATTTCACTTTGGAAAGATCCGGTAAGCTCATAAATGACACGNAGATCCCTGCCAATGAAGCTTGACGTAGCTGCAATGGCAGCATCGAGCTTATCGGTAAGGAGTTCATCGAATGTTTTATCCTCCTCAGGGAGGCGCACATTGCGCTTTAGAGCATCAAGGCTCACGGCTCTACGATTATACCAGATCTTTTCCATCGTGAACAAAAACAATAATTAACCAGACGTTTTATCTAAAAATGAAAAAACTCAAATTAAGTAGTAATGTCTGCAATCTTACAGAAGCTGTCTGCTCTGCGCACACAAACGTCATGGTAGGCATATGCAGTAACTTCTATCACTGCGCTATCCTTAGAGGAGAGAGGGTCAATGAGAATATCAATGCCTCCCCATTGGCCTGCAAGCACCTCATTCCAATTTCCAAATAACATTGCAGAGCATTTTTGTGATGATGTACCCTTGGTTAGATTAGAAGGCACTGCATTAGAAACAAGCACGGGGTAGCCATTGGATATACCATTGCTATCCTTAAGGTAAACCGGATATCCTGCAACCTGGGGCGTAGTTTTTAGTTTACTATTAACCTTTGAGTTGGTAATATAAACAAGTGAGCCGAAAAGTCCATTATCAATACCCACCTCCTCTTCCATTTGCACTAATTTGGCAAAACTAATATTACCGCCATTTGTGCCCATAGCCACAGAGTTGATGCCTGATGCATTAAGCACTCCTGTAGGCTGCCCATCTGAGCCGGTGCCTGCCAAAATTGCTGCATCTAATGCTTCTGCATGAGATCTTATCATATCACGCAAGATGTGTAAATCTACATCGAGTGAGGTTTGCTTGAGTAGATCAAGAGTGTATCCGGACAAAATTTGAAGCCTTTTCGGCGACATCGTTATTGCAGAAAAAGTCTGCTTTTCCTTTGGTGCCGAGGCACCCTCTGCAAGCCAGGATGCTGATGCCCCACCACCCTTTACAATCCTTACATTACCTTGAAGGCCGGTAAGGTAGGTAGCTCCTGCCTTTGCACAAACAAGGTTATTCCTCAAGGCCTCTGCATAACTTATGCGAGTGACGTGGGCAAATTCAGCACCCTCAGTCGCTGTACCAATGTTGTAGAATGGGAAGGGATCTGGTTCGTCGGAGCCTCCTTCTCTCAGAAGGATTGATGGAATGGAAAATCTCTCACCCCCAGTTATTCCGGCGTTAGCACGCTCCTTTATTGCCTCATCATTCATCTCTCTCTCTATTCCTGTGAGATTGTTATAATAGGCCTCTCTAAGGAATTTTGAAATTGAAAACCTCTTNATCTCTCTCTTTTCAGNATCNTGNAGCGGTTTGTTTTTCAAAGCAGCCTCAGCTGCCAATACAGTATTGAGCTCATTCGTTAAGCCCTCAATGTCTCGGAGGATAGCATTTCTTTCTTCCCCCTCTTTATCGCCAAGTGTCGCCATCCTGGCGTTNAACTCAGCTGACAATTCTCTTGATGTTTTCATAATATGTCAATTGATTTGTGCCAAGCTTATTGCAGCATTGGCTTTGGTTAATATTTCTCTTTCGTTTATCTCCGGAGTAGGGTTGTCATCAACCTTTGCATCTTCCGGAGTATCATTTTCTTCAGTAGAACGACTTGCTTCAAGCTCCTGCCTTTCCTCAGCAATGCTGCGCTTAACGGCATTGGGGTTGGCAGGTATGTTCACAACTGATACCTCAATCAGCTCCTGGCCCTCGAAATAGTAAACATCCGGGTCTTCGCCTTTTTCCTTATCGCCCCAGTGGCCAGGCTTTGTGGGCTGGAATCCTACCGATACTCCTTTGATGCTGCCAAATTGGATTTTTTTGAAAATTTTGTCAGCCTTTTNGTTTATATCAGCAGGCTCAAAAGTAGCCTTCACTATCAGCTTGTTATCCTCAACGAATGCCTGGCCATGTCCGAGTACATCATCCGGATCAACGTTTCCATAATCCCCATACACCTGATGCTGATAGCCTATAATGCCGTTTTTCTCATATCTCTTTAAATCCCATTTGTCAGAGGGCAGCACTGTGCCGTAGGAATCGACAGTATTGTCACTTGCCACAAATTCCACCGTTCTATTTTCCTCATCAATGCTCCTAATTTGGGCATCCTCGAGATATCTGCGTTTGATTTTATTTTCCATTATTCTGAATTTTTATTGTTATCATCATTGCTACCAACAGGCACCATATTGAGAGGTTGTAACGGATTATCAAGTCCATCGAGAGCTGGGAGCTCCTCAAGATTCCTAACTTCATTGCGTGTCATAAATCCTGAATTGATGGCATTCCTGTAATAATCGCTCCTCGATTTGCTGTCTCCCCTCATAAAACCTTTGAGATCGAACTTTACGGAATAGTTTGCCTTTTCGTCATCCAGGAAGAGCTTATCCTCAAGCTGATTTTCAAGCCTCTTGCAAATAGGCCTCAAGGAGTGTGTGCCAAAAAATATATTTTGCTGCTCGATATTGCTGAATGTTGCATGGGTCAATTCAGCAAGCAGGTGAGGGGGAACATTAAAAATCCTTGCAATGTCCTGAATAGAAAGCGTCTCACTTTGAATTAGCTGAGCTGCAACTGGATTTATGCTTATGTTCTTATATTTAATGCCATACTCCAACAGCGGAGTTTCAAAATTTCCGGAAGCCTCGGTAAATCGTTTGGTAAAGGACTTATACGCCTCCGTGCCTAAGTTTTGATCAGTTTCAAGCACGCCCTTGATATTTCCGCCTTTACTGTAATATTCTGCTGAAAACTTTTGTGCAGCGATGCCCCTGCCTATTGCAGCAGCATTATAGGTTATTGGGTCAATACCGGTAATCCCGTTAAGCGAAAACATCATAAAGTGTAGCATTTCCCAGTTTAAGTATCTGCCATTGAATTGTTTTTGAAATCCTACTGGACAATCAACTTCAAATATCTTTTGCCCATCAACGAATCCTATCTTTACGTAGCGAGGGTGTATTTGGTGTAAAGCTACCGGAATACCCTGGTCATACCTGATAACCGCAAAGGCATTACCCCACCCTTGTAAATTGGCATTAATGGTAAACCAAAAGGTAAAAATGTCAGTATAATTATTTGGCCTAATGCTCAAAAGGCGATTGGCAGCGTGATCAGCTTTTTCCCAACCTCTTTCGGAGCGGAATTTTACACTTTTAGGCAGCGCAGCAATATTTTCAGCAAGCAGTTTTATTGCTGCATATACGGCAGTAAACTTCAGAGCTGAATCTTGAGACACATTTACACCGAAGTCAATTTGTTGCATGCCGATGGGGCTCACAATATCGGATTGCGTTCCAAAAAAGATATAGCGCATTGCTGCACTTGTACGTTGAAAGAAATTTTTACGTGCCATTTACGTGCTTTTGCCTTTAGTGTAAAATTACTAAATAGACAAATGCACTTTTGAGTTAGAAAAAAAATGTTATCATATTTTGCAAAAACGCAACACATTTGGTCATATTTTGCAAAAACGCAACATTTTAAAGGCCGAGATTTATGGTGCGAAGGGTGTAATTTTCATAAATTCTGTCCTTTTGCTCATCTGCGACAAATGCCATCCAACCACCAATTGCATTTATTAATGCCACCACTCCATCAACCTTATTACTGGATTTTGATTTATGAATTTTGACATTTTCATTCGCATCCTCATAAATTGCAACATTACCAAGCATCCACCTCAACACGGGATCTCCACGAAGATCTATTTCTGCACCAACTATCATACTCTCGAGTTTTTTTGTCGGCTCAGACATATTCCTAATTCCCTGAGAGTATTCTGCCAATATTTCGCTCAATCCATCATTGGTTAAATTTTGAATAACGCCGTGATATGCCTTGTAGGGGTCAAACGCTAATCTCTTGCAGTTATATCTGCGAATTATTTCGGCAATATCTGCACTCATTGCATCAACGTCAAGCACGTTGCCCTGCATTTCATGAATCCAACCCCCTTGATGCCATTGGGAGTAATTCACTCCATCCTTTTGTGCAGGATCATATATCTTGGACTTCGGTAGCCAGTAATGCATGATAACCGGCTTGTATTGCTCCTCCGGAAACCAAAGCGCAAGGGCGTTGAAATCTACATGAGAGGCTATATCCAGCCCTGCAAAGCAGGTGCAGCCCTCAAGATCTTCCTTTGAGGTGTTATAATTGCAGGCAGCGACAAATTCATCTTTAATCCATACATCCGGAGCATCTACCCACAAATTAAGATTTTTTGTTTTAAAGTTAGTTTCTGTAGTGCCACCCTTTTTGATTGCCTCGTCACACTCCTGGCGAATGTATTCAGGCCTCAAAACTTTTCCATAACTCGGATTGACCTTTCTCCATACCTGGGGAGAAGTCCAGTCATCTCCCTCATCCGGAGTGAAGATTAAGGCAAATTGGTTATTTTGCTTAACCTTGCCTCTCAAAAGATCGCAAAGGTAATTCGTCTGCTTGAAGTAGGGGAGAGATAGATCCCTCCCTGCCGTGGTAATTGTCAAAATCAAAGATTGGCGCCTGGCACCGGTACCGGACTTGAGCACCTCAAAGAGTTCGTTTGTTTTCCAGGCGTGGCGCTCATCACATATTGCACAGTGAGGATTGCTGCCATCCTTATTGCTGATCTCTTTTGAAAGCGGTTTGAACGAGCTGACGGTTTTCTCAAAAACAATTGAATGGGCGAATGTCTTAAGGATTTTTGATAGTAAAGGAGAATTTCTAACCAACTCTTTTGCCGTTTCAAACACAACACGTGCCTGGTCGCTATCCGTGCCTGCGGAGAATATTTCAGCGCCCATCTCTCCATCAATGCACATCATTGCCAGGGCGATGCCTGCTGCAAAGGTACTTTTGCCATTTTTACGAGGAATGACGACATCTGCGTATCGAAATCTGCGGTAACCGGTTCTGTTGTGCACCCAACCGAATAATGAGCACACGGTAAATACCTGCCAATGTTCCAGAATGAATTGCTGTCCTGCCATTTCGCCCTTAAAATGGCGAAGTAGATTAAAGAAATTGCAATATTTAACTCCCAGATCTAAATCAAAGCGATAACCTTTAAGCCTTTTGAGGTCTTTTAAATGGCGTTCAACCGCCAGGCGCTCCATAAGGCAACTGTCTTTTTTGCCACTGCTAACCTGCCTTATGTAGTTATTGAATCGCCTCTTATAGTCTGGTTTCTTCTCTATCACTCTATTGCCTTCATTATCGCCCTCATAGGGTCAATTTGTGACTTTGTAATTTTAAGCGATTGCTTGCTCAAGGGGCTCATCCCAAATCCTTTGCCTATTTTCTCCAGCATCTCGGTTGCTTTGGCAGCTATTTTTATATGTGGATTTTCCGCAGCCTTATCGGAAGAAAAATCTATAAGCCCTTGCTTATTGATATTTTCCGCAGCCTTAAAAAACATTTCCCCCCAATAGGCATACATGCTTATTTTGTGAACATGGGCGTGCTCGAGTATCCCCATTTGGGCANCATAACGCAAAGTNTCTTTAAAGAGCATCATTCCATATTCTCCAAGCACTTTCGTAGTTGGAAGATTTGGCTTTATCTTCTCTACATCATCCAATGTAAGCAAGTTTATCCCCGGTGTTGGGGTTTCTGCCCTGCATGGGCGCAAAGTACCCTGCAAAGCTTTTGTTTTATCAAGTTTTTTCGGTCTGCCCATGAGTTTAAAAATTACAAATTACCTACGATGTAACAATGTTGTTATATTTTTGATTTATTTTGGATGACCGCACACGGGGTTGGGGCTGTGGTCTTGCGCCAAAACGGCTCAGAGATTTTGACCCCCCTACCCTTCTGGGTGTTTCCTGCGCCATTTTTCTATCAGTTTTTTATCTCTGTTGCCCTTTTGTATGTTGCACCGGCGACAAAGCGCCTGCCAATTTGTCTGGTCCCAAAAATTCCCACAGACCGGCCAGGGGATTATGTGATCAGTTACCTCTGACGGCACCAAAAGGCCTTTCTTCCTGCAACTCTCACACATTGGGTGCGATGCCCTGAATGAAGCAGATGCCTTTGTCCATCTGTGAGTGTGGTAAGGATCATCAGATCTCTGACGGTGTTGCATTGGTCTTGTCTGTGGCCTTCGGTGTGATCCAAATAAACTTATTGACTTAGGTCTTTTCATAAATCTTTCTAACTTTCATAAATCTTTTCACCTCCCCCCACGTGTAGCGTGTCGTGCCATCAATTGGAGTTATCATGCCCAGTCTTCTATATCGTGCCAAAGTGTTGGATGAAACGTTGAGCATCCTCGCTGCCTCCGACTGGTTGAAGGTTTTGTTTTCAAAAACTCGCATCATCTCTTTTACTTGACGCATCTCTATCTCAAGCGTTGCCACTCTGCGTAAAAGCCCTATTTCAACTTCTGNTTGTTGCATGCATCCAATCGTTTACTGTTTTTTGAAATTGTTCAAATTGTTTGCAAACAGAGTATTTGTAATTTTGTTGCTCTATTTGCAATTGCCATTGCTTTTGTTTTTGCGACTGATAACCAGATGGGCTTTTCATCTCNATNAATANCCCATGATANATTTTGTCATCTATCCGTGCCGGCATAGCCAGGAATAGATCTGCTACTCCGCTGACCACTCCCTCTGCCTTGAGCTTTCCTGCGGTTGCTTTACCTCTCTGCCCTCCATTAGGAATGGCAAAGAGCAGATACCTATAAGGAAACCATTGGTAGCGAAACCAAGTGACGCACCTTTTCTGCAATCTATGCTCAAGGTCTTTGCGCATGGTGGTTGGCCTCTCGGTTATCAAAACGTCTGCCTTCATGGAATCTTATATGTTAAATCAACTCTTAGGTAAGATAATTTGCCACAATTAGTACAGCGATTAATCAGCACTAACTGCACGACCTTTCCGGTAGGGTCTTTTATTTCCTCGATTCGGAATANATCGCTTGGATGTAAGCCAAATAGGCATAGCAATAAATCAAATTTGTTTCTCATAACTAAAGTCAGTTTTGCCTTTATTAATTTATCTCTTACACCACTCTGTGCAGGCATAATCGTAGCCCAATCGCCTTTCTCCTTTGCAATAACCTGCTACCCAAAATTTGCAAGAATAACAGTAGTGAACTTCACCAAACATTATATTTTCTTATAGTTTGGTCTGACGGCAGGATTCGAACCTGCGGATAGGATTGTGTTTTAAATTGTGAAAGTAACCTATGAAAAAAAGAGTTTTACCTATCACCACGCTTGTAGTGCCACCAACCACATTCGTCAGACTTGTGNAAAAATTTGAATAAATACTACGTTATAAGCAAGTGCTACATTTCGTCTCCAAAGAGAGTTCCTGCTTGTAAATCTTTTTCTTTTCTTTTTTCTTCCACCCTCTTTTTTGAAATATTGAAATATTTATCATCTAATTCTATTCCGATAAAGTTCCTGTTAGTATTTATGCAGGCTACACCTGTACTTCCACTTCCCATTGTCAAATCAACCACTAAATCACCTTCGTTGCTGAACGTCTTTATTAAATCTTCGAGCAATAAAACAGGTTTTTGAGTTGGGTGATAGCCGCCATAATCTTTTTTATATTTCAGTATGTTGCTCTTGTATTTTTTGCCCTCCCATAAATTGAAAGTACTTGCAAATTTTTTTTTAAATTGGTCGTCTATCTCTTTTATTTCGTTGTATGGCTTTTGAAAATATCCTGTTTCTTGCAGTTTGTTATAATTTTTCTCCGTTGGTATGTTAAATTGCGCTCCATTTGTAAAGTAATGCCCCCCCCATTTTATTGCCAAGTAATCTATTTACATCGCTTTGGTTCATTCCAGTTTTTTCTAATTCAGACATAAAGTAATCAATCAATGGGTGACTTCTTTCTAAATCGTATGTTTTACTAAATATCAAAATATCTTCATAATAATTAACCATTGCTTTTTTAGCAAATAAACAATTTGCAAAGTCGTTTTTTTCCCAAATAGCGCGGTAAGAAAAAGGGATGTTTGGTATTGCTTTGTTTATTAATTCGGTTGTAAAAGGTTCTTGGCCAAATAAAACCATTTTACCATTCTTTCTTAATATTCTGTTTGCTATTTTGTAAATTTCGTTTGTATCTATAACATTATCCCATTGAACATTATCACAATAATCATAAAATTTAGCGCCTTTTACTGTACCATAAGGCAAGTCAGTCAATATCAAATCAACACTTCCACTTTCTATTTTATCGCTTTCAATTAAGCAATTTCCTTGTATCAATTCTATATTCATATTTCAATATTTTTATTTTTCCATCGCACAAAAAAGAAAAGAAAAAGGTTTCGTTCCTCGATTCAAGTTCTGTTCATTTATTTTGATTGACATCTCGTGTTACTTAGAACGATGGCATAAATAAAGAACGCAATGCCTCGCTATAACTTAGCAGACATCCTCTGCCTACCTTGCCTCACTCTCGTAAGCATCTACATCGATCGCTTGATCCGGCTTGTTTTCCGGAACGCCACCACCGCCGGAGCTGGTAGGTGCAGTATTGCTCTTTGGTCTTAAAACATCAAGGCACACCTGATCTCCGACAAAATAAATGTGCTTTGCAATTTTCTTCTGTAGCTTCATAACTGCAGAATGCTTGCGCTCATCTTTCGGCTTTTGGCCGGTGAGTTTCACTATTCGCTCTTGATAACTTAACAATCCCTTTTGCATCTTTTCAATGGCAATTGACTGAACTTTAATTTTTGCCTTTAAATTGCCGTTGCGAATTGTTAAAACGATTGCTACTACTGCCAGAGCGAGTAGCAATACAATTAAAATGATAACTTTCATAGCGTTAAATTTTTAAGATTTAAATTTTTATATGCTTTTTCTCTGTCCGATTCAAGACACCCATCTGAGTGGATTAACCTGCGAAATGGAGTAACTCCAAGCTTGCAATCCCCCAACATAGGCTTGCCGTCATAGCCCAGCTTATGCTTTTCAGTAACCTTTTCACACCACTNGCAATTTTTGCAAAGGCGATCCTTNGTTTTGATTTTATATTTTTTACTCATAGCTCTGTTTTTTTTGCAGCATAAGCAGCAGCATAAATTTCCTCGAGGCTACCGGTATAGCCCTCATCTTGCAGCCAGGTTATTTTTGTGTTGCCTAAGTCGGCTAACGGATGAGGAGGCACCGGTCTGCTATTTGAAGTTGCAGCAACCTTCCCAAAAGTGCCATTGTATTCCGGTNGCCACTTTCCCTCTCTCCAAAGGCAGTAGTTTTGGTAATCCTCATTTACCCACCTTTTGACCATCATCCGGGTTTGNTCCGGAGTAGGAGGCTGCTTTGCCTCAAGCTGCCTGGCAGGAGGGATAATCTCCCTGCGCCTGCGGACATAGGCTGCCCGTTGATCTGAGTTCACATAAGCCGAAGTCCAGTTGTAGAAAGTCAAAGGGTTTAAACCATACCACCCCCCAAACTTGCCACGCACTCCTGCGTTGAGGATTATCCTAATCTCGAGTGTATCGAGATAGGAAAAATCGTTAAGAAGGTCCTGCGTGAACGCCCCGGCATACACCACAGCATCCTCACTCTCTATCTTTCTTCCACAATAGAGCGATAATTGGATGATGCTGCCGGCAATGGTATTGCTCAGTTGAGCAACCCTGTTGCCATCATTGCACCAATCCCTGATGCTGATGTATTGTTCCGGCTTGACAGGCAAATTTTTCATAATGCTGCTGTTAGTTTGTCAAATTGCTTTCTACTATGCTCAAAGACTGANTCNCTCCGTGGGGCTATTGACGGGTTTTTAAACCGGTAGTTTCCAGCCTCAAGTTTTAGCCAGTTGTTATCATTTTTGATTAACCAATCAAAATTGAACCAGCCACCTTCTTTGCAGAAATCGCTTGCCTCTGCTGCCTCTAATAGCGCAAGGTATCGCTCCTTTGATCCCCACTCCTTAATGCGAAGCTTTGTTTTTTCTTTGCGAGTTTTTGATAGTGCTTTTACTTTGCTGAAGGAAGTTGTGTGTGCGTTCCACAGCTTAACCACTGCAACGACATCAAATTTTTCCTCAACATCATCCTCAACAATTTTTGAAGGCGACATAAGTTCTACGTCAGTAGAACTATTATCTACATTAACATTAACATTATCTTTATCTTTATCTTT
>JGI24707J26582_10001550_pt1 | contig 17976 bp, 15 predicted proteins | sample BioPla1DNA1_FD_26582 | JGI IMG/M metagenome (IMG submission 26582)
TGGTTGTATACCGGCGATATGGCTCGCATGGATAAAGACGGGTTTATTTACTTGGTTGACCGTAAAAAGGATGTCATTATTTCCGGCGGCGAGAATCTTTACCCGGTTCAGATTGAAGATTTTCTCCATAGAAATGATGCTATAAAAGATGTTGCAGTTATTGGCCTGCCGGATAAGCGACTTGGTGAAATTGCCGCGGCTGTAATAGAGTTAAAACCGGATCGCAAGTGTACTGAGGAGGATATAATTAAATTCTGTGCTGCCTTGCCGCGCTATAAGCGACCGCGCAAGATAATATTCGGCGACGTTCCGCGCAACCCCACTGGAAAAATTGAAAAACCGAAGTTGCGGGAAAAATATTGTGCAGCCAACTTAATAGCAGCTCAAACTCAGAATTAAAAATAAGGTCTCATCCTTTGGAGGATTGAGACCTTATTTTTGTTGTGTTGAGAACTGCTATGCATTACAGACGACTAGCTTATAGCCATCTTAACAAACACATTATTTCTTAGTTTTGGGAGCTAATTCCTTAGAGAGTTCCATTTGCGCTTTTTTCGCGCTTTTCTTTGGCCCGCGGCCAGGTTTTTTATCACCCATACCTGTTCCCTCCCCCCTTCAGAAGTTTAGGCTAGTATATGTAAGGGAATCTCAATATATTCGTAAACTAGAACTGAGGGAAGCCCGGAGACGGCTCCTTGTTAAGATTTCACAGCCTGATCCAGGTTTGCGGAATCAGATCTTTAGTGCAGAGATCTGTATTTTCAAACCACTCATTCGGTGTAATAACGATCTTCCGCGGATGATTGTTGAGCCATGCGCCCCACCAGCTAAAAGTACTGTTGGCCGTGATTACATGCCGAGCCTGGGACATCAGCCAAATTTCTTCATAATCGCATTGAGGGTCTACTTTCTCATTAAATTCAAGGTTGGACTTGCCTACGAAGGCCTGTTTGCACCATGGTAAATCATCAGAAAAAACAAACCAGCGTAAGTTTGCGAAGCGCTGCTCAAGGTAATTCATGGCCTTATTGTAGTAGCTGAGCGGAAGCATACGATGAATAGTAGAATGGGTATAGTCTCCGTGCCGAACGTGGACGGAGACCGATTGGCAGCTGTTCATTCGTTCAGCTATTTGCAGGCTGCGAGCAGAAATGGTAGTGGGTGTGAAATCGGCCCTTATTACAGAGGCTATATCGGTAAAATACTGCTCACTCTGCCAGTAGCTTTTCCATAACAGTACACTGTCTGTAATTTCATAAATAGCGGGGTAAAAATGAAAATGAGGCTCTTGAAGGGCATATATTCCGTTGGATTGAATTAATCCGAGCAACTCTCCCGGCGAACTGATAAGAGTTGCTTCGATATTAAACTTATTTAAGGAGAACTGACGGAGGTGATTGAACTTATATAAACTCACATCGAGATATAAACGCTTATTTAATCGCAGTGCCAAAGCCCTCCCGCACGCATACTGAAACATCTGGTTTCCTAGGCCGCCAATTAACTGCACTATAACCATAAACTTCACCTTCTTCCCGCAAGTCCTATTCTTGTTATATGAAAACTCATAAAGTATAAAACATTGAAAGATGTTATAATAGTTATCAAATTAACAGGAGTTGCTTTGGATGAGATTTATTGGCTGTAAAACTTTATTGCTTGATAATATAAAAAATGTAATTCATGAAAATGTCGCTTGCGCTCAAACATTTTGCGATATTTTTGCAGGTACCGGGGCAGTATCAAGATACTTTAAAAGTTGGTTCGAGGTCTCCTCCAATGACTTATTATATTTTTCTTATGTACTTCAGCGGGCAACAGTCGAAAATGATACTAAACCGTTATTTAAAGGTTTGAAAAATGTGATTGGCGATATAAGTCCTATTTTGTATTTAAACTCGTTGGCTGAAAGTCCGGCAGATATAGAGCAGGACCAATGCTTTTTCTTCAATACATATTCACCGGCTGGCAATAGAATGTATTTAACCGAAGAAAATGCCTTGCGGATCGATTGGGCCAGAATTTTCATCGAAAAGTGGCGGAGTCAGCAATTAATTAATGATAATGAATATTTTTATTTAATTGCCTGTCTTGTAGAGGGTATTCCATTTGTATCCAACATTGCAGGAACATATGGAGCTTTTCTGAAATCCTGGGATAAACGGGCCTATAAAAAGTTTGAGTTGTATGAGCTGGAAGTAGTTTCGAACGGCAGGAACAACCGAGCCTTCAACTTAGACGGCAACGATCTTGTAAGACAACTTAAAGGTGATATATTATATATCGACCCTCCTTATAATGAAAGGCAGTATTTGCCTAATTATCACTTATTGGAAACGGCAGCCAGGTACGATTATCCGCAAGTTAAGGGAGTTACCGGGCTAAGGCCGTGCGCTAGCGGGAAATCGAACTATTGCAATAAAAAAATAGTATGCGATGTTTTTTATGATTTAGTAAGTAATGCGGACTTTAAACATATTATCTTAAGTTATAATACTGAGGGCTTAATGCCAGTCGATGATATAGAAAGAATCCTGAAGACGGTCGGAAATCCTGCAACTTATAAAGTTTATACGATAGACTATCGCAGGTTTAAAAGCCGGAAAACCTCCTTTAACGGACAGATTAAAGAAATGTTATTCTACATACGAAAATGAGGAGAAGAATTTGAAGAATAAAGCAAACAACTATATTAAGAGTCCGTTAAATTATATTGGTGGGAAATACCGAACTTTACCCCAACTTCTTAGTTTTTTTCCGCAGAAAATTAATACATTCGTGGACCTATTTGCAGGAGGGCTTAATGTAGGATTAAACGTTGCCGCTAATAGGATTATTTTTAACGATCACAATAAGTATCTCGTTGAAATGTTTACAATTTTTAGCAAGCAAAGTGAGGAAGATACATTAGCGGCCATTAAAGAGCGGATAAATAAATATCAATTATCGCTTGTCAATGCAGGAGGTTATAATAAACTAAGAGCTGACTATAATGATTCACGCGACCCAATAGATCTTTTCGTATTAACCTGCTATGCGTTTAACCATCAAATCAGATACAATAAGAAACATGAGTTTAACACCCCGTTCGGTAAAGAACGCAGCTCGTTTAACAAGAACATTGAAAAAAATCTAATCAACTTTATTAGGGCGCTAAAATCAAAGAACATAGACTTTGAATGTCAAGATTTTAATAAATTTAACTTTACTCGATTATTCAGCGCGGATCTGGTATATTGCGATCCGCCGTACTTAATAACCACTGGCTCGTACAATGACGGAAAAAGAGGGTTTAAGAACTGGACCAAGCAGGAAGAACGTGAACTGCTTGCGTTGTTAGATGGTTTGCATTTGCAGGGGATTAAGTTTGCATTATCTAATGTTCTGGAACATAAAGGTGTACGAAACGAGCTCTTAACATCTTGGTCAAGCCGTTATAAAGTGAATTTTATCGATATTGATTACTCCAATTGTAATTATCAGTTTAAAGCCAAAGATCAAAAGACAATCGAAGTGCTTATTACTAATTTTTAGAGCGCTAGTAAGCCAGGCCTTTAAATCGATTGAAGGCCTGGCTTGTTTTTCTTGTATGAAAGCGGAACATTAAATTCTTTTAGAACACCTAATTGTCTGATGGCGCGATAAACCCCTCTAGTTATATGAAACATGGGGACAGGGACGATGTTTCACGAAACGAGGCGATTAATTACGCTGAATCATTAACGAAGCTTTTTTGAGATGAAGAGAACCGTAAAACTTAGCGATATAAGTAAATTTATTAAGTAACCATTCCTTTTAAGCTTACATAGTATAGATTAGATAATAAAAAGGAGTGATGTTAGTGTATAGAGATTACGATTACCGCCGCCGTCCGTATCCTACTAAGACTTGCCGCAGGGTTGTCCAGAAGGTTACTCATAATGCACCTGGAACGGTATTACGCGTACACATTCCAGCTGGGGCGGTTATTAGTCTGCTTAATCTGGCGGAAATTTGTTCACCACATGGCATAAGCTTGCTCGTAAGAATACCTTTCTTAAGCGGAACTTCAGGCTTCAATAATTTTGTCAGTGCCATAACCAGTGCTGGGGGCACAGCTCATCCGATAGATGACTGTTCCTGCGAAGAAGATTTCTACTATGATCCTTGCTGCCGATAATTAGTTGATTGTACTAAACTAAAGAATAAGCCTTGGATCTTATAGAACTCTGAGGTGCTCCATGTCAAATAGACAGTGGAAAAAAAGAATTTAGGATGTCAATCTTTGAGTAAAGGTTGGCATCTTTTTTATGCAGCTATATTGATAATGTGAAACACGGGGACAGGGACATTGTTTTACCAAAAGAGAGATGATATATTATTTTTAGAGGTGAGGACTGTGGCAAGAAAACCGAGGAAAAAAAGCAACAGTGGGGTATATCACATCATATTACGCGGAATCAATAGGCAAAGCATCTTTGAAGATGATGAGGACCGGTTAAAATTCATTAGAATCCTTACAAGATATAAGGAAATTAGTGAGTGCCGGATATTCGCTTATTGTTTGATGGATAACCATGTGCATCTTATGCTGCAAGAACTCAAAGAGCCTATTAGTTTGATGCTTCAACGAGTCTGTTCGAGTTATGTTTCTTGGTACAATGCCAAACATGAACGATGCGGTCATTTATTCCAGGAGAGATTTAAAAGTGAGCCCGTAGAAAACGATAGTTATTTCTTAACAGTTTTGCGATATATCCACCAAAATCCAGTGAAGGCAGAAATCGTAAGAGATATTGCCGAATATCAATGGAGTAGTTATAGTGAATATACGAAACACAGTATAATTGTTGACAAAGAATACGCTTTACGCATGTTTTCAGATAGACCAGACGAATCAGTTGAACGATTTGCACAGTTTTCAAGAGAATTGAACGCAGATTCTTGTCTTGAAATTCCAGAAACTAAAACGAAACTTAGCGATGACGACTTACGACGAATCGTTAGACATCGATTTAACATCGATGTATCGAGGATATGCAACGAGTTGAAAGAAAATCAAAGTGAGATTTTGCGAGGAATGAAAGAGGTTGAAGGTGTTACAATTCGCCAAATAGCTCGATTAACGGGCTTATCGACAACAAAGGTATGGAGATCATGAAACAGGGTCCCTGTCCCCGTGTTTCAAAAGTATTGTTAAGCTTAAAGAGGCCGCCTAAAGCATGTCATGCAGCTTTGGACGACCTCTTTTATAGCTTTATCGGAAAAGTTTTTCTCGCATTTTTTCTTTAACTTTCTCGGTAACCTGTTCCTTTACCTGCTCTTTTACCTCTGCTCGTGATGTCGGTAGATTGCGTTCCTGAAGCTTTTCCATCACGCTTTGGCTAAGCTGTTCAGGATAAAAAACTCCGAAATCAGTCTTAACGACAAGTTCGCTGACTTCAGCTTCTGCCGATCCCCGCTTTATGAAACTGCCGGTTAGCGTTTTGAAAGCTATACCGTAGGCCTTGCCGTCATATATAGTGAAGCTACCTTGGATAATAGGCGCTGTAGCTGAACCGGCTGCTGTTCCTGTTAATGATAACGGGCCTTTAACATCTTTTGTTGTTAACTGGGAGCTATCTAAGCCACTGCCGGAGATAGATAAGGCGAACTGCTCTGAATCCGGGTAAATATCGCCGTTGGCTGCAATAGTACCTCCGATTGTGGCACCATCAGCCGTTAGCAGTTTAAGCGTTTGCTGAGCATATGAGAAAGTCCCGTTAATACCGCTGATGATCATATTGTCGAATTGAAGACTGCTAAGGTTGAAGCTGCCGGCAAGCACCGGTGACAATACAGAACCGGTAACCTTACCTTGCGCTGCCAAGACTCCGCCGGCCGGAAGACCGGGCAACAGGGCTGCCGGATTGCCGGAGGGCATTTCAACAGTAAAATCCAGTGTTTTTTCACCGTCTGCTGCTGTCAGTACATGGCCTGCCGCGGTAATAGTCTGGCCTTTATACATAGCTTGACCATTTTTAATCTGAATAGTATCGCCCTGCTTTTCGAATTGGGCGCTACCCTGTGTCAAAGCCAAAGCCCCGGCAGTATTTACACCGGAAAAGCGTCCTGCTAGCGTCTTAAGCAGTATAGTGCCTGATGTAGTATCTTTGCCGATTTTAACGGTTATTTCATCGAGATTGCCGTCGGTTAACTGAATTGGATCATCCGTAACCGTAAGTCCCAAGGCGACTAAATCCATTCCTGTTGCGGACAGCGTAATTTCTGAAGGACCTTGGGTTCCCCATTGTCCGTCCAAACTAAGTGTCGCATTATTTAATTTGCCGGTCGCCGATAGTCCGAGCTGATTTGCCTGACGAAAATCAAGTGTGCCGGACAGCTGCTCGACAGTCTTTTCGAAAAAGTCTGATTCCAGATGAAGTGTACCGTTCTGAACTTTTACCAGCCCAGAAAAGTCAGATTGTTCGTCAGTTTTTGTCTTAAGAAGCCCATCCCAGTTCAGCTTGTTCTGACGATAGGCCAACCAAAGTTCTGGTTTGTCTACGGTTACACCTTTTATCAACTGGGGCCCAAGTTCTCCTTTCAGCAAGTTGCTCCAGCTATAATTAATCTGTACCCGCTCTATCCTGGCAAGCGTTTTGCCGCCCGTATCAAGCACCTGCACGTCTTTCGCCACCACATATCCTAATATAGACAAATCGATGCCGCCGACAATGACCTGGCCATTGACGGCCTCGCTGGCACCCGTTAGCAGCGACTGTTCAGCTTCTTGACGTACTTTATCTGCGGCGAATTGAAAGAGGATTATTCCGACTAAAAAAACTACAGCCAATATGATTAAGCCGATTTTTTTCCTGTTCCATGTGAAATGGGGTTCCGTTATTGATAGCTGCTTTTCTTCATTCACGGTTCACGCCTCCTGCCTTTCCGCAGTGGGTAGACTGCCTCCTGCAGAATGTCCCTCTTATATTATAAAGTGTGAGCCACACCAGTACAAGACAGATGGTTATAATTCCCAATATTTAAGTTTGCCTAGGTCGACTTAAATATTTAACCCTTATTAGCGATTAGAGTCTGTTGGCCTAAGTAATTAGGACATTAAAACTAAAATGCAGATTACAGAAATGCAGGGATTTTGTAATTTATGGCAAACTTATGCAGTATAACATGCGGGCTAATTAGGAGTGAGTTAATGGAATTTTTCTATACAATAACGATTGGGGCAACAATTGGCACATTTGCTATGATAATGGCCTATTTATATCTTTACGTAATGTTCCGCGAACTCAGCATGGGCTTATGGGTAGCCAGCTGGTCGGCTCTTTTCCTACGGATTATTCTTTTTGATTCCGGCATGTTTGCATGGATAAACTCGTTATGGGGCTTTTCCATTTTTTCAATTCTATTACTATCAAGCTGCATATTATTTCTCTGGGCAGCATATCGCTTTGCCGCTAAACCAGTTAATCATCGCTGGATAATCGGTGGAATTTGTGCCTTTTTACTGAGTATAACGCTTAATTATTTAGATTTTCCGTTAGCCTATAAGCTTACGCCATTAGCTTGGTTTTGCAGTTTTGTTTTAATATGGGCCGGTGTGAGTTTCATTAAATATTTTAAAGGAGAATTCCTAAGTAATCGTATTTTGGGATCTTTATATATAATTTGGGGGCTTCATACATTTGACATGCCTTTTTTAATTGATATACCTCAATTTGCTCCGTGGGGCTATATGATCGAGGGCCTCCTGCGGTTTGGGGTTGCGCTTGCAAGTATGATGTTTTATTTAGAGCAGACACGAATAAATTTGGCCCAAAAGGAATCTCAATACCGCTTATTAGCAGAAAATGCTGTAGACGTAATATATCTTTATAAAGTCCAGCCTCAAGCCAAAGTTGAATATATCAGCCCGGCAGTAACAGCTATAACTGGTTATCGACCGCAGGATTTTTATAATGATGCTAGCTTGCTGTCCGCTATTATTCACCCCAATGACATACCGCAGTTTGATAACTTTATGCAGAATTCCCACCCCTCAAGCACATTGCCGCTTATGCTGCGAATAATTCGCCGGGATCAAACAGTAAGATGGGTAGAACAGAATGCAGTGCATCATTTTGATCAACTTGGTAATCTTGTATCGATCGAAGGTATTATTCGCGATGTCACAGCGCGAAAAAATTTAGAACAAAGCGTATCGCGGCTTGATAGAATGAATATAATCGGGAAGATGGCTGCTAATGTAGCCCACGAGATCAGAAATCCGCTGACGACAGTTCGGGGCTACCTACAAATGATGGCTAATAAAAAAGATTTTGATTCATATAAAGATAGATTTGAACTAATGATTGATGAATTGGATAGAACTAATTTGATTATTCGCGAATATTTGTCACTAGCTAAAGATAAGCTGGTTGAACTGCAGAAAAAAGACTTGAATACCATCATTAATTCCCTGCTGCCCTTGCTAGAAGCTGATGCAATTGCTAGCAGCTCCCGTATAAAAAGAGAGTTTGGCGATATACCACTATTGTATCTTGATGAAAATGAGATTCGTCAGCTTTTACTTAACCTTGTTCGTAATGGTTTAGAGGCGATGCCGCAAGGCGGTGACCTGCATATTAGTACTTATCATATTGATAATGAAGTTGTCTTAGCAATTCGAGATCAAGGTGGCGGCATACCTGCGCATATCCTTGACAACCTTGGGACACCGTTCCAAACAACCAAAGAAAACGGAACCGGTTTAGGCTTGCCGGTATGCTACCGAATTGCGAGTAGGCATAATGCTACTATAGCTGTTGATACAAACAAAAGCGGAACAACTTTTTTCGTTCGGTTTAATATTTAAAATGGGATAGTTAACCTCAAAATAGCTCTCATTCCTTAATTAAGGGTGAGGGCTATTATTTTTTTACTAATTACAAAAAAATACAATAGTAGGGATAATTTTACAAATATCGTATTTTACATTTAAAAGGGGGTGTAAATAAATGGTTACATAAGCTGCGTTATTCGTGTTAACAAAAAGCAAAAGGAGAGGATGTTCTTGGAGAAAATTCAGATTGGGATTGCGTCCACAGAGTATGAAAAAGAAGCAATTTTTCGGCTTCGATACCATATTTATGTTGAAGAAATGTACAGGCAGCCTGTTGTAATTGACCATGGCAGCAAAATGTTATTCGACGAATTAGACAAATGGGCTTTTTTGCTGTACGCCAAAATCGGTTCCGAGATTATAGGTACTATGCGGGTTAACATCGGCTTAATTGAGCAGTTTCCCCGTGGCTTAGCCAAACTTTTATACATGGATAACTTTAAAACTTTTTGTCAAGAGAGCGGCTGCCCTTTAGTTGCGTTTAGCTCTAAATTAATGGTATCCCCGGCTTACCGGAATTCACCGGCATTGCACTTGCTTTCAGCCAAAGGGTATGAACTATATTGCAACCACCATGTTCAGTTTAACTTTGGTGGTTGCAATTTTTATTTGCTCCGCCTTTACGAGCAGTTTGGCTGTCGGCGTTTTGGCCGCAATTTTATCGATCCTGGCTATGGGATGCTAACGCCATTCGTCTTAATGGTGAATGATGCCAGCCACTTAAAAGCTGTTCGTTCACCGTTTATTCGGATAGCAAGAAAAAGAGGGATAGATGATCGAACAGCGACGGAGTGGTTCTATCAGGAATTCCCTGAGGCCGCTTCTGGAATTAATAGTCAGCTAGTTACAGAGGAAGAATTGTGGGATTTTTTATGTCAAAAATTAGGCGGGCTGCCGCAGGAAATTATACCTGCTCTAAGGGGCTTAACCGAAGTTGAAGCGAGGAGCTTTTTGTATAGTACCAGTGTTAGTGTCCACTGCTATCCTGGGGATCATTTAATCACTGCAGGGCTGATAAGTGATGAATTAAATATTTTGATGTCCGGTAGATTAATATCCTTTGATCAATCTTGCAGATCAACTAGTTTAGTTCACCCCGGCCAGCACTTCGGTAAAATCGGCTTATTTGGCCAAGCAATACAGAACGTTAATATCAAAGCTGATACTGATTCGGATATATTAGTAGTTTCACGTCAAGCATTCACCTCATTTAGCCGTTCTAAGCCGGGTATTGCTTATAAAATTAAGCGCAACTTGTTATCAGGATCAACGGAAGCTAATTTTAGGAGGATAATAAAATGAAAAATAAATTAGAGATACTTCTTGTTAATAGTGTCGCACCGCGTCAGCGAATTGCCTCGGATGCAGCGTTAGAAAATGGCCTGGCCATTCTTAGGACATATTTAGAGGATAAGGGCTGCTTAGTTCAAGTTGTTGACGACCAAAGGATAGCAGCTGTTGAAGAGGGGGTGCCGCAATGGTGTCTGGATTTATTAAGAACCATGATAGATTTGCAGATGAAGCTTTATAATAAAAGACTAAAATTTTTATGGTTCATCATTATGCTACTGACTTGGCCCATTCACGCTCTATCGCTGTACTACCGAAAGGTATACACTCAGAGCAGAATTGACGACATAATAAAAACAATTAAAGATAAGGATATTAGATTTTTGGGAGTAAAGGTTTGGTACGGAGACGCCTTTAGCTGGAGTAATTTACTGGCTTCAAAGGTGAAAGCGGCCTGTCCCGATACAATAATTGTTGCCGGTGGTCCGCATGTTAAGGTATATGGCGAAGACTTGCTTTTAAATTCTGACTTTGACCTTGCGATTATGGGGCCAGGAGAAAAAGTTTTAGAAGAAATGATCGGTTTACGCCGGCAGGTTAAAGATAAGCAAGGATTTCTGGCGGCTTTTCACAATAAATACGGTAAATCAAAACTCATTAAAACCGGTGTCTATAATGAAAATGAAAGTATCGACAGCCAATACTTCACCATTCCGCGCTATAGGACTGCTGATTTAGAAGGCAAGATATATTTTCATACGCTCGTCGATGGATTTGGCTGCACGTGGAATCGTTGCAGTTTCTGTTCGCATACTCGTCAGGCCAGACCATATCAACCGCGTCCTGCCAGTGATATAGCGAATGAAATTGAATTGCTGTCGCAGCAGGGAATAGCGTTTTTTCGCTTTAGCAGTTCAGAAACTCCCCTTGAGCATGGCAGAAAAATTGCTGAAGAAATATTAAAAAAAGACTTAAACATTAATTTTTCCATGTTTGCCAGGGCGGTCAAAGTAACGCCGAGAGTATATGATACCTACCGCTTAATGATAAGTGCCGGACTGAGAGCTGTGTTCATCGGTGGCGAAACTGGACATGACTATATCAATGAGAAGATAATGAACAAGGGAGTTACCAAAAAGGATCTTATTGATACGATAAATTGTATCAAGTTAGCAGCCGATGAGGCTGGTAAAAACTGCAAAGTTGGCTTATCGCTAATCTATCCCTGTCCTGTGACTGACGGCATAACGATTGAGGATGTCTTTCAGGAAAATATGATGCTTATAAAATCTGCAAATCCTGATACTGTTATTGTAAATCCACCGGGAGTATTCCCGAAAACTCAGTGGATGGAAAAAGCTGATCAATATGGCTTTTCTGTTAAGCCTGATTTTGTAGCAAATTTTATGAGATATGAGTACTCAATATATAAACCTACTGAGTTGTGGAAAGATCTTGGATATTCTTTGCAGGGAATGAGCAGTGCCGATTTGTTGAAGGAAACAGGCAGACTGAGAGCCGAAGTCCTCAACCTGGGAATACCAACAGACATTTCTGATGAATATTTAATGATGACTGAGGCAATCGGCTATACTACCAGGCAGGATTTGCTTAAATTTAAAAGCAGGTCGCTTCATGATATTATGTCGGGTAGCTCAAAGTACATGAGGGAAATTGTGGAGAAAATCAATGAACGCAGTCGGCAGATGGCAAGGAAATCAGTTTAAAGACTATATTGATTGTTAGCCGTCCGTTAACTTGCGAGTGAAAACAGATACCCATCAAGTCTATATGGCTTGACTTCTTCAAGTAAAGCCTGGCCAACATGGCACAGGATTTACAGAACGTCATAAGCAGGTTTAAAGTTTAAATCCATAGTAAAAGTAAAAACGACTTCAACCTTGCATAAATGCACAGATTGAAGTCGTTTTTATTACACTACGCCATGAGCCTTCATGGCCTCAGCTACTTTTAAAAAGCCGGCAATATTTGCGCCCGCGACCAGATTGTCTTTTAACCCATAGTCGGCGGCCGCTTTGCTGGTATTTTTATAAATGTTGACCATGATATCTTTAAGCTTTGCGTCAACCTCTTCAAAGGTCCAAGAAAGCCTCATGCTATTCTGGGACATTTCGAGAGCTGACGTTGCAACACCGCCGGCATTCGCTGCCTTGGCCGGTCCAAACAGAATGCCGTTGTCCAGAAACACTTTTGTGCCTTCTAAAGTAGTAGGCATATTTGCGCCTTCGGCGACTACCTTACAGCCGTTTTTGATAAGTATCTTGGCATCATTTTGGTTAATTTCGTTCTGGGTTGCACAAGGTAGAGCAATATCGCAGGGAATTGTCCATATTCCTGAACAGCCTTCGGAATATACAGCAGTTGGATGATGATTTACATATTCGGAGATTCTCTTGCGTTCAACTTCTTTAATTCGCTTTAGAGTTTCGACATTGATACCGTTGGCATCATAAACATAACCGTTAGAATCACTTACTGCGACAACCTTTCCGCCGTATTCTTGAATCTTTTCTACTGTATAGATAGCAACATTTCCAGAGCCAGAGACCAAAACCGTTTTGTCTTGAATTGATAAGCCCTTGTCGCGCATCAATTCATCTAAGAAATAAACAAGACCGTAGCCTGTTGCTTCTTTTCGGGCCAAGCTTCCGCCGTATTCAAGGCCCTTACCGGTTAAAACGCCTGGTTCATATGCGCCTCTAAGCCGCTTATATTGACCGAACATATAACCTATTTCGCGGGCGCCTACGCCAATATCACCAGCTGGCACATCGATATCTTGCCCGATATGTCGATAAAGCTCAATCATGAAACTTTGGCAGAAACGCATAATCTCCATATCCGACTTACCCTTTGGATCAAAGTCAGAACCGCCTTTAGCGCCGCCGATAGGCAAGCCGGTCAAAGAATTTTTAAAGACCTGCTCGAAGCCTAAAAACTTAATAATGCCGATGTATACCGAAGGGTGGAGTCGGATACCGCCTTTATATGGGCCTATGGCACTATTAAACTGAACCCTGAAGCCCCTGTTAACATGTGTAACACCAGCATCATCTACCCAAGGAACTCTGAATATAATCTGGCGTTCGGGTTCAACAATGCTCTCGACTATACCGAGTTTAATATACTCAGGCCGCATTTCAAGAACTGGTATTAGGGATTCGAGAATCTCTTGGACAGCTTGGTGAAACTCAGGTTCACAGGCGTTCCTTTTGACAACTCTACCATAGAGTTCGGTACAGTATTGTTTAGCGTTTATCATAATATAAATACCCCTCCGTTTTATCTGCTTTCGACGCATCAATAAGTAAGAAATTACAATACAGCATGTAGGCCGGCTTGTTTTTTNGTCTGTACATTGGTATAAAGGATTGTTTAGTTATAAAGGATTATTGCATAAATCTAACGGGCTACTGACCCGGCAGGTGTGTTACTTTAAAAGTGTATACATGTCGTAATAAATCCCACATTACCTCCTCTTTCTAACAAAAAAACCAACCAATGTATAATATACACCTCATAAATGTATATGTCCACTAGACGAAAGGATGTTTTTTGTATACTTTTTTGGAAGCCTCACGATTTAACACATCCCTTTATATGCATAATTATTCATACGGTTACTGATATAAGAGATGGTATGCGTCAGTAAAGTCGAGATAAGTAATCTCCGTGCCAGCCCAAATAAAAAGAAGCACGGGGATGGCTCCGTTGCTTCCTTTGCTTTCCAATGATATAATGTGGAAAAATGTGAAAGACGAGAGAAAATGTCAAAAAGGGATTCATCGTTACGTTAATTATTGATAGGAGGAGATTGAGCTGACGTTTACCAGTCAAATGATTGACCAGCTTACTGCAATCACCGTATATGTAACTAGCTATGTACACTTATATAAGCTAGCTGTATCTCTTACTATTTTTCTAATATTTTGGGGCTTTAAGAATTTATTTACTAATTACATTTTTCATTTCATGCTTAGCTTGATTAATCGAAACAAGCTGGATTCTAGTGCATCTTTTCTTAATGCTGTACGAAACCCGTTAAAAAACTTGATTGTTCTCATCGGTGCTTATTTTGCTTTGCAGAATTACTTACCAAACGCGTTTAACCCTATTTTGAATGATATATTCAGAACAGGTATCATTGTTTTATTTGCTAATGCAATTTATTCGCTAGTTCTCTACTATGCGGCCAACGAAAGTGAAATTAATAAATTGGTTAATCGTGAAGTAGATAAAATTTTAATACCTTTTCTTTCGAAAGTTTTCCGGGCAATTGTGCTGGCATTAGCTTTTGTTGCTATAGCCAGTACATGGGGATATGATGTGAACGGTTTTATTGCAGGTTTAGGCTTAGGCGGATTAGCTTTCGCTTTAGCGGCAAAAGATTTACTGGCTAATATTTTTTCAGGGATTGTTATTATAACAGACAAACCCTTTAGTATTGGGGACTGGATAAAAACAAATGAAGTTGAAGGCACAATCGAAGACATTAATTTCAGAAGTACCAAAATACGAGCCTTTGACCAGGCTTTAGTCACCGTTCCAAACTCAACATTGGTTAACACACCTATCATCAATTTTACAAAAAGATTAATACGAAGAGTTACTTTTGAAATATCGCTAAAATATAATACGCCCAGTTATAAGCTGAAAGCATGTATTTCAAAGATTGAAGACCTCTTACGGAACCATCCTGATGTTGATCAACAGACGATATTTGTAAAATTCGATTCTCTTGACAAGAGCTCTTTAAATATTTTTGTGTACTTTTTTACTGCAACTGTAATATGGGGAGAGTATCTGAATATTAAGCAGGATATTAACTTTAAAATAATGGAGATATTAGAAAACGAAGGTGTTTCATTTGCCTTCCCAAGTACCAGTGTCTATGTTGAAACGCCAATCGAGATGAAGGCTCAGGAAAAATAGGGAACATAAAGTGCATAAAAAGAAGGCTTGAGATTCAGAATAGAACGAATTCAAGCCTTCTTTTTAGATGGAATTTTAAGACAAACAATAATTCACCGTTCTCGGGCATCTAGTGTTGGGTGAGTTCGATGGTTAAGGGACGGATAGTCGTATCTACGCCGATGGTATATATGAGGGTCTGGCCAGTATTTTTAAATTTTTCCATGATTTGAAATACTGAAGCACCGGGACCGGCCAAGAAGGGAATTTTTATTTGGTAGTCGGAGCCTTCGATGCCAGTGTAGTCAAAGCTTAGCTCATTTTGACCGGGAGTTAGGGTCTTGAATTCTTGCGGCAATCCTTTATCAAGCACGACTACGCCGATGCCGTTTATTTCGGCTTTGTTGCCATTAGGAAAAGTTACTTTGCTGTCCCAAAAATCCTGATTAACGATAACTTTTACAGTAAACGTTTTATCCGCGGCGTAGGCATTTGGTGCAAATACACCCAGTACAAGAAACATGACGCCGGCTAATATAAGAGCAATTTTTGCGGTTTTCATTTAGCTAGCCCCTTCCGTTAAATTTTCCCTGTTGGTATGATTCCGCAATCCGGGATAATATTCCTGCGAAGAATGGTCAAATTTATACTTTCATGATAATTAAGTTGGTAGCGTAATGTGGATGTTGCAGGACTTTTCACTAATTTCAGGTAATGATATACTTACATGTGCTGTGTGAGATGTCTGTATGCTTTGGCCAGCATCACTAGGGATATGGTTATTTTTATGTAAGACTGAGAGGTAATTATTTGTGAAACGAAAAATGTGGTTAATATCAGCAATTGCCATTATTATACTTTGTGCAGGAGGACTTTGGTTTTGGTTTCAAAGGAGCTCCAGCGAAAAAGGTGTCCCAGTTCCCGAGCAGAGCCAAACTCCTGCACAGCACCCTGATATACATACTGAAAAAGATAACAAAACCGAAACTGCAGATCAACCGGCGCAGCTCCAAAAAAGGCAAATGCGATTGTCGCCCGAGCCAATTCAATTTCGCGGCAGTGATCCAATAAATCCGGAAGACAACACTATGTCAATCAAAAAGAAAAACCGGGATATCGATATCGCGCCTAATGTCGTAGTCCGGCCCGGCGAAGGGGTCGTCATTAAACGCTCAAATGATGCAGAAACTATAAAAATTAAGCGGGACAAAGAATACCGAAACGAGTATCAGGTGCTTTTTGAAAAAAGATATTAGCGGGGTGCTGACCAAGTGAAAAGCCTGCAAAAGGTTGTGTTTGTATTCTTACTCCTGTGCGTCTTGACGGGCGGTTTAACTGCTCAGGCAATGACTCCGCTCAAGGTGGCTGTTTTGCCGGTTATTAAGTCAGCTAATTATAAGTACATAGATGATATTCAAATAATCGAGCACAAAATTAGGGAACCCTTTAAATATCCTTTTTATTCAGTTATACCATTAAAGGCGGTTGATGAAGCTGACAAAGCCTCTTTGGCGGATAACAAAGTGGTCAGGCAGGCAGAAGAACAAACAATGGCAGCGATTGCTGAAAAATTAGCGGCCGATATTGTAATTGCTGTGGAGCTATCGCAGGCCGATCTTAGGGAATTCACGGACTTTTGGCATGAAGAAAACTATATTGAGTCGGCGATCGTATTGAAATGCTATGCCTATTCGGCTGTAGATAAAAAAGCTCACGTTATTAAAGCAACAAGATTTACAACCGATACCAATACAATTAATACAACTGCGGCCGTATTTTTTCAGGAGTTGATTGAAGAAATCCTGGCTAAGGTACCTTACAAGCGTATTCCAACGCCGGAAATACAGAAGAGGATAGCCGATTACCACTTAGGTAAAGGCCAATAATGCGGTAAACGCCAAAGAAATTGGACAAACATAATAAAATTTTAATATTATGTTGACAGAATGAAACAGCGGGAGTATATTATATATAGTCTTATTTACATAACTTAATAAATCTTAAATGTGATGAGGGAGAATGTTGGATTCTCAATGTTGTTTCAGAGAGCCGGTGGGTGGTGCGAACCGGTAACGACAGGAATACAAAGATCACTCCCGAACAGCAAGGCTGAACTGTAAAGTAAGCTGCGCCGGTCTCAGCTCCGTAAGGAGTGCAGCCGTTATACTGCTAGGGTTGATTGACCTGATGAGATGCAGATTTTTTATCTGTAAAAAGGGTGGTACCGCGAGAGTAGCCTCTTGCCCCTTTAAGTCTATAGACTTGGAGGGCAAGGGGTTTTTTGTTTTTCACTCATTATTTTAGGAGGAATTATTTTATGAAGTATTTGGAGAAGTTGGCTCAGTTTATTTGCAAGAATATGACACTGTGGGTTGTACTGATTTCGGCAATCGCTTTTTATTATCCGGCCCCGTTTAAACCAATCGGACCGTACATTTCCTATCTTCTCGGGATTATCATGTTAGGGATGGGCCTTACCATGTCCCTAGAAGATTTCCGCCTAGTTTTCACTAGACCGAAAGATGTTTTCTACGGCGTCTTTTTCCGCTATTTAATTATGCCGTTAGTTGGTTTTGCTGTGGCAAAGCTGCTTAATCTTCCGCCGGCACTAGCTGCGGGTATGGTACTCTTGGGAGCTGCGCCAAGCGGTACGGGTTCAAACGTAATGACTTATATCGCCAAGGGTGATACTGCCCTTTCGGTTACCGTTTCGAGTGTTAATACCATTTTGGCGCCGGTACTTACCCCGTACATCTTCTTATTGCTAGCTGGTTCCATGATTCCTATCGATGCCACTGCGCTGCTTATGGATATTGTTTACATTGTATTAATTCCTGTATCGGCTGGGATTGCGCTGCATACTATTGCCCCTAAGTTTGTTGAGAAACTCACCA
>JGI24707J26582_10001553_pt1 | contig 17951 bp, 19 predicted proteins | sample BioPla1DNA1_FD_26582 | JGI IMG/M metagenome (IMG submission 26582)
TGAATAAGGCGCCAATCAGGGCCTTGTAGCAATAATTGCAGGTTGTTTCCTAAAATGCGAGAGGCAACCCTCATTCCAACTCGTTTTTCTAAATCTTCTAAATCATAATTTGTCGTAAAGACGGTGGGCTTCAAGTTTGTGAGCCTACCGTCTACTATTATGAGTAAACGTTCGGTTGTCCAACCGGTTTCCCGTTCACTTCCCACATCATCTAAAACTAAAAGATCAACGGAAAGCAAAGGCTCTAAGGAAACATTGCTTGTACGCATACGCTCCAATAATGAGGGCATATATGCAAATGCCACACTATGCTTTTCTTTTAAAGTATTAGCTATTGCTGAAGCTAAGTGCGTTTTGCCCGTACCGGAGCGCCCATATAAAATAATACCTTGACCGACCTTAATCTTGCTAAAGTTGCGCGCGAAAGTGATGCAGGCTTCATGTGCTTCCTGATTGAACGCCCCTACCTTAAAATTATCAAAACTATGTTTTTGCATCGCCGGTGGCAATGGATTGATACCGGGAATTGAAAGAACCTTGGCGCGCTCAAGACGTTTTAAAGTGCGTTCTTTTTTTACACACTCACAATCGGAAATAAGCCATTGACCTTTGTCGTATGAACCGGGGAGAGTGAAGGGGTGTAAAACATATCTTTTTTTTCTTAATGTTCCGCAATCAGGGCANACCTTGCCTGATTTAAAATAACGTTGTAGACCATACTTATTCATCCAAGAAGGAGAAGAGGCTTCGATCTTGCTTCGGGGCCGTATACGTAAAATCTTCCCGACTGACTTTTTTCTTAGTTTTTGCATAGTTTACGTTTCCTCCCTCTGCCCCTTTTTCTTCGTTCATTGCAGACCAGTACGCTAAAAACCTATCTTCAGTAGTAATTCCATGATTAAGCCAATCCTCAATAATTCTATAAATATAATTAAAAGAAATGCGTTTTTCCTTGCCCTGCATGCGACTTCGCCTTTGTTCCTGTTTAGCCCTTAAAATGGCACATCCAATGACAAAAGGCGACATCCCTTCATCATATGCCATACAAAGTTTTTCTTTTTGAGCGCTTGATAATAAGGCGACTTTTTGCTGATATAAGGTGAATACATCTTCCATGCTAGGCTCTTCCATAATGCCACCTCCAGAGTATGAATANAAAAANTAACATGACAAAACCGAGTAAAAGTAATACGTATCTCTTCAATCTATGTTCTTTTGCTCTCACGGGATAAAGAAGTCCTTGAGTCAACTGCCTTTTTTGATTTTTGCTACCCCATCTCGGTGCTAAAATGTCAAAAACGGGAACGCCTTCGCCCCTTAGTTGCCACGAATCTGCTCCTAAATCACGCCAAAAATCAGATGCTAAGCCATCAAAAGAACCCACCAACACATAATAAGACCAACTAGCCTCAGGTTTAGGCAACAAGTTTTTATCAACTTGCACCAAAATTGTTCGATCATCCTCTAAAACCCAGGATGTGATCCCTTCTGAATAGACCCTGCTTTCTCCTTCCGTTTCCACAAGAATAAAAGTTTCATTAAAAGGGGCCACTNCTAAATGCACTTGCCATCCATATTCGGGGCTTGTCTTTAGCAAATAGTCTCCAAGTTCAATTTCGTTGTTTCCCCCTTGTTCTAGGTGAATATATAAATCTATGCGCTGATGAAAATACCCTTCCGGAGCCCCAAAAGGATTTGTTAAGGTAGCTAAAGTAAAATAGAAGTATAGGTGGTCTAAATCTTCAANCACCTCGAATTTTTGAAGATCAAATAATCCCCGAACAAATACGTCATGTGTCGGATATAATAGTTTTCCCGCACCATAGTCATCGCCCTTAGAATCATTCATTTGAAAGATAATCCGCGGCTCGGCATGAATCGCTTGCACCAATGAAGCCAAGATAAATAACGCCAGCAAACTTATGCCCAAAATTCTTTTCACAAATATCCCCCTAAGAATTCTATGCGAAAGCGNGGTTTTCGTATGCTAGATATAGATTCTTTCTACGCGTGTACTTAGTCCGCAAGTGACTTCGTAGTCTATTACCCCCAGAGTTTCGGCCCAATCATGAACTGTGATTTGCCCTTGACCGTTGGCACCTATCAAGATGACCTCATCTCCAATTTGAACAGGTAGATCCCCCACATCAACCATGGTATGATCCATGGTCACATTACCAACAATGGGACAAAGGTTACCGCCGATTAATACCTTGCCCTTATTGCTTAAGCCGCGAGAAAGACCATCGGCATAACCGATGGGTAAGATGGCCACTGAAGTTTCCTTTTTAGTAATATAAGTACTATTATAACTAACGGGGCTACCTGCAGGTAAGCGTTTTACAAAGGCGATCTTTGTCTTTAGGCTTAAAGCGGGTTTTAACTTTAGAGGACGGCGTTCATCGGGGTACATTCCGTATAAACCTAGACCAACGCGAACCAAATCTAAACGAGACTCAGGAAAAAAGAAAGCGGCCGCTGTGTTAGCTGCATGAAAAAGTGGTATGTTAATACCCTTCGACTCCAAACTTTTACGAATCTCAGTAAACCTCTGCCATTGCTTATTAGTGAACTCCATATCCGGATTTTCAGCTTGGGCAAAATGAGTAAAAACTCCTTCTATTTCTAGTCCGGGAAGCTCTAATACGAGATCTACCAGATCNAAAAAATCCCTCGATAAAAGACCTAGACGGCCCATGCCCGTATCAACCTTAATGTGCACTTTAGCCACTTTTTGTTGCTCTACCGCCGCCTTAGAAAGGAGCTTTGCTATATGGGGTTCGAAAACCGTTACAACCAAGTCTTGGGCAANACAAACTTCTAATTCATCTGCACCAACTGCACCCAAAACAAGAATGGGGGCAGTGATCCCCCCTCTACGCAACCGGACCGCTTCTTCAGGAAGTGCAACCGCTATCCAGTTTGTACCATTCGCAATCATTGTATAAGCAGTTTCTAAAGCCCCATGACCATAGCCATTGGCTTTAATCACAGCCATAAGTTCGCAATCAGGTCCGATAAATTCGCGAATTTGCTGTACATTATAGGCGATATTATCAAGACTTACTTCGGCCCAAACGGATCTCGTCAACTTACTCATGAAAACATTCCACCTAACTTAAAATCTCAGATAGTTTACTTAAACAATCACCGGCAATTAATGTCCTCTGCTTTTGTTTTCCTAAAAGATCACTGGCTGCTCCATGGGCATATACTCCCATGGTCGCGGCGTATAAAGGCTCAGCTCCCTGACCCAGCAAGCCTCCGATCAAGCCCGCCAACACATCACCGGTTCCGGCAGTTGCCATTCCATGACTGCCTGTACTATTAATATACGTTCGTTTTCCGTTGGTAATGATGGTAGGCGCACCTTTTAATACAAGAATCAAGCCCCATTGCTCGGCAAATTTCACAGCTGATTCTATTCTATTGTTGTTAATTTCTGTTGCACTACTATCTATTAAACGCGCCATCTCCCCCGGATGAGGTGTAAGTATCCATTTTTTTAACCGACTTTTTGGGATGTTTTCCAAAAACTCATCGGTCAACGCCTCTAAAGCACTTGCGTCGATAACGACCGGTTTTTCCCAATCTTTAAGAAGTTTTTGTACAAGCTTGAGCGTTTCCTCTTCATTTGAAAGTCCCGGACCAATAATGAGTATATCTTTATCGTGCATAAGATCATGAATNTGTTGGTAACCATCTTTACTAAAAGAACCTAGTTCAGTTTCTGGCAAAGGTGCCAATATAAGCTCTGAAGGGGCAAATCTATCATAAATTCCTTGGGGCACGGCTAAAGTTACCGTTCCCGCTCCACTCCGNAGTGCCGCTTGCCCACAAAGTAAGGCTGCTCCGGCATAATGGCGAGAGCCACTAATAACGAAAAGACTACCGAATGTACCTTTGTGTCCCCAGGGGACACGTGGTGGTAAATGGCCCAAGATATCTTCGTTAAGCAGATAACGCTCCGGTTTACCTTTCTCGTTTAGGGGCAAACCTAAATCCACAACCACATTTTCGCCGGCATAATCCCGTCCGGGATAAAGGAGACACCCAAGCTTATAGGCGCCTAAATTAATTGTGAAATCTGCACGGATAGCATCTCCAAGAACTTGGCCACTTGCTGCATCAACGCCGGTCGGTACATCCACTGCTATTATTGGCACTGCAATCTTTTTAATAACCTGCACCACCGAAGATAACTCAGCTGATAACTGTCCACTAAAACCGGTTCCTAACATACAATCAATGATAATATCTGCCATACTAAGACTAAATCGCAGTTTGCTGATTTGACCATAATCAACTTGTACNAAATCAATATTTAGTTTCTTAGCATATTCTAAATTCGTCTTATTCTCCTCCGTCAGTTGGGAGGTCTTTCCCAGCAAATATACTTTCGGTTTTGCATCATGTGTCAGTAGCTGACGGGCTACGACAAGACCATCACCACCATTGTTTCCGGGTCCGACTAAAATATGAATCTTTTTATCTTTTAAAACCCCAAATTTATTTTTAATAAACTCCACAATGCGACTACCNGCATTTTCCATTAAGATTAAAGAAGAAAAGCCTAACATTTTAAGGGTTTCCTGTTCAAGAATCTGCATCTCTTCACCTGTAACCACCAACATGTGCTATTCCTCCCCCAAGGCAATGACATAAGCAATGGCCAACTCTTTTGTATGGGACAAGCTAAGTACAAAACCCTTAATTCCCAAATCCTGTGCTACCTCTAAAGCGGGACTTTTAAGTCTGATTTGCGGTTGTCCCCATTGATTATTATAAATCTCGATAGAATTAAAAGGAACACCTTGTAGCCAACCTCTACCTAATGATTTCATTACCGCTTCTTTCGCCGCGAAGCGAGCTGCCCAGGACTGGGCACTTCTTCCACTAAGATATTCCCGCTCGAATTCTGTATAAATTTTTTGTTTAAAACGCTCTTTGCTTAGGGCCTTTTTTATTCGAGTTATTTCGATTAAGTCAACGCCGCATCCCTTAACTGTCAACTTCATCACCTTCTTCTTCAACAGGTGACGCTTCTTTTGACTGTTTGAAAGAAACCACTATTTCCCTAGGTTCTATCTCTAAGCCAAATAAACCTCGCCCTTGAAAATCAAGTGCCTGCACAGGTGCTAGTAATTCCTTTTTCTCAAAAAGACTATCAAGACTTAAGTGGGCAACAACGTGATCAATCTCTTCAAGTGTACTGCGCGGTCCTTTGACCGTAACAACTGAAGGTGCGGCGTTTAGGCCTGTTACCACCTTCGAAGAGTCCACACCCAAAAGTGCCAATGTTACAGGGAAAACCGCCTCGGTTACTTGCTCAGTATAAACATTTACCCAGCGTGGAGTAATTGTGACAACCTCTATCCCCAGCGGGGCCTCAACATCAACTGCATATGTTTCGCTGCCCTCTTCGGCACCGGAAAGATCAATTTTTGCCACTAAGGAATCTTCACCACGATTTAAGATGGGAGATAGACCCCGTATTCTTACCCTCACCATTTCGGGCGAACCAACAAGTGCTAAATCAGATGGTAAGTTTTGTACTTCAACCGCAATCGTGGTGATGCGNTCTGTACCGCTTAAACTTCCGTCACCTGCGGCTAATAACCAAAACGTCATTGCCAAAAGTAGGGAAAAGATTCGCCAATAAACTTTAGGCTGAGATAAAAAGACCCAGATCTGTTGGAGACGATTCATTTAGTTTCCCCTCCCTCTTGCCAATAAAAGGCCAACTGCTCTCTTAGTCTTGCCTCGGTTAAGTAACGTCGGAGGTGCCCGCCAACAGCCAGTGATATCGTTCCCGTTTCTTCTGAAACAACGATAACAATAGCGTCAGTTTGCTCCGACATACCAACCGCTGCCCTATGCCTAGTGCCAAGCCCTCCCGCTAAACGATTTTCCGTTAATGGTAGCACACTTGCGGCACTAACTATTCGGCCGTTAGCAATTATAACAGCACCATCATGAAGTGGACTTGATGGTTCAAAAATATTGACTAAAAGTTCATAGCTAACTAAGGCATCTAATTTGGTGCCCGTTTCAGAAAACTCCGTTAATCCCGTTTGACGGGCTAAGATTACTAATGCACCTGTTCTATTCTGACTTAAGTGAACTATCGCCTTAATAATATTTTCTGTGTCTAAAGAATCCAACTTGCTAGGTTTTTGCCCCAAAAAACCAAAAAGCTGACCACGACCAAGTTGCTCCAATCCACGGCGCAACTCCGGGTAGAAAACAACGGGCAAAGCCACCAAAACAATGGTGGTTGTTTGATCGAGCAGCCAACTAACTGTTCGCAAATTAAAAGAACGGGCCACTACACTGCTGACAAAGATGACTGCTAGTCCCTTNACCAACGTTGTGGCCCGTGTTCCTTGAATGGAATAAATCACTCGGTAAATCACATAGGCCACTATTAAAATGTCTATGGCATCACGCAAAGTAAAAATCACCGAGCTTTCCCTCCATATTTCTTTTTTTATTCATTCATAACAAGTTCCGCAGCCTTAGTTGCTTCGCCGAATNTTTTAAACTCCAGCTCCAACACTGCTAAAGATGTGAGCACATCTAAGGGTGTGGCATATCCCATATGCCCTATGCGGAAAATTTCACCGGCGTATATTCCTTGNCCACCGGCAAACTCCACCCCATAGTGTTCCCTAATTTGTAGCCTCAAATGATCCGCTTCCTTAAATTTTATTCCCGTAACGGTCGGAGATGCATCTACATCATTAACCAACAGCTCTAAATCTAAGGCCTTTATCCCCGCCCTCATCATATCGCGCATAAGATAATGCCTGGAAAAGACATTTTCTAAACCTTCCGTTTCAATCATATCTANGGCTTCTTCTAAGGCAAAAACATTATTAATATTGGGAGTAAAAGGGGTTTCGCCCTTCATTAGATACTCTTCACATTTTCTTAAGTCAAAATAATAACGGCTTGACTCCGATTTTTCTACAAATTCTTTTNCGCGCGGAGAAAAGGTGATGAAAGCTGTTCCCGGAGGCGTCATTAAACACTTTTGAGAAGCACTTACCACAACATCAACATTCCAGTCATCCATTTCCATGGGTGTGCCACCGAGGGCGCTTACCGAATCTACAACCAATAATGCTTGGTGGCCTTCCCTTGCTTCTGAAACGGCCTTTACATCATTTAGTACAGCGGTGGATGATTCATTTTGGACCATAAAAATAATTTCTATTTCAGGATGCTGCTTAAGATAGGCCCTCACTTCGTTTGGATCTACACCGCTGTTCCAAGGAAAATTTAAAATATGCACGTTAGCCTTATAACTTAGGCATAATTCTGCCCATCGTTTCCCAAAAAAACCACCTACTAGGCAAAGAGTGGNTGTCTGCTCCGAAACCAAGTTACTTACGGCGGCCTCCATGGCAGATGTGCCTGAACCGGTAAGCATGTATATGGTGTTTTTTGTACCGAAGAGAGGTTGCAAACGCTTTAGAACGCGAGGAAACCGTTTTTTAAATTCTTCGCCTCTATGATTNATCATTTGTCTGGACATTTGTATTGATACTCCACACGGTACAGGTGCGGGTCCGGGAATCCGCAAGTCAGGCTTGAAACGATACATGACAAATCCTCCTTGAGAGTTAATGTGAAAAAACCGTCCCCAATACGGAGGCGGTCTTGTCTTTACGCTAGACGTTTTAAGCGTTTTGCAATGGAAACTACCTCAGACTCTCCACCTAAAACACCAAAGTCCTCCACAATCACACCTTGCCGTTCCATCTGGCCCATGAGAACTCTTAGTGCTTTAGTGGAGCCCCAAAGTCTTGAAACCACGAAAGCAGCGCCTTTCTTTCCTTCTAAGCGGGTAGCTTTTTTCAACAAATTACTTACTTCAACAGGAATTTGCGGTTTCCACCAGCCACTGAACTCACTAACTACACAGACTAGATCATAAACTGTTGTACTAACAGGTGCCGTACTAACGGTCTCAGGTGATATGGCATCAACCCGAGATTCTTCCTTTTCTAAAAATCTGCGAAGTATATCCACAGATCTTTGAACCCTNGAATCATTGGTATGCATTATTAGAACACGCACAGTATACTCCCTCCAATTGGGGTTTTATTACCCTAAAAATCTACTTCTCTACGTAGCTAATAAATCCTGTTACAAGGTGGGAATAAGCTATTTTGCATTGTGATTCCATTCGTAAGCAAAAGATGATGAAGAAATGGTATCTCCCATACCTACTGTACTAACGGGATTTGGCACCACATGTGCCGGTATAACTAATACGATATGTGAGTCAAATTCTAAAATGCCATCTTCTTCGAAGTTTTTGGGAATAGAAATCCCGAGATTACGCATTTCTTTGGCAAAGCCACGAACTTGTTTCAAACCGATTTCAGAAAGCGGTATATCGCCACCTTCAGCCAAATTCTCATGCAAAACATAACCGCCATATTTAGCTTTTATGGCATTCACTGCAGAAGCATAGAGACATGACTCGCGTACATGACGCGGATCTAATTCGTAAGGCTTGTTCAAAAGCACTACATAATAACCTAAGTTATGTAATTGAATTCTTTCAAAGCCCAGCTCTTCCATGATTCGTAAAGCGCCTTTATAGAGACAATATGCTCTTTCGTTTTCTTCAATTGCCGCACATTCAATTTCGTGGTCGAATATGCTTAAAACTCGTTTAATCTCATTCTCGTTAATCCCAAAAGATTGGATTTCACTGGCTACTGCCTGCAACATGGCTTTTTCGGCAGCGTCTTCATTCATGGGTACATATTCAAAGTGCAAACGCAAACGGGGATTTGCTTCTTTTAGTTTCCGTACACTTTCCATACTGGAAGCAAGATATTCATTTAGCTTATTAGGCTCTGTAGGTGCATAATGGAATCCGGCTAAAAATGCCACATCTAATTCCTCACCCAATTCCGGTAAAACATCTTCCATTTCCGGAGAAAAGCCCATGACAACNCCTGCCGGTCTGGTGGCTAAAATAACCCTATTAGCCCTTGGTGTCTCAATTGTTTGCCCCGCAATCTCAAATTTTTCACCCTTGGCATATTCAAAAATCCAGTTTTCTTTGGTATGGTCATCACTTTTGACACCATCCATAACATTAACCGTCTTTAACCCGCCATTAACAACGGGGACTTGGACATCCGGGAAAAACATTGATCCTTGTTTAGGAGAAAGCAATGAAGTATAAACCAATGAATGCGCACCTAAAGCGGCCATCTGATTGGCGATGATTCCTGCCTGCCCACCCATGCTTTCTTTGCGGACACTAAATTTTTCCTCTAGCCACGCGAGTAAATCCAAATTTTCAAGCACAATATAATGAGATTTCCCGGCTGCCAAAGCTTCTAACAAAACTGCGAGAAACTCATTCTCATTGGTGATAGTACCAATATCGGTCTTTAATAAGCGTTTTACTTTCTTCCACATTCACCTGCGGATCCGCTTCCACGACCTCTAAACACGAATTAGTTAGATGAACTACAACGTCTACATTGGTGTTGAAGGCGGCCAAAACATTAGTTTCAAGCTTATTTTGAACCACGTCTTTAACCCTGTCCTGCCATACTTTATGCAACAATCCAACCTCCCATAGCTATACTACTAAAACATATTACCATAATACAAGTTGATACGCAATATTAATGCTTTACAATCGATGTTATTCCTCGCTACTGTAATAAAGAAGGACGCCATCAAAAATCGCCGAAGCAATTTTCTTTTGATAGCTTACTTCACTTAGTTTTTGAGCTTCTTGGGGATTCGAAAGAAAACCAACCTCCACCAAGGTTGCGGGCATTGATGTATCGCGTAACACCCTAAAATTACCCGTTTGAGCCACGCGATTATTCGGACCGAGGTGGCGAACTAACTCCGTTTGAATTGATTCTGCTAATTTTTGTCCCTCGGGGCAATCCTCTAAGTAAAAAGTTTGTGCACCTGACCATCGTGGTGCGGGAAAGTAGTTAGCGTGAATTGATATATATAAGTCGGCCTCAGCTTGTTCGGCCACGAAGACCCTTTGCTTTAAGTCTTGTCTTTTGCGCTTCAAAAGGTTTTGTTCACTTGAATCTGCTAAGTCACTATCACTTTGGCGAACCATGACAACATAAACAGCGGCTTTTTGAAACAAAAATTCTAATTCCCTAGCAATTTGAAGCGTAATTTCTTTCTCCAGTATCCCTTGGGCACTGACTGCACCGGGATCAATTCCTCCGTGACCGGCGTCTATAACAATTATCTTACCGGAAATGATCTTAGCTAACGAACCGGTCATTGCAGGAATATAATCTTTTTGGGCCGTACCCCAATAAATCCCCACGGTTAAACAAATTGACACCCACCAAAGTATTTGCTTTTTTGTAATGAACCAGGTGCGCATAAAAACACCCCCATACTTATAGGATTATTCAAGTACTGGGGGGTTTACAACATTTAAGGACCCGAAAGCCCGATTTTTTTTGTATGGTTGAACAATCGCCACTTAAACCTTGCAAGTGAGACTCTAAACTTTTTGCCCCTTGTTTTGTTCTTATGACAACAAACAAGCAGCCTCCCGGCTTTAAAGCATCATAAGCGTCTGCAAGCATCGGGTAAATCACCTTTTTACCTGCTCTAATAGGTGGATTAGTAATAATATTATCAAATTTGTAACCGGCTAAATTTTGCAATCCATCGCTGACCGACGCCTGCGCATTAGATATTTTATTTGCCTTTATATTTTTATTAGCAAGATCCACGGCCCGTTCATTCACATCCACAAGATAAACCCGGCCGTGATCATTTACTAAACTTGCGGCAACCATGCCCACGGGTCCATAGCCGCAACCTAAATCTAAAACCGTTTCCCCAAGATTTGCAGGCAATGATTCTATTAATATCTTGGATCCTAAATCTATCTCATCTTTAGAAAAAACACCGGCATCCGTGTGAAAAGTATATTCTCTATCCCTTAACGTCGCTTTAAAGCATAAAGGTTTGTGTTCTGCTCCGGGCTGACTCGTAAAATAATGTTCTGACATTCCTTACTCTCCCTGTCCTAAGGCTTCTAAAACTAATTGCAAATGTCTCTCTATCTCTTCGACGCCTTCTTCCGGTGGATCGTCTAAAGCTTCCAGCAATAGCTCGCGCGCTTCTTCATATCGACCCACAAGATAATACCCAAAACCTAAAGTATCAAGATAGATCGCTTTGCGATTAAGCTGTACTGCCCTTTCAGCCATTTCTAAACCTTGATTGATTTGCACCTCTCGCAAAAAATATGTGTACGCTAAATTGTTAAGGGCAAGATCATTGTTTGGGTGACGCATTAATACCTGCTGATAATTTTCCACCACACCTAGATAGTTGTCTAAATGTTCATATACAAAGGCCTTATACAAGTAAACCTGCCAGAACCTGGGGGTCAAAGTCAACATCTCTTGTGCTGTTTTCAATGCTTCTCCCCAGCTTTGATCATCAAATCTTTCAAAAAAAGCATCGTTTAGATTTTTAAGTTTTTTCAATCTTTGGCTCGCCTCTATTTCCCAATCGGAACTAAATGACCAATTTGAAAACTCCATTATGGCCAATCCATTTGGTTGTTCCACTTCTAGCCTGGAAGGTAGCCAGCCGTGCTCACCAAAGCTCAGCTGCAACTTTGCAGGTTGATCAGACCAAAGAAGCTCTAAAGTTAAGTTTTCTAATTCCTTATGACCGGCCAAAATCGTATAGCTAGATACTGATAATATAATCTTCCCGTCTTTGCGAACCAAAAGGGGTAAGCCACTTTGCTGATCCAAGTATAAGTATAAGTTTGGGTCATCTAAGTGAACAAAACGATCCACGTCGCGAGACGAAACTTGTGTCACTTCCACAAATTCTAAGGGGTAGGCCATAATATCAACCAGTCCAAAAATATAGTCCTTAAAATGGTTGAAGGTCCAGTGCTGATCAAACCCGTACTCAACATCGGTACCTACTCTGACTTCCATAAAATCATCATAATTCGAAATATAAACATGGGACTGACTTGTCAAATATTGGATCTGGAAATCTAAAGGGTATTTAAAGCGGAAAAAACCATCTAGTATTAGCTCTTCTTCTCCGTCAACTACAAGTTTAGCAATTAAGCGCGAACTTCCGTTTTCCGTAGATAGCTTGTTTGCATAAGCCATCCCACTGCAAAGCAAAAAGAATGCTAACATCAAAACTACTGTTCTACCTCTGAACAAGTTCAATACTCGGTCTCTCCCCTCAATCCCTCAACAATTTGCATACTAGAACTCGTACCAAGGCGAGTGGCCCCTGCTTTAATCATGGCCAAAGCTGTAGTCGAATCCCTAATTCCCCCTGAGGCTTTAACCCCAAAATTAGGCCCCACAACTTCGCGCATTAAAGCTATATCCTCTATTGTGGCCCCTCCCGGTCCAAAACCCGTTGAGGTTTTTACATAGTCTGCGCCTGCCATTTTAGTTAATATGCAGCCACGAACTATTTGCTCTTTAGTTAAATAACCCGTCTCTAAAATAACCTTAAGAACCTGATTCGGTGCCCCTTCACGCACAGCCTTTATGTCGGAATAAACAGATGCATAGTCCTTTTCAAGCAGACTGCCTATATTTATAACCATATCAATTTCATCTGCACCATTGGCAACGGCGTCTCTAGTCTCCATTACCTTACTTAAAGTAGAATTTGCCCCTAAAGGGAAACCTATGACGGTGCAGATTTTAACCTTACTATTTTTTAAAAATCGCTTCACCCTAGTTACTTGACAGGGATTAACACACACGGCGGCAAACTCCGATGCCTTAGCTTCATTGCATAATTGCTGGATTTGACTTAAAGATGCCGTGGGTTTTAGAAGCGTGTGATCAATATGGGAGGCTAGCTGACTTGCACCGGATGGTTGAATCAAATCGGATTCTCTGTGAAATGATTCCTTCATGGGTACAACTAAGCGAATACCTTGTTTAGCCAAGGCTAATCCAATTTCTTCCGTCTGCTGCTTAAACCATTGATGATCCATTAGCCCACTTCCTTTCATGCATAAAGACATGTACTAGTCAATATTCTTCCAGCTTTTGGCGCTCTGGACTGCCCTTTTCCACCCTTGATATAATTCTAGGCGTTTACCTTCCTCCATTGCCGGTGTATAAACAGTATCAACTTGCCACAACTCTCTAATATGCTCTTGATCTTTCCAAAAGCCAACAGCCAATCCAGCTAAATAAGCGGCACCGAGTGCTGTTGTCTCAAAAATCCTTGGTCTTTGCACTTTAGTCTTAGTCAGATCAGAAAGAAATTGGCAAATGAAGTTATTAACTGAGGCCCCCCCATCGACTNTAAGCTGAGTTACGGANATGNTTGANTCGGTGGCCATAATATCAAGAACCTCTTTAGTCTGATATATAATAGATTCGAGGGTTGCCCGCACTATATGGGCTTTTGTTACCCCACGAGAAATGCCCATAATCATGCCCCTTACATAAGGATCCCAATGGGGCGCACCTAGACCAACAAAACTCGGTACAAAATAAATNCCGTTAGCATCAGGTACAGATAAAGCTAATGGCTCCGAATCTGCAGCCTCTACCAGCATCTCCATTTCGTCACGCAGCCATTGCACGGCGGCACCGGCAACAAATACACTGCCCTCTAAAGCGTATTCTATTTGACCATTTAAATCCCAAGCGATTGTGGTGAGCAGTCCGTTNGGGGATGAGATAAGTTCAGAACCGGTATTCATTAAAATAAATGCTCCTGTTCCAAATGTGGCTTTTACTGTTCCCGGTTCATAACATGCTTGCCCGAACAAGGCCGCCTGTTGATCTCCTGCAGAGCCGGATATGGGTATGCCCTTGGGGAAATTACCCAGGCTAACAGTTTCACCATAAATCTCACTGCAAGATCTAACTTCAGGTAAGATTTCCCGGGGAATATTTAGGATGTTCAATAATTCTTCGTCCCACTTTAATTCTGCTATGTTATAAAGAAGGGTGCGAGAAGCGTTACTATAATCCGTTATATGTTTTTCGCCGCCTGTAAGATTATAAATCAACCAAGAATCAATGGTGCCAAAAGCAATTTCTCCCCTTTGCGCCCTTTCTTTTAAGTGGGAATCGCGATCGAAAATCCATTTAATTTTAGTGCCTGAAAAGTACGGATCTAGAACTAAACCTGTCTTTTCTTTAAAAAGTGGCTCAAGCCCTCGTTCCCTGAGTTCNTCACATAAAGTCGCCGTTCGGCGGCACTGCCAAACAATTGCNCTAGTTACGGGTTTGCCGGTTTTTCTATCCCAAAGAACAACAGTCTCCCGCTGATTGGTAATGCCAATGGCCGCTATCTCTTCGGGGTCTATTTTTGTGTCGCTAATGATTTTTTGCAGTAGGTTCTTTGTCACTTCCCAAATTTCAGAAGCATCATGTTCCACCCATCCCGATCTTGGATAATACTGCTCAAATTCTTGATACACCTTGCCCACAATCTCTGATTTTTGATTAAAAAGTATCACCGTTGTGCCGGTGGTACCTTGATCTATTGACAACACAAACTTGCCGAGTAACATGGGCTTATCCCCCCTCTGTTACTCATAAATTCTGCAATCTAGCTCGTTTTCCTCCCTAATATACCTTCTTCAGTGGCTAAGTAATCCACAGGTTGATCCCATGTCTCAGGTTCTAAATCTTGTATAAAACTACTATAGACCAATCCTACGCGTATAGCCGAAGTCTCCGTCAAGAAACGATCATAAAACCCCCCGCCATAACCGATACGATAGCCACTTCGCGAAAACACTAAACCCGGCACCAATATTAAATCCAGTTTATTCGGCTCAATCGTAGGGGTTCCTCTGGTTGGTTCCGGAATACCGAATACTGCCGGTTCTAGGTTTTCTTTACCCGTGTATTTGGTAGGTATCAATGTCCTAGGTTTCTTTTGAACCACCGGAACATAAACATCAACACCCTTGTCCACTAAGTTGTCGGCTAAACTCCAAGTGTTGATTTCCCAGCTAAAAGACAAATAAAGCATAATGGTCTTTGCTTCCTGGAAGATAGGCCAATTCTCCAAATGGTGCTGAAGTGATTGATCCCATATTCGTCGTTGCTCAGCTACAACACCGGCTCTTTTTCTTTTAATTTGCCTTCTTAATTCATCTTTACTCACTAAAACTCACCGGCCTTAAAATTGAAACGGTTGATCGTTCCCAATCCAATAGATTGACAATTGCGTCTTGCAAGTCGCTTGGACTAATATTTTGTACCATATCCAAAAACAAGTGGTAAGGAGCATTATCAAAATGGTGAGTAATATACCTATTGGCCACATACTCAAATGAATCGTAAGAAGCAATGTGCCTGCCATAAAGTTGACGTTTTAAGCGCTCCACCTGTGCAGGCTCTAACTTCTCTGCTTTTAAGCCATTAATTATTTTTGTCAGCTCGCCGTGGAGACGTTCCGGTTCATCAGTATCTGAACCAATCATTGAATAAGCGAATCGCATGTCACCTGAAAAGCTGGCTCCAAACGAATTATCCACAAGATTAGCATCATACAGCTGGGTAAAGTATTTTGAGCCGCGTCCGGTGATCAATCGCCAAACCAGGCCCATGATAATTTGTTGCCTAAGCAAATCTTCACCTTGCCAAATGGGATCATGCTTAAAACCCACTAGATAACGGGGTCTGGAAATTTGCAGTTTCTCTTCAACCCATGAATTTTGTACTTTGGCAGGTTCCTCAGGATGTACCCGTTCTATGGTTCCATTGTAATGTTCCCATTCGGGATAATTATCCTTAATAATCTGCAATGCCTCAGTGGGATCAATCGCACCCACTATGGCCAAAGCCATATTTCCGGGTTGGTAGAAGTTGCGATAGCATAATAACAAATCGTCAACTGTGATTTGATTAACCGATTCTACTGTACCACCAATATCTAATCGAACCGGATTTTGATAATAAAGGTTTTCCAACACAGAGGTGTGTAAGCGTTGATCGGGGTGGTCTTCATACATACGCAATTCTTGTTCAATAATCCCTTTTTCTTTTTCAACATTATCTTCTGTAAGGTACGGTTTGTTTACAAATTCGATTAGCTGAACAAGTGCCTTTTGCCAATCTTCAATGGTGGCGAATAAATAGCTTGTTTGTGTATGACTGGTAAAGGCGTTAACTGATGCACCAAATGAAGCAAAGCGTTCAAAAACGTTGCCTTCCTCTTCTTCAAAAAGCTTGTGTTCTAAGAAATGGGCTATTCCCGGCGGAACATTTACCACATCCTTACCAAAGGCCTTAAAACTAGAATCAATAGAGCCATACTTAGTCGAAAGCACGGCATAGGTCCTTAAGAATCCGGGCTTCGGTAAAAGAAAGACCGTTAGACCATTTTGGAGGTTATCTTTGTATATTATTTCGCCTGTGGGGGTTTTAATCTGCTCCATCATCAATCCTCCTGCCCATTGGGACTTAAAATATAGGTGGTATCTAGGCTTAATCGCTCCATGGCTTTAATTACGCCTTCCTTGCGAACATTTCGAATAGCTTCAATTACCTGTGCGCTGTCGCGCAATTGTCCGTTGACCAACCCAATTAAGTTACGATCGATAAAAGCTGCCGGACTATCCTGTGCGGCATTTGCACTACTTATTAAACCTTGTTTAGTCTGCTCTAGCTCGTGTTCAGTGATTTCCCCTGCTTTCATCTTGGAGATCTGCTCCCTAATAATCTCCATTGCTTGCTCTTTCTGGTCTCCATTAATTCCGGCATTAATCAAGAGAATCCCTTTGGTTCCCTCTAAGTTTGAACCTACGTAATAAGCTAGGCTTGCCTTTTCACGTACATTCATAAAAAGTTTAGAATGGGCAAAACCACCTAAAATACCGTTACCCACAACTAAATCATAGTAATCGTCGTCTAAATAGGTGCAGTTAGTGCGGTATCCCATAATTAACACAGCTTGCTGCATATTCATGTTTTCTTCCATGACTTTTTCTTCGGGGTTTTCCACGTTTTGCGGTAGTTTTAATTTTTGTTTACTTTCTCGTTTTTCAACTAGCCCTCCGATGAATTCGGCTACCCGATCTAAATCACGACCCACCAAGAAAATATCCATGGGGCAACTACTTAATAGATTGCCATAATGCAAACGGACGTCCTCGTTCTTCAAGTTTTCTAAAGTAGCCGGTTCGCCATACTTATAAATGCCAAAAGGCTCATTAGCGCACATCGTTTCTATCGCTCTCTTTATGGCATATGAACGCTTTTCATTTACTAGCCCCTCTAAATCTTGCTTAAGGCTTTGCTTTTCTTGTTTATAATAAGAATCGATAAAAGCTTCTGTAGACCCCGCGGGATTAGTAATAATATCCCAAAAAGTTTCAAGACCCCGTTCTAAAAGTGTGTCACCTTCAGGTAACAGGGATGAATCGATCATTTGATAATGGAGCTCTAAAATTTGCCTTTCGCCTATCTTTAATACATCGGAGCTAAAATTCGCCGCATATAAATTCTCTAATTCCTTTGCGATCTCAAGTGTTGAAGGGAACTTACCGGAACCCCTTCTGAGCAATAATGGAATTAAAGCTGTGCTAGTTGCGGTTTGCTTTTCAAGATTCTGCTGTATAAATATTTTGCAATTTAGTGTCTTAAACTTTTCTGTCTCACAGAGATGTAAACGTACACCCTCTGCTAAGTCCCGTTGTACAAAGTTCATTTTCGATCCCCCTTGCCCAGTTAGGTAACACTTTTATTCTTCCCTAAAACTCCTGAATTACCACAATAAGAATTTTGTCCGCAATGGGTGCAATCTAAGGTTATGGGAAAAGCCTCTACCCCTTGCGTTGCGCCGTTAATAATCTTTGTGCAGATTTCTCTGATCCAGGATTCGGTTTGCTCCGTATCTAAAAAACTATCATCTAAATCATATAGTTTATTGGGAATCAGGAA
>JGI24707J26582_10001554_pt1 | contig 17945 bp, 12 predicted proteins | sample BioPla1DNA1_FD_26582 | JGI IMG/M metagenome (IMG submission 26582)
CTATAACTCCTTTTATACCATACAGAATATAAAGGTTCTTCCAGGATTTGGCGCTACTAAGGTTGCAGATTATGAGGATGGTTATATCTTTGTTCCCGATGGAGCAGGGGCTTTATTTGAACTAAATACCTATAAGCCTACAATACCTGAATATAAAAGACCAGTATATAATAATGACTTTTACTCTGATTATTACTTTGCTCCAGAATATGGTGAAGAATTAATGATGCCTGTATATGGTATGACCTATGGCAAGGATGAGAATTCAAGCCATGGCTTTATGGCTATCATAGAAGAAGGAGCTGAGACCTCATATATCCATGTAAGGCTAGGAAGTAAGGATAAGGATGTGGGGTCTGAGTATAACAAAGTATTTGCCTCCTTTGATACATGTCAATATAGCAAGGTTAAAGTATATGGCCCCTATAGTGATAATAATGCTACCTATCTGGTAGATTCGGGAATGATGAATGTAGATTATACTGTACGCTATAAATTATTCCCTGAGACTGTAACCTACTATGATATGGCTATGGAATATCAGAAATATTTACTGGAGAACAATCCGCAGATGGTCCTTTCTTATCAAGGAGATGCCAAAGTATATCTGGAGGCAGTTGGAACTGTGAGTTTGACCAAACGATTCTTAGGGGTTCCCTATTATACCAATTATTCTATGACTACTTATAGGGATTTAATAGGTATTATAGAAGACCTAGGTAGTAGAGATATGGTAATTCATTATTCTGGAGTGTTTAATGAAGGCTCTAGAAATAGAATGAACTCCGATGCTAAGCTAGTAGCAGATAATGGATCAAGAGAGGATTTAAAGCAGCTAATGGCCTTGGTGGGCAATAGGAAGATAGACATGTTTTTGGAGGTGGCCTTATCCAGAGTATATGATGGGGGAAGTGGCTTTTATCGTAAACTCCATGCAGCCTATGATTATTCCAATAACCCTGTAACTGTTTATGGGTATCTTCCCACTATTGGTATTGCAGATGGCGGTAAGACCCTAAGACAACATTATTACTATATTATATCTCCCCATTATTTAAATGGAGTAGTAGATAAATTTATTGAAGCATCCCGCGAATATGATGCCTTATACATACCTGATCTGGCTAATATGTATTACTCAGATTATAAATTTAACAATGTTGTGGGTCCCTATGATGCTATGAATATCCTTAATGATAATCTTATTAAGTTGTCCCAGGAGAAAAAATTAGCCCTTTATGATCCTTTTATGAAGTATATACCTTATGGAGAGTATGCTGTGGAGATTTCAAGAGAAAGTAGTGATTATGCGACTTTTGCAGCAACTATTCCATTTAGACAATTGGTTATGAACGGTTTAGTACAATTTACAACGGAAAATGTTAATATGTCTTCCTATCAGAAGGAATATTATATTCTGCAAGCAGTGGAACTGGGGGCTTATCCTAAGTTTACTATTACCAAGGAAAGCGAGGATATCCTTAAGGCTTCTTCATATACACATTACTATTCCACTAGGTACGATAATTGGAAGGATGTTATCAAAGAAGTATATGATGAATGTAATGAAGTAAGGGAAATGATTGGTTCGGGCAAGATTGTAAATCATACCATGTTAATGGAGAATGTTTATCGGACAGATTATGAGGGAGGGGTTAGTGCCATAACAAACTATAACCTCAGAACTGTAAGCATTGGAGATTATACGATTGGTCCCCTTGATTACATAATAGAGGTGGAATAGGAGGATGGAGATGAAGGGTAAAAAAAGATCTTTAAAATATACAACTAAAAGGAAAATCAATGGATTTATATTTGTACTGCCATTTCTCATTGGTTTTCTGATATTCTTTGCAATTCCCCTTGTTAATACCATTTATTATTCCTTGAATATAGTTGGTGTCCACGATGCTGGGGGTATGAAATTTACGTTTAATGGAATTCAAAACTATATTGATTTATTCCGTAAAGAGGTAACTACTACCTATCAACCAATGGCCAGATTATTTACTGATCAGAATATGGCTATACTTACGAACACTCCTTTAATAGTTATTTTTAGCTTGTTTTTGGCTTTACTGGCTAATATGAAATTCAAAGGCAGGGGGCTTGTCCGTGTAATCTTCTTTCTGCCCATAGTACTTGGATTGGATGTGGTAAGTTCAGCATTATCAATAACCACTGGCAGTGAATGGGCCCAGGCAGAGGTGGGACTTTTTAGTGAAAGTTATGTAACGGTCTTATTATATAGATATACAGATATACCGATGGATATATTATTACCAGTAATCGAATATGTAAATAATATTTTTGAAGTAATCTCCCAGGCTGGTGTTCAGACATTGGTTTATCTAGCGGCCTTACAATCCATTAGTCCCAGCTTATATGAAGTGGCCAAGATTGAAGGGGCAACAAAATATGAGACCTTTTGGAAGGTTACTATTCCTACTATAATGCATATAACGCTTTTTGTAGTAATCTATACTATTGTAGACTTATTCCTGTCTTCTCCTATTGCCCAAGAAGTATATAGCTTTGCTTTTGAACAAAGTAAGATAGGAACAGGATCGGCACTGTCCGTAGTATATATATTTAATGTGGTTGTGGTACTAGGCATTGCCTTACTTTTACTAGGAGGGGTGGTAAAGAAATATGAAAGTTAAAACCAGTAAGTATTCACCGGAATTAGTTATATATTTATATAAAAAGAAGGTCTCTCGTGTGGTTTTAGGGATTTTCCTTGCCTGCCTTATTACAGGAATATGTTTTGTAATCTTATATCCTTTAATTAAATTGGTTCCATCTGTTTTCTCCAGTATTGAAGAGTTGGGGAATCCCAATGTAATCTGGATACCCCTAGAATCATCGGTGGTCAGCTTTAAAGCTGCTTTTAGATTACTGATGCCCCAGGGGATGATGACCATGGTTAAATCTATTTTATACGCAGCAGGGGTAATGTTAGTTCAGATTTTCTTCTCTGCCATGGCTGGATATGCTTTGGCGAGGGTTAAGTTCCCTGGTTATAAAATAGTTTATTTTATGGTTATCCTAGTGTTTCTTATACCAAGGCAATCCTTACTTCTAGCCCAGTACATATACTTTAAGCATTTTACTGCCTTTGGTCTAATGAACTTCTTTGTTGCCGCTGGTGAAATAGATTTAATAGGTAAGCCAATTACCCTATTCCTACTGGCCGTATTTGGTTTTGGAGTTAACCAAAGTTTGTTTATATTTATATTTAGCCAGTTCTTTAAGAATATACCTAAGGAATTAGAGGAAGCGGCTTTGATTGATGGTTGCGGTTTTTATAAAACATATTTTAGGATTATGATACCTAATGCAATTCCAGCTATTGCTACAGTATCTGTATTGTCCTTTGTATGGAATTATGGAGATATTTATTATACCAATTACTTCAATCCAAAGGGCTCCTATCTAAGCACCATCTTGTCTAGTACCTTTATATCTGCCAATAAGGAATTCATACTAAATGCAGTTAAAATATGGTACGATGTTCCCCTGGCCTCGGATTTTGCCTTCGATGCGATAAAACAGGCTGCGGCATTAATTATGCTAATTCCTTTGCTTATAGTGTATTTTATCGCCCAAAGATGGCTGGTGGAAAACTTAGAGAATTCAGGCTTGGTGGGATAATTGACAACATTAAACGAAACCTATATAATAAGAATGCTTTTTAGCTGATAAGTGTGGTGAAAACATGAGCGATATAAAAAAGCGAGTTACTATATATGATATAGCTAAAGAAGCGGGGGTTTCCTCCGCTACTGTATCCAGGGCGATTTCTGGCAATGGTTATGTTTCTGAAAAAAACAAGAAGAATATAGAGGCTCTAGTAAAAAAATATAATTTTAAACCTAATACCTTCGCCAGAAATCTACAGTCTGGATTTTCGAAAACCATAGGATATGTAGTTCCTCATATAGGGAACATGTATTTTGCATCTGTTTATTACGAATTTGAAAAATGGGCCAGCCTCAATGGTTATATGACTATTCTGGTTAACTCTAAGAATGAACGGCAACTGGAAAGTAAATTATTGCGGAGTTTGCTGGAGAAGCATGTAGATGGTATTGTCATTATGGGCGGTCGTGTGGATGAGGTAAATCTTGAAAAGCGATACATCAAAGAGATTAAGGAATTAAACAAGACTGTACCCTGTGTTTTATGTAGTGAAAAGGCCGAAGATTTTGGATGCTGTGGTATCCATGTCGATGATGAGATTGGTATGCGATTAATTATTGAACACTTGGCATCTAGAAACTATAAAAACATAGCAATGATAGGAGGAGGTAATACCTTCGTACCATCTGCATTGAAGAGACAATACGCAGTGAAAATAGCTAAAGAATATTCTATTAATTTAGATGTTAGCAAGATGGTTCACAGCGGTTTTGGATATGAGGTAGGTTATATGGATATGAAATTATTACTAGAGGAGAAGCCTTATCCAGATGCTGTTATATGTATTAATGATTATGTAGCAATTGGGGCAATGAAAGCTATTCATGAAGCAGGACTGAAAATACCAGATGATATTGGTATAACAGGATACGATAATGTGGCTGAGTCCTATCTTACAACGACCAAGATTACTACTATAAGTTCTAATTATCATAAATATGGTAAAGCGGTATATGATTGCTTGCAAGGTTTAATAGAGAAACCGAATGAACGTAAGCGAGAAACCATGTTAATTAAACCAGAATTAATTGTAGGTGAAAGTACATAAAATTATTGTAGTGAATAAAAACTTGTGATATATTTTTTAGTGGGGATAATTTTATAATGCCTTTGACAATATCTTTGAATTTGTACCGAAGGTATTACCTATTTTATTCGACATAAGGAGGAATATTAATGCGCATTTATAAGGTTAAGGATTATAAGGAAATGAGTCGCAAAGCGGCCAACATAATCGCGGCGCAGGTAATACTTAAACCGGATTGTGTATTGGGTTTAGCCACTGGATCTACTCCTGAGGGAATTTATGAAGAACTAATCGAAGGTTATCAGAAGGGGGATTTAGATTTCTCGGCAGTGAGGAGTGTTAATCTAGATGAATATAAGGGTTTAGCTCCGGATAATAATCAGAGTTATAGGTATTATATGAGAACAAAACTGTTTGATCATATTAATATTAAAGCAGAGAATTATTATCTACCAGACGGCATGGCTAAGGACGACCAAGAAGAGTGTACTAGATATGATAATGTTATCAGAACATTAAATGGTGTCGATCTTCAGCTTCTAGGATTAGGGTTAAATGGCCATGTAGGCTTTAATGAGCCTGCTGATCATTTTGCTAAAGGGACCCATTTGGTCAAATTAGCAGAAAGTACAATTGAAGCCAATTCTAGATTTTTTGAATCCTATGATGATATACCTAAATATGCCTATACTATGGGAATTCTAAGTATTATGAAGGCTCGCAAGATACTGCTGGTAGTCAATGGAGCCAAGAAGGCACAGATTCTAAAAGAAGTTATACAAGGGCCTATAACACCCAGGGTTCCTGCTTCTGTATTACAACTTCATAGGGATGTAACCATAATTGCAGACGAAGAGGCTTTATCATTATTATAAATTGAAATAATAAAATAAGTGCCCATTGGTTTATAGAAAGGCATGGCTATTATTATGCAAGAGGTACTTTTAAATCTATTAAAGCAAATAACCAAGGAAGAGCAGTCTATACTAGATGGCAATAGTAAGGTAGAAAAAGATATATATTTTTCTGGAAAAGATCTAGTTGTTGATAGCAAGAAGATGTTAGAGAAGGGAAAATTAATAGATATTCGGCCCCATACTAGATTTGTTCATTTCCCAAAGCATAGACATAATTATATTGAAATTATCTATATGTGTTCAGGACAGACTAGCCATATAATTAATGATTACAGTGAGGTGGTCTTAGAGGCTGGAGATCTTCTTTTCCTCAATCAGAATGCCTACCAGGAGATAAAACCGGCAGGGTATGATGATATTGCTATTAATTTTATAGTCCTTCCTGAGTTCTTTGATGTAGCCTTCTCTATGATTGAGGGAGAAAATATACTGAGAAACTTTATCATTGGGACTTTGATGAGGGATTCAGCCCCCATGGATTATATTCATTTTAAAGTAGCGGATATACTTCCGGTGCAAAACTTGATAGAAAACATGGTGTGGTCAATAATGAATAAACACCCCAATCGTAGACAGATTAATCAAACGACCATGGGACTTTTATTTATGCAGTTAGTGAATTATAGTGATAGAATAGACAAAAATGATCCTAAACAGTATGAACAGAATATGACCATGTCGATTCTTAGGTATATAGAGGAGAATTATAGGACGGCCAGCTTAACAGAAATTGCTGATGAGTTAAGCCAATCTGTATATCAACTAAGTAGGTTAATAAAAGAACAGACAGGTCAAACTTTTAAGGAACTTCTTCAAACCAAGCGATTAAATCAGGCGGTATATCTATTAACATCCACTGCCTTATCGGTGGAGGATATTATCTCTGCAGTAGGATATGAGAATACCAGTTATTTTCATCGCTTGTTTAAAAATAAATATGGTATGACTCCCAAAGCCTATCGGGACAGCCATAAAAAAATATAATTAGTATATATAAACTTATATATGCAAATAAGGACGGTATTTTAATCAAATGCCGTCCTTTATATTTTACAATTTAAAGTTAAAATGATAATATAGAGTTAGTTATAGGCTTAATATTTTACCATAGATATGATAGTAAACTAAGTTTGTAAAAAGTGAGAAAGGAGATGTTATTAATGCAGAAATACTATCTTGCAATTGACATCGGTGCTTCTAGCGGAAGGCATATCTTGGGTTCCAAAGTAGATGGTAAAATCCATTTAGAAGAAGTTTATCGCTTTGAAAATGGATTAGAACAAAGAAATGGACATCTTTGTTGGAACATACCAAAGCTTTTTGAAGAGATAAAAAATGGTATGAGAGAGTGTAAAAAACTAGGTAAAGTTCCTACAAGTATGGGTATTGATACTTGGGGCGTTGATTTTGTGTTATTGGACAAAGATTCTAATATACTGGGAGATACTATAGGTTATAGAGATCATAGAACCAATGGTATGGATAAACATGTATATGAAAAGATCTCATTGGAGAAGTTATATGAGAGAACTGGTATTCAAAAGCAGATTTTCAATACAATTTATCAATTGATGGCTATAAAGATGCAGGCCCCTGAAATATTGGAAGAGGCAGAGGATTTAATTATGATACCAGACTATTTCCACTTCCTGCTAACAGGGAATAAGCTTTCAGAATACACCAATGCTACTACCACCCAATTGGTTAATGTTAACACCAAGGACTGGGATTATGAATTAATTGATTTACTGGGATATAAAAGGAGCATATTTAATCCCCTATCAACTCCAGGTACGGTAGTAGGTAACCTAACTAAGGCTGTTGCAGAGGAAGTAGGATTTGACTGTCAGGTAATCTTACCTGCAACCCATGATACTGGATCTGCAGTGCTGGCTGCACCAGCTAATGATGATGATTTCCTATATATCAGTTCAGGTACCTGGTCTTTAATGGGTATTGAAAGTAAGCAGCCTTATTGCTCTCAGTTAAGTATGGAACATAACCTAACCAATGAAGGAGGATATGAATACCGCTTCCGTTTCCTAAAAAATATTATGGGACTGTGGATGATTCAGAATGTTAAACATGAATTAGGGGATATCTATTCCTATGCAGAGTTATGTGCAATGGCTGCTAAAGAAGATGGATTTAAGTCCAGGGTTGATGTAAATGACTCTTGTTTCTTGGCACCAGCTAATATGACTGAAGAGATTAAGAGATATTGTAGAGATACTAACCAAGAAGAACCAACAACACCAGGTCAATTGGCAGCTATTATCTATAACAGTCTTGCAGAAAGCTATGGTGAAACTGTTAAAGAAATAGAAAAGGTTACTGGAAGAACTTATTCTAGAATTCATATAATTGGTGGTGGATCTAATGCTGGTTATCTAAATGAATTAACAGCCAAGGCAACTGGCAAGAAGGTTTATGCAGGACCTACTGAGGCTACAGCAATTGGTAACCTTATAGTTCAAATGATTAAAGATAAAGAATTTGCTAGTTTGGAAGAAGCAAGGGCTTGTATTTACGAATCCTTTGATGTAAAGGAAATAAGTTTATCGTAATAAGGCCAGTGGACACAGGTATAAGCTCACACCGCATATTTAGCGATACCTAATAAAAATGAAATAATAATATATCCGTTTTAACGGTAGAAGGAGAGAATGTTATGAATACAAAACAACGTTATGAATCCGCAAGAGAAATTTATAAAAGAATTGGTGTTGATACCGATGCAGTTTTAGAAACCTTAAAGGGAATTTCAATCTCCATGCATTGCTGGCAAGGGGATGATGTTAAGGGATTTGACCAGGACGGTCCCCTATCTGGAGGTATTCAGGCAACTGGTAATTATCCAGGTAAAGCCCGTACACCTGAAGAATTAATGGCAGATATGGATAAGGTATTCTCATTAGTTCCAGGTAAACATAAAATCAACCTTCATGCTTCCTATGCGATTTTTGAAGATGGTGAGCATGCAGACCGCGATAAATTAGAGCCAAAGCACTTTAGAAAATGGGTTGAATTTGCTAAGGAAAGAGGTTTGGGTATTGACTTTAACCCTACTTTCTTCTCTCATTCCATGGCTGATTCAGGTTTGACCTTATCTAGTCCTGATGATAAAGTTAGAAACTTCTGGATAGAACATGGTAAAGCATGTATAAGAATTTCTGAGTATTTTGCAACAGAGCTTGGTCAACCTTGCGCAATGAATATTTGGATTCCTGATGGTTACAAAGATGTTCCTGCTGATCGTTACTCACCAAGAGCAAGATTTAAAGATTCCTTAGATCAAATTCTTTCCATAGATTATGATAAAGAAAAAGTTCTTGTATGTCTAGAATCTAAGGTATTTGGTATTGGTGTAGAATCATACACAGTAGGTTCTGCTGAATTCTGTATGAAATACGCTGCTTACAAAGGTATTCTATCCCTTATGGATAATGGACATTACCATCCAACAGAAGTGGTTTCCGATAAATTATCTTCTATGTTACTGTTTGATGAGAAGGTTGCTCTTCATGTAACTAGACCAGTTCGCTGGGATAGTGACCATGTGGTACTATTTGATGATGAGACCAAAGAAATNGCTAAGGAAATCGTTCGTAATGACGCTTTAGATCGCGTTTTAATTGGACTAGACTTCTTTGATGCCAGCATCAACCGTGTAGCAGCTTGGGTAACAGGTATGAGAAATATGCAAAAAGCATTACTTTATGCATTATTAACTCCATACAAGGAATTAGCTAAATTACAAAATGATGGCGAATTCACAAAATTAATGGTATTACAAGAAGAGTTAAAACTATATCCATTCGGCGATGTATGGAATTACTTCTGCCAGATTAATGGGGTACCAGAGAAAGAAGACTGGTTAGATGTGGTTAAGCAATATGAGGAAGAAGTTCTTCTTAAGAGAAAGTAATTTATTAAGATTTCTATGATGTCAAAATAAATATTATTGTTATTAAATATACTTACTATATTATAAAGAATAATATAGTAAGTATATTAAAAATAAAATAGTAGATATAATTAACAGATTAAAGTTAATATAAGAGACTATTAAAATAGGATACACAGGTGTAGTCGTAATCTTATGTCAATAAGGGATTTTTATGTTTCTTATTTGACGCAGGAAGCAAGATGGTGTTCTTGTACCAGTGCGTGAGATTATACCTGTGTATCCTTATCTATATATTCTTTATTACAAAATTCTTATTCTACTCTCCCTTGATAGCAGGGATTCTAATTTCTACCTCTGTGTATTCCCCTTCTTTACTGCGATAGGTTAGACCAANTTCTTTATCATAAAATAATTGAAGTCTATTATGTATATTGTAAATTGCTATACCTGAGCCAGAGGGACTATCTACATTTCCAGAAAAGATTTGCTCTAACAGTTCACCAGGCATTCCGATACCATCATCAGATATAAGAAAGACTAATACCTGATTCTCCATCCAACCAGTAATTACAATATTGCCTTCTTTTGAAGCTTTGGCCAATATACCATGCTGAATGGCGTTTTCGACCAGGGGCTGAAATATAATTTTAGGCATTGTATAATCTAGTAGTTGGTCTGGGACATCTATTATAAAGTGGATTCGGTTATTATATCTCATATTCTGCAATTGCATATATAGGGAGACGTGTTCTAACTCTTCCTTAATGGTTACCACCACATTTCCTTTACTGAGGGTCATCTTATAGAATTTGGAAAGGGCTTGTATGGAAGCAGAAACCTCCTGGTTTCGCCCACTTAGGGATAACCAATTCATCATATCTAGAGTGTTATATAAAAAGTGGGGATTGATCTGGGCTTGAAGGGCTTTCAGTTCTGCTGTTCGTAACTCATTGGATGCTTTTATGTGATAAGCTGATAATTTGTTTATTTCCTCAATCATATAATTATAAGATTCAATCAGATCTCCTACCTCATCCTGCCCGTATGGTGTATCCATGGGAATAAGTTTTCCTGCTTTTACTGAATTCATAATATCTATAACGTTAGAAAGTCTCTTTACAATGGAGTTGGAAAGTTGTAAAGAAACTATAAATGAGAAGATTAATACCACAATATAAGATATTATAAAGGCAATAAATAATGTTTTGTTTTCGGACCAAATACTGTTTACAGGAATTACTGACACCATATACCAGTTGGTTCCTATTATCTCCTTATAAGATATATAACAGTTGATAGATGATATTTTTTTAGTTACAAATTTATTGGTATCTGGAATTAATTCCGGTATATTTTCATAATAAATAAAATATTCTCCAACTAAACTTTTATTGGTCTCGGTTACTAGGGCGTTTCTATTGTCTATAATATATTTTGCACTTCTGGGCAAGGTGGTGTATTTATTTAACAGGGAGCTGATATAGGTTTTATTAAAATAAATTGTAACATAGGCCAGTTCGTTACCATGGGAATCGCTGATTTTACGGGTATAAGATAGAAGACCCAGATGCTCTTTCTCGTAACTGGTAAGATATAAAGTGGGACAAAGCAGGGTCTTTTGATCGGTACTGGCAAATATCCCGTGCCAATAAGAATTTTGAATAGTGCTGATTGGCTGTAATACATCTTGATAGGGTAACTGGGGACTGGTATAGTATGCTTCATATTGGGGGTTAAGATATATCTTAATATCTGTTATAAGAAACCAATCGATTTTAGATTCTACTGTATCAATAAAAGAATCTAAAAGATAGGCATCATCCACTGGGACTTCCAGATCAAGAAGCTGCTGGAACATCTCATGTTGAATTATCTTATTGGATATATTATGGATCTCCTTGATGGTGTTTTCGATATTAGTGGCTGTTTCCCTGGACATACTTAATTCTGAGGTTTTGGTATTGGTAACAATGATATTTAATAAGTGGCTATATAGAAAGGCCGAGATAATAATCATAGGTAGTAAAGTCAGAATAAGATGGGATATAATTAATTTATTTTTTAGTTTTAAGTCATAGGTGTAATAACCTATTAAGTTCTTTATTATGTTTAACATCTTAAGATACCTCCCTGTGATTTATCCTTATTCCGAACTTTCTTTATATTCCGAAGGAGATTTTCCTACTAATTTCTTAAAAGTCTTACTAAAATAATTGCTATCGCTATAGCCAACCATTGTAGAAATCTCTGAGATATTAGACATGGTGGTCTGTAATAACTCCTTAGCCTTCTCTATGCGAACTTCCGTAAGATATTGATTTATAGTTTTGCCAGTTTCATTCTTAAATAAGGTACATATATATGAGAAGGAGAGATTAACATATTCACTGATATCCTTTACTGATAAATTGTCATTGGAATAATTTTTGTTTATATATTCTTTAATTGCAAAGATGGTAGGATGTTCTTCAGTTTGCCTGCTTTCTATGGCTGAGAAGAATTGATTTATTCTGTCTAGGAGTAATCGGTGTAAATCTACTAGGTTAGAATCTTGTACAATATAATCCAGGATGTTGGCGGTATCTGAATGATAAAAGGTGGATAAACGTAACTGTACTGTTGCTTGGGAGAGCTCAGCAAATAACTTATAATATAAATCTTTCACATGCTTAGGTAAATATTGTTGATTGTTTAGGAAACTGGAATAAATAGTGTGGATTGTTTCTGTGGTATCCTGACGGTTCAAGGAATTAAGGCACTGCCTGTATCTTTTAAGTAGAGTTTGTATAAGAGTATAATCAGGACTGGCTACACAATCTTTATTTGAAGTTATTATACTGTTGTATTCATAAAAGAAGGAACTTTGCAGTAGTATAGCTGCTGTGTTGTATGATTTGTATACATTACCTATACCGCAAATAACATCTCCCGCTGCTATATAATATTTATATGATTTTTGTAGATAGCTAGATAAATAGTTACATATGCTTGTCACTTTTCTATCGCTTATATTACTATCAGAATAAAAATGAATAATAAAATACTCATCGTTTTTTATTGAAACCATGTATTTGATATTATTACGGGATGTTATCTCATCCAATATGTATAAAAATTCTGTATTTTTAGATTCTGATAAAGATGATATGGGGGTTTTTAGGGTTATAAGGATGGTGATAAAGAAATTGTTGGGCTTAATGTTAAGTCCTATATCGTTTAATTCATTTAAGATTAATAATAATTCTTCTTTAGAATTCTGGTGTATCAAGCGTAGGCCTAGCTTACTTAAGGTGTATTTGCTATTTATATCAATATTTATCCTGTTTTTGCTAAGTGAAAGTTGAATATCTACAGCTTTACTTATGGCAGCTTCCAGTTCTTTGGTATTAATAGGCTTTTCAACATAGTTAACAACCTTAAGTAAAATAGCAGCTTTTAAATATTCTTTGTCTGTATAGCCACTGAGAAATATAATACTGCAATCCGGTAAAAAATTATATATTTCTTTGGCCATTTCAACACCGTTCATTCTTGGCATTTTGATATCACTTATAATAATTTCTGGCTTATATTGCCTAGCTGCCTTAATACCGTTAATACCATCATCAGCTTCGTATATATTTTCAATACCATGGCTTCTCCAATTGATACTAGATATAATGCCTTCTCTAGTAATCTTTTCATCATCTACTATCAAAATATTCATAGTAACCACTCCCTATGGTAATTTTATAAGCAACTAAATACATTATAAATTCAATAAAATGAAACAATAACACAATAGCATTATATACAATATAACAATATAAATAAAGACTGAGATTTTAAATATCGTATAAAATTACCCTAAATAAAAATATTTTACGATAGTATTTGTGCAATAAGGATGGTAGATTTATATTAGGTAATAATTTATTGGTTTTTATATTAAAACAAAGGAAGGAAAATCTGTATGTGTGAGAATATTCTTGAGTTAAAAGGTATCACGAAGATTTTTCCTGGTGTCAAGGCTTTGGATAATGTGCATTTCCAGCTTAGAAAAGGGGAAATACATGCCTTAGTCGGGGAAAATGGAGCTGGAAAATCTACCTTTATTAAGATTATTTCTGGAGTACATAGGCCGGAAGAAGGAACTATGCTTTTGGATGGCAAAGAAGTAATATTTCGCAATCCAAGGGAGGCACAGGAAGCTGGTATTGCAACTATTCATCAGCATGTTACTGCATATCCCAGTCTAACGGTTACTGAAAATATATTTATAGGTCACGAGAAACTGGAACGTATAACTGGTAGAATTCTGTGGAAACAAATGCATGAGGAAGCTAATCGCTTGCTTCGGGAACTGGGAGCCAATTTTGATGGTAACACTGAGATGGGAGCCCTAAGTGTAGCCCAGCAGCAACTGGTTGAGATTGCCAAGGCACTATCAATGAAAGCCCGGATTATTATTATGGATGAGCCAACAGCAGCTTTAACTAAGAGGGAAAGTGAAGAATTATATAAAATCACAGAAAAACTAAGGGATGAAGGGGTATCAATTATTTTTATCTCCCATCGCTTTGAAGATATCTATAGGTTAAGTAATAGAGTAACAGTATTTAGGGATGCCAAATACATAGGTACATATGGGGTAAATGAGTTAACCAATGAAAAATTAATAACTGCTATGGTAGGCCGTGAGATAACCCAGCTATATCCTAAAAAGAATGCTAAGATCGGAGAGGAAGTTCTTAGAGTTAAGAATTTAAGTTGTGTTGGATATTTTAAAGATGTGTCTTTTGATGTAAAGCAGGGAGAAATCCTTGGTCTTACAGGGTTAGTAGGAGCGGGCAGGACTGAGGTTTGTGAAACCTTATTTGGCATAGAGCCTAGGGATGAAGGTAAAATTTTCCTTAATAATAAAGAAGTTAAGATAAAAAATCAAATGGATGCTATGAAATTGGGTATTGGTTATCTACCAGAAGATAGGCAAAAACAAGGCTTGATTCTAGATTGGGGTATCGGGCAGAATATTACCCTGTCCATCTTAAATGAACTGAAAAATAAAGGTTTTATTGATATAACTAAGGAAAATCAAATTGGGAAAAAGTTAAGTGAAAAACTAGGGGTAAAAGCGGTGTCTATCTTTGATAAAGCTAGTTCCTTATCAGGAGGTAACCAGCAGAAGGTTGTAGTAGCAAAGCTTTTAACGCTGGATCTTAAGGTATTAATACTGGATGAACCAACCAAGGGTGTGGATGTTGGCGCTAAGGCTGCTATGTATGAGATTATGGGAGAATTAGCAAATCAAGGCTATGCCATCATAATGGTATCCTCTGAGATGCCCGAAATCATTGGTATGTGTGACAGAATTGTGGTTATGTGCGAAGGTAGGGTAACAGGGGTGCTTTCGAGAAATGAAGCAACTCAGGAGAAAATACTAGAGCTGGCAATGGCAAAATCATTACATGGAAATGAGGTGTTAGAAGATGAAGAAGATATCATGGAAAAAGCTAATTAGTTCCAGGGAAATGAGTTTGCTTATTGTTTTAATTATACTCTGTACCTTAATTCAGATTAGAAATAGTAAGTTTCTCACCTGGGGGAATATCAGTGACCTTCTAACCAATGCTTCCATGATGAGTATACTGGCAGTGGGAATGATGTGTGTACTGCTAATTGGTGGTATTGATATTTCCATAGGATCGACGGTTGCATTTTCGGGAATGGCAGTAGCCCTTATGCTACGCTCTAATCCCCAGATACCAACCCTGCTATCCTTTATACTAGGTACCCTGGTAGGCACTATCCTAGGATTTATTATAGGGCTAATCATTGGTAAGGGTAAGGTCATGCCCATTATAGCAACCATGGGCCTTATGTATGCCTATAGAGGGGCAACCTATTTAATTGCCAAGAATCAGTGGGTTCCTTCTTATCAACTACCTGATGGGCTAAAGCGCTTTGCTACAGGAAAGTTACTGGGCATCAATAATATGGTTGTGGTGGCTATTGTTATATACATAATATTTGCATATTTTATTAGATACACCAGGACAGGAAGAAGGATATATGCTGTTGGAAGTAATCCGGAAGCAGCCCAAATCAGTGGTATTAATATTGATAATATTAAAATAATTGTATACTCCATTATGGGAGGGCTATCTGGTCTTGTAGGAATACTATGGTTGTCAAAATATGCATCAGCCCAAGGAGATGCGGCCCAGGGCTTTGAAATTGATATTATTGCAGCCTGTGTAATTGGGGGAGTTAGCCTAAGTGGTGGTAAGGGAACTGTGACTGGTGTTATTCTGGGAGTACTAACCTTAGGGGTTCTCAATAATGCCTTACCCCTAATCAATATATCCCCGTTCTGGCAGGATGCAATAAAGGGATTGGTAATCCTACTGGCAATTATAATCAATACCATGACCCAGAGAAGTATACATAAAAACAATCTAAAGAGGAGGGTGATTTGATGACCAATGAAACTGTTAGAGTAATTAGCGATAAAAAAGAGTTTACATGGAAGAAGTTTTTTCTGCAATGGGAATGGTTTTTAGTATTTCTCTTAATCGCAATTAATATTTTAAACGCAAATCTATCCTCTTATTACTTGAATGTCAGTAGTTTGCTAAATGCAACATCATCATTTTTAGATAAGGCTTTCTTAGCCCTACCGATGGCCTTGGTCTTAATCATTGGTGAAATTGATATCTCAGTTGGTGCTACGGTGGCACTGTCCTCTGTGGTAATGGCGGAAGCTTATAATAAAGTGGGTCTACCTATGGAGCTATGTGTAATCATCTGTCTTCTTGTTGGGACTTTATGTGGCTTTATTAATGGCTTTATCTTAACTAAGTATAAAGAGCTAGCACCTATGATTGTTACCTTAGGAACTCAGATTCTTTACAGGGGTATTGCTACCATTATATTAAAGGATCAGGCATCCGGTAATTTCCCTGGTTGGTTTAGTGAAATATACTGGGGTGGTATAGGAGACATACCATATATGTTAATTGTTTTTGCCATTGCCACAATTATTTTTGCTATTCTACTTCATAAAACTGCCTTTGGTAGAAGGCTTTATGCGATTGGTAATAATAGAATTACTTGTCAGTATTCTGGGATTAAGGTGGATAATTTACGCTTGATTGTATATACGGTAACTGGAACCATGGCTGCGGTAACTGCCTTGTTTTTAACATCTAGAATGGGAAGCACCAGACCCAATATAGCCATAGGATATGAAATGGATGCCATAGCTATGGTAGTCTTTGGGGGAGTTTTAGCCAGTGGNGGNANAGGTAAGATGNCTGGAGTGATTCTGTCTGTATTTGTCCTGGGCCTCTTACGATATGGACTGGGACTGGTGAATGTAAGTTCCCAGGTTATGTTAATTATTAATGGTATCTTGCTAATAGGAGCGGTAATGATACCGAATCTGAATTTAGGTAAGGTCTTAAAAAAGAAAAGTGGGCAAGATTGATTCTGTCTTATCTTTTGTTACAAGTAGCGAAAGCTATTATGTATATAATATTAAGAGGAGGGTTTTTATGAGCAGAAGAAAAAGAACTATTGCATTTCTAATGGTACTTGCAATGATGATTTCTGTATTGGCAGCCTGTGGCAAAAATGCTTCTGAAACTGGTAAAAAAGGAGCAGATTCAGCGGATAGTATTGAGGGAAAGAAGTTTGCAATTTTGGCTAAAAGTGCTGGTAATCCGTATATGGAGAAGCAAAGCGGCGGATTTAAGGAAGTGATAGAGGCAGCTGGTGGCACAGCTATCCTTAAAGCTCCTGAGGCAGCTACAGCAGAGGGACAGATAACTATGATTAATGAATTGATAGCTCAGAAAGTAGATGCAATTGCAGTAGCAGCCAACGATTTTGATGCCCTTCAGCCAGCCCTTAAAAAGGCTATGGACCAAGGTATTAAAGTAGTTTCCCTAGATTCAGCGGTGAACGCTCAGAGTCGTATGGTTCATGTTAATCAAGCAGATAGCGAAAAGATAGGTAGAACCTTAGTTCAAGCCACTAAGGAAATGATTGGTGGTTCAGGGCAGATTGCTGTCTTAAGTGCAACTAGTCAAGCAGCTAATCAAAATCTATGGATTGACTGGATGAAAAAGGAGCTGGAAGAAGGGGAATATTCGGGAATAGAATTGGTTAAAATCGTTTATGGAGATGACGAATTCCAGAAGTCAGTTGATGAGACAGAAGCTTTAATTAAAAATTATCCTGATCTAAAAGCTATTATTGCTCCTACAACAGTAGGCGTTGCAGCGGCTTCAAAAGTTGTCACTGATAAGGGCCTGGGAGGTAAGCTTATTGTAACTGGTCTTGGTCTACCCAGTGAAATGGCAGAATATATTGAGAATGGTACCTGTCCTTGGATGTATCTATGGAA
>JGI24707J26582_10001555_pt1 | contig 17945 bp, 15 predicted proteins | sample BioPla1DNA1_FD_26582 | JGI IMG/M metagenome (IMG submission 26582)
GGTTTTTTTATGCCAAAAATACATAGACAGGAATTACTATATATAGTATAATAAACTGGCAGCACTACCATTACTTGTATNTGGGGGGACGAAGTACATGATATTGACCGAGAACGCAAGAACGGTACTAGAGCGTCGCTATCTAAAGAAGGAAGGCGACGTGGTTGTTGAAACACCAGAGGAGATGTTGCGGAGAGTAGCCAAGAACATCGCCCAGTTGGAGACCGATCCCATCTGGGAAGAGAAGTTCTTTGAGATAATGGATAATCGTGAGTTCATGCCTAACAGCCCCACCCTGATGAATGCGGGGCGGGAGCTGCAGCAGTTGTCTGCCTGTTTTGTACTGCCCATCGAAGACTCGATGGACGGCATCTTTGAAACGCTCAAGAACACTGCCCTGATTCAAAAGTCCGGTGGGGGAACGGGATTCAGCTTTTCCAGGTTGAGACCCAACTCGGACATGGTGAGCAGTACCGGTGGTGTGGCGAGCGGCCCCATATCGTTTATGAAGTGCTATAACGCAGCGACCGATGCCATTAAACAGGGAGGTACCAGGCGCGGCGCTAATATGGCCATTCTACGTGTTGATCACCCGGATATTATAGACTTTATCAAATGCAAAGAGGACACTAGTGAAATAACCAACTTTAACATTTCAGTTGGCTTGACGGAAGAGTTTATGGAAGCCGTTTTGGCCGATGAGACATATCCATTGATCAACCCCCGGAACCAAGAGCAGGTAGGTGAACTGCGGGCGGCCGAGGTGTTTGACCTGATCGTGGAGATGGCTTGGACAAACGGCGAACCGGGCATCGTCTTTTTGGATAGGATCAACAGGGACAACCCTACCCCTGCCGTTGGCGAGATAGAAGCAACAAACCCCTGCGGCGAGCAGCCCCTGCTGCCCAATGAAAGCTGCAACTTGGGGTCTATCAACCTGGCGCTGATGACTAAGCGGGAAGGGGACCAGTGGGTAATTGATTGGGATCGCCTCAAAGAGGTTGTTCAGATTGGTGTGCGTTTCTTGGATAACGTAATCGAAGTGAACCAGTATCCCATCCCTGAAATTGACGAGATGACTAAGGCAAACCGGAAGATCGGTTTAGGTGTAATGGGCTTTGCAGATATGTTGATGCGCCTGCGGGTTCCGTACAACAGTGAAGAAGGCGTTCAATTGGCCCGGGAGATCATGAGCTTTATCCAAAATGCAGCTAAAGAGGCATCCATCCAGTTGGGCGAAGAACGGGGTTCCTTCCCCAATTACGATCAGAGTATCTTCGCCGAGACTGGGCGGCCCATGCGCAACTCAACCGTAACGACCATCGCTCCCACGGGAACAATCTCCATCATTGCCGGCTGCTCCAGCGGCGTCGAGCCCATTTTCGCTTTGGCGTTCACCCGTAACGTGATGGATGACGACAAGTTGATTGAGGTTAACGCCCAGTTTGAGGAAATCCTGAGGGAAGAAGGCCTTTACAGCGAAGATTTGATTGCACGGGTAGCCAAGCAGGGCAACGTCCAGGGCATTGAGGAAATTCCTGAAGAACTGAGAAAGGTGTTCGTCACTGCTTACGAGGTTACGCCCGAGTGGCATATCCGTATGCAGGCCGCCTTCCAGGAGTTTACGGATAACGCAGTATCCAAGACGGTTAACTTCCCCAAGGAAGCAACTAGGGAAGACATTCGGGAAGTTTACATGCTGGCCTACGAGTTGGGCTGCAAAGGTGTTACCGTATACAGAGCCGGTTCCCGTGAAGGTGAAGTGCTCCAGGTTGGCACGGAGCAGAAGAAGGAAGAGCAAACAGCGAGCGGTAGGCCGCACCCTTCGCCTAGAAGGCGCCCAACCGTTACCAGGGGCCAGACAATCCGGATAAAAACGGGCTGCGGCACGTTGTATGTGACGATCAACGAAGACGACCAGGGCATCTGTGAAGTGTTCACCACGATCGGGAAAGCGGGCGGCTGTGCAGGCGCTTTCTCCGAAGCAACTGCCAGGCTCATCTCCCTCTCCCTGAGGTCAGGTGTGGAGCCAATGCAGATCGTGAAACAGCTTAAGGGCATTCGCTGCCCCCATCCAATCTGGCAGGACGGCCAGCAGGTACTCTCCTGTCCGGACGCAATCGCTCAGGTACTGGAACAGTATGTGAAGCAGAACGGAGTGAAAGACTCTGAGCTGCCTAACCCGGCACCGGTGGTCAATCCGGTTATGATTGACAGATCTCAACCTGCAGTCTTCTCCGGAGCTACCTGCCCCGATTGCGGCGGTACAATGGTAGAAGAAAGTGGCTGCTCAACCTGTCTCGACTGTGGATTCAGCCGCTGCAGTTAGTTAAAAATTCCAAGTAAGGGCATATTCTCCTCTCCCGTTCCACATACTTAATGTAGAACGGGGGAGGAGATTTTTATGTCAAAAAAGCTGCAGGAGATCACATTCACAGTGCTGCTGGTGCTGTCCCTTTCCTTCGCCGCAGCGGCAGAGTATCATGTTGTAATCAATATTCCCGCTTTTAAGCTCTGGCTCTACCAAAACGGCATACCCATCAAGTCCTATCCCATCAGTATCGGGACAGAGCTAAATCCTTCCGTTGTGGGAGAGACCAGAATTATCAANAAGGTGGCCAATCCAACCTATTATCCGCCTAACGCCGCCGCCAGAGGACTGACACCCATACCACCCGGGCCTGATAATCCGGTGGGTACGCGCTGGCTGGGCCTGGGTTTTGCCGGTTACGGCATCCACGGTACGAACAATGAGAATTCCATCGGTTCAGCCGCATCATCGGGCTGCATCCGTATGTACAACGCGGATGTGGAAGAGCTGAGTGAGATGGTTGAGGTGGGCACTGTGGTGAAGATTATGTATCAGACCGTGATCATGGAGGAAGATCCCCTGCTTGGCACAAAGATAGTCACCATTTTCCCAGACGTGTACAAACAGGGCAGTAGTCTTGCTCAGCTGCAGGCGGAGCTGGAGCGCCTTGGCTGGGAAGGTGTTCATTGGCCGGCCCTTTTGGGCCTGTTGCAGGAAGCTGACGGTCAGNCCCAGCTCCTACCTTTGGAGCTGCCCGTAAGTCTCAACGGCAACGAACTGGATTTGGTGGCAGTAAAGGCAGGTGAGCAGTGCTACTTACCTGTTCCAGCACCGCACCTTGTGCCCGCAGATTTCCAGGATGAAGTTGTGCAGTGGGGAGAGCAGCATTTTCTGCCCCTGCAGGCTTACCTTGACCTAACGGGACTTCGCCATGAACAGATGGCAGACGGTTTGAGGCTGATCGGACCCTACGCCTATCTGGGCCGCTCCTATTTAGGTAAAGCCCTGGTATACCAGGGTCAGATCTATGTGGCAGGAACGGGGCACGCCTGTCAGCTCGTGCCCCAGCAGATGACTGCCTTAACCTTTTGGGGGNACGTGTATTTTCCCGCCGAACATTTCCTCACTGATCAGGCGCTCACCGATCTGCGCCTCGAGTGGGAAAAGGAAGACTAGACTAATTTTTGGGCTGCAGCTTGAGCCAATCGCTCGCTAGAAGCCGTTCGGTCAATTCTATCTGCACGTATTCCAACACCTTACCCCAGTTACGGGTAAGTGCGGCGTGAACCAGCTCGGGTGGAACCTCGAAGTAATTGGCGGCTTCCTGAGTGATCCTTTCCTGGGCCATAAGCTGCAGCGCACCCCAATCTTGTTTTAGAAGGGCATCCGCTTCCCAGGGCGCCAGCCCGCGGGCCATTAGTTCTTCGTACACTTGGTACTGAACTTCCTCGTTCAGCTGATCCCAGTCGCCCTCAAGAATTGCCGAGAGCTGGGCTGGGGTCAATACATCGGCCAATACTTCGGTTAAGTTATTAAGGCCCTGCAGTAATACCTGGGCGGTATGATCCCTGCCCAGAGTGACTAGGAGGGCTTTTTCGTCTTTTACTAGAGCTTCAATGGCCTCTCCCACGCCCAGTTCATCGCCTTCGAAGCCATCGGCTGTGAGGAAGATGGTTTCTGCTGTGAGTTGAATGGGACGTTCGTCGATTAAGAGCCTGCCTTCTTCACCGTCAATGCCTGCCACTTCGCCAGTAATTCTCTCGAATTGGGTCGCTTCGTCCAACATAAAGGCAGCCTCACTGCGGGTTACCAGCCGGTAGGATTCAAACCGGCCGTGCATATGGTGGGGAAGCACTTCCAGCATTTTGAGAAGCTCCGCTGCCAAAGCACCGGGATAGCCTGGCTCAACGTCCCCAAAGGAAGGATAAAACCCGGCAGGGAAGGATGTGCGCTGCCCCAGGCCAAGCACACTACCTAGTGCGGCGGCGAACTCACCCCGGGTGATTTCCTCCAGATCGGAAGGGAAAGCGTCTGTCAGCCAGCTGTCAAGGGAGGCAATGTCCTTTTCGCTTACGTGAAAGGCTCTTGCCAGAAGTTCAAGTGCTTCGCTCCGCATCAGGGGCTGATGGGGATGGAACTCTCCTTCCCACATTTCTGCAAAGAGGCCTTCCCCGGCCAGTTGGGTTACTGAGCTGCGCGCCCAGTTATCTGCAATATCACTGAAAGCCGCAGCAACGCTAAGGTTAAAAGGGAAAATGAGCATGAATACCAAGACTAAGGAAGTAATGGTTGTGCGTCGCATTATACTACTCCTTTTCTAATAGGTTAGGTCTGTATTGATCTTACAACGTAGTATTCAGTACAGACAAGCCTATGCCTTTATGTAATAGTCGGTAGAATGGGAGGCATTAGCCAGTTGAGGCAGGTTTTTACAGAGGGGTGTGGAATAACTGAGGAAGAAACGGGGGATGTTGCGTGTCGAAACGCTTATTACTTATAGACGGTAACAGCCTGATCAACCGGGCATTCTACGCCTTGCCGCCTTTAACCAACCGGGCCGGGGAGCCTACAGGCGCGGTTTACGGCTTGACTAGAATGCTCTTTCGCCTTCAGGAGGATTACGACCCTGAACAAATCATCTTTGCCTTCGACCTCTCCGGGCCCACGTTTCGGCATGAGCAGTATGAAGAGTACAAGGCTCAGCGCAGGCCCATGCCGGACGATCTGCGCCTGCAAATTCCAGTGATGAAACAGGTCCTGGATGCCTTAGGGATTCCCCGCTTGGAACTACAGGGTTTTGAGGCAGACGATATCCTAGGAACTGCGGCGAAGCAGGCAGAAAAAGCGGGCTACGAGGTGTTCGTTGTCACAGGCGATCGGGATGCCTTTCAGCTTGTTTCAGAGCAGACCAAAGTGTTGTTCACCAAACGGGGCATCACGGAGACCGAGCTGATAGACCTAGATGTGCTGGAGAAGGAATACGGGCTCACGCCTGAGCAGGTAATTGAGCTTAAGGGTTTGATGGGGGACAGTTCAGACAACATCCCTGGTGTTCCNGGGGTGGGTGAGAAGACGGCCCTCAGACTTCTGGGTAGCTACCACAGTATAGAAGAAGTTTATAATAATATAGACGAAATAAAAGGCAAGCTTAAGGAACGCTTGCTTGAACACAGGAACTTGGCCCTCTTGAGCAGAGAACTGGCTACCATTAACTGCGATGCACCGGTAACGGTGGATTTCAGTGCCAAGGCGGAGATTGATCGTGCTGAGGTGGAGCGGCTTTTTACTGCCCTCGATTTTGAAAGCCTGTTGGAGAAGGTACCGGGGATGGAGAAATCTTCTGCGGCTGCCCCAACAGACTGGGACGACAGTTACAGCGAGGTAACAGACAGCAACTTCCTTGAATTTCTAGGTAGTCTGGTTGCAGTGGACGAGATCTACCTTGCCAATTTCTCGGAACAGAAAAAGGCGGTCTGTCTCACAGGCGATCAGGCCTGGCTCCTGTCCCACAGTCTTGTGGAGAAAAAACGGGAAGAACTGCGCGGTGCCGTAGCTGAAAAAGAGGTTTATTGCTCCAGCAGTAAAGAACTNATCCATCTACTAGGGACTTACGATATTCCCTTGCCTGTGGCCTTAGACTTTGAGCTGGCCCTTTACTGTCTCAATCCAGAAACGCGCTGGGATCTCAAGGGACTTACCGCCAACTGGCAGCTGCCCGGCGTGTCCTTGCCTGAAAAAGATCCCAGGTACATGGCGAGCGCAGTGCGGGTGATGCGGACGACAGCACCCATGATCTTTAAGGAACTGCAAAAAGACGATCTGTATGAGTTATACCAAAAGGTAGAACTGCCTTTAGCCAGCGTGCTAGCCCGTATGGAAAAGCGGGGTATCCTAGTTGATCCAGAGCGTTTGGAGGAAATCTCTGCCGATTTGGACGAGACCCTAACTAGACTCACCGATTCCATCCATACCCAGGCGGGTGAAAAGTTCAACATTAATTCGCCCAAACAGCTCGGTGTTATTCTGTTTAAAAAGATGGGCCTTCCCGTCCTGAAACGGACCAAAACTGGACCGTCCACAGCGGCAGATGTGCTGGAAGAGCTGGCCGAGGAATATCCCATTGTTAACGAGATCTTGGAATACCGGCAGGTAGCGAAGCTGAAATCCACGTACGCGGACGCTTTAGGTGAGCTGATCTCGCCTGAAACGAAGCGGATCCATACTACCTTTAACCAAACGGTAACTGCCACGGGCCGTTTGAGCTCGACCCATCCTAATTTGCAGAATATCCCGGTTCGGACTGCTGAAGGCAGGCGTATTCGGGAGGCATTTATAGTACCTGAGGGTTGGGTACTGCTCAGTGCGGACTACTCCCAGATCGAGCTTAGGCTATTGGCCCATCTGTCCCAAGACGAGGTACTCCTGGATGCCTTTCGGCAGGGGCTCGATATCCATCTGCGCACCGCTGCCGAGGTTTTTGAAAGGGAACTTGATCAAGTCACACCTGAAGAGCGAAATGCGGCCAAGGCTATCAACTTTGGCATAATCTACGGTATCAGCAGCTTTGGCTTGGCCAAAGGAATTAACCTAACCAGGGCGGAGGCCCAGGTTTACATTGATTCTTACTTCCAGCGCTACCCCAATGTGAAGCGGTATCTGGACGGTGCGGTGGAAATGGGACGGCGGGAAGGTTATGTCACAACCCTACTCGGGCGAAGACGTTATTTGCCCGGTTTGCACAGCCGGAACTATGCGGTCAGGAATTTCGCTGCCCGCACTGCAATGAACTCGCCCATCCAGGGCAGCGCCGCCGATATAATCAAACTGGCCATGCTTAATGTGGAACGGGCCCTTCAGGCGGGCGGTTTCCAAGCCCAGCTGCTGCTTCAGGTCCATGACGAACTTGTGCTTGAGGTTCCCGAGGCGGAACTGATGGACGTAGCTAAGCTGGTAAAGCGGGANATGGAAAACGTCATGGANCTTGATGTTCCTTTAGTTGTGGAACTATCCTGCGGCCCCAATTGGAGCCAATCGGAAAAAATTGAGGTTGAGGAGATTGATTGATGCCTGAGCTCCCAGAAGTTGAAACTGTCAGGCGCAGTCTAGTGCCTGTTGTACTGAATAAACGGATAGAAGCGGTTGAAATCCTCTATCCCCGCATTCTGCAGGGGGTAGATGAAGAAGACGTCCGGGATGTGCTGGTGGGGAGTGAATTCACTGCCCTGTCCAGGCGCGGCAAATACCTTATCTTTGAGCTGCTGGAGGAATGGGAACTTATAGCCCATCTGCGCATGACGGGACGCCTCATTTTCTATTCCAACGGCGAGATACCCCTGGCCAAGCACACTTCTGCCCTTTTTGACTTTGGGGACGACGGACAGCTCCGTTTTGAGGATGTGCGTAAGTTCGCTACGCTCAATTTAGTCAAAAAGGGAAATTACGAACAGATCAGAGGTTTATTCACTTTGGGAATAGAACCCTTATCCGCTGACTTTACGGTTGAAGCGTTTAGTCAAATGCTAGAAGGACGTCAAGCCACTATTAAGGGTCTTCTTTTGGATCAGACTAAGGTGGCCGGTTTGGGAAACATCTATGTGGATGAGAGCCTCTTTGCGGCCCAGATCCATCCTGAACGGGCAGCAGGCTCCCTTACTGATGTTGAAAAGGAACGCCTCCATCAGGCGATCACTGCGGTGTTGGAGGATGCAATTGCCAATCAAGGTACCACAATCAGCGATTACCGCACGGGGTACGGGCAGGAAGGGACGTTCCAAAACAAACTACTTATCTACGGCAAAAAGGGTGAACTTTGTCCGCGCTGTCAAGCACCCATTGAGCATACTAAAGTGGCGGGGCGTACCAGCCACTACTGTCCCCGTTGTCAGGTGACGAAGGNATGATTATCGGGATTACCGGCGGTATTGCCAGCGGTAAGTCTACCGCAGCTGAATACTTGCGCAGACTTGGCCATGTTGTTTTGGATGCGGATCTGTATGCCAGGCAAGCGGTGGAGCCGGGGACGGAAGGCTATAGGCAGGTGTGTGAGGCTTTCCCCCAGGTTGTAACTGATGGGGGGAAAATCGATCGGGCCAAATTGGGGAAAATCGTCTTTTCCGATCCAAAACAGCGCCGCAGACTGGAAAGTATAATCCATCCCATTGTGCTCCAGAGGCTGAAGGATGAAGGAGCGCGGTTGGAACGAGAAGGCGGTCTCGTTTTTATGGAAATCCCCCTGCTGTATGAGGTGGGGTTTGAAGAAAGCGTGGATGAGGTTTGGGTTGTGTATGTTGACGGAGAAACACAACTTGATAGGCTGCTGAAGAGGTCTAATGTAACGCGGGAGCTGGCGGAACAGATCATTGCCAGCCAAATGCCCTTGGCCGAAAAGGCGGCTCGGGCGACCAGGGTGATTGACAACAGTGGGTCCCTGCAGGNGACTTGGGCCCAGCTTGAGAAGCTGTTGAAGGAGGTACAAGGTGAAACTAGCCCTTATTGCTCACGATAAAAAGAAGGACTTAATGATCGAGTTCGCTAAACGCCATATTGAGCAGCTGCGAAATTTCGAGATAGTGGCTACTGGGACAACGGGTAGACTGCTGCAGGAGGCAACCGGTCTGCCTATTACCAGGGTTCTGTCCGGGCCAATCGGCGGTGACCAGATGATTGGCGCTCTGGTGGCGAACGAAGAGGTAGGCGCTGTCATCTTTTTGCGCGATCCNCTTACAGCTCAGCCCCATGAGCCTGACATCACCGCTTTGCTGCGCGTTTGTGACGTGCACAATGTGCCGGTGGCAACCAATGAGCGGACTGCAGAGTTCGTACTGCAGGGACTATTACGTGCCAAAGAGGACTAAAGACTTTGAGAAGCCTGTTCACTTCAGTTATAATTCTATTGATTGTTCTTTTTCTTTTTAAGCTTCCTTCTGTGCTCGAGCGGGCCTTTCCGCTGGACTTTGTCCCTTTGATTTTAAAACACTCCGAGGAGGCTGGGGTAGACCCCGTCCTAATCGCGGCGGTGATCAATGCGGAAAGTGCCTTTCGGGTAGGGGCCATTTCAGCCAAGGGTGCGGTGGGTTTGATGCAGCTCATGCCCTCTACAGCCGCTTGGCTGCGAGGCGATGGGGAGCATAGCATTGATCTGTTCCAGCCGGAGACCAATATCGAGCTGGGCGTTTCTTATTTACGTTATCTTTTAGATTTGTTCCCCACCGAACACGCGGCCATTGCTGCCTATAACGGTGGGCCCAGCCACGTGACACGTTGGTTGAGCGAAGGTGTTTGGGATGGCTCCTGGGTCAACACTGGAGATATCCCCTTCGGCGAGACGCGCTCTTTTGTGCGGAAGGTGGAATTAATGCGGCGAGTATACGGTTTTCTCTATGGAGCAGAGCTGCAATATGGGAAGGAGTAGGGGCATGAACAAGCGAATTGAGACTGTCCAACAAGTAACGGATTACACGGTTGAGCAGGGCCGAAAGTTTGCCTCGGCTACACCAGAGGAGATTATCCAAGGCTTAACAACCGATATTTATTTCGTCAAAACAAACGAAATCCTGCATAACCTCAANCTGCAGGACACGGAGGTAGTGGCGGAGATCTTCCCGCGGCGCCCAGGTATTTTGGTTGGGGTAGAGGAAGCGAAAAACCTGCTTGAGGGGACAGGCGTGGAAGTGTGGAGCCTGCCCGAAGGGGCTAGGTTCGAAGCGAAGGAAGTTGTGATGCGTATTAAGGGCAGATACACTGANTTCGGCATTTACGAAACGGCTGTGCTAGGTATTCTAGCCAGCTCCAGCGGCTGGGCTACAGCTGCTAGTATTGCTAAAGAGGCTGCTGACGGCAGACCTGTGCTCTGCTTCGGCGCACGCCACGTCCATCCTGCGGTAGCGCCTGTGATGGAGCGGGCTGCGATTGTGGGCGGTGCCGATGGCGCGTCCTGCATTTTAGGAGCGAAACTGGCCGGATTCGAGCCTTCCGGTACAGTACCCCACGCCCTCTTTTTAATCGTAGGGGATTCCCTCGAAACTGCTATTGCCTATAACCGCTTTATGCCGCCTGAGTCAAGGCGTTTGATGCTGGTTGATACGTTTAAAGATGAGGTGGAAGAGAGCATCCGCCTCGCTTCCTCACCCGAAACGGGTTTGGAAGCAGTCCGCTTAGATACGCCCAGTGAGCGGGGGGGAGTAACTCCCGCCTTAGTTAAGGAGCTTAGGGCGAAACTGGATCTGGCCGGGCATGAAAACATTCAGATTTTCGTTTCAGGCGGTCTTGATCCGGAACGAATCAAGCTTCTGGCGGAGGCTGGAGCTGATGCCTTTGGGGTGGGAAGCTACATCTCCAGTGCACCTGCCATTGATATGACTATGGACCTGAAGGAAGTGAACGGCAAACCGGTTGCTAAACGGGGACGGATTCCCGGTTTGAGCGAGACTTCTCGCTTAGAGCGCATTCTATAGCGGAGGTAAGGAAATGGCTGAATCCATCAAGGCCAAGGTGATTACCCTCGCCCAAGGGGACCCATTCTTAACGGTGGACGAGCTTAGCGAAAGGTCAGGAACCACATCCCGCTATGTGCGTACCATCCTTTCTGAAGCGGGCCTTTCCTTGAATAAACTGCGGCGGCAGTACGCCCGGCGTTTGGAAAAGAGGTTGGGTGAGGAAGCAGGGAATGAACCCGAGCAAATCACTGCCGAACTGGAGATCATCAGGATTACTGGCAAAGAGGTACATTCATCCTTAAGCCCGTGGGGAGCGGAGGAGAAGCTTTTTCAGCTAAGTGCACTTGGCCGTAGGGGAGACCTTTTGGTCTATGAGCAGATAGTTACCCCCACCAGTGTGACAGTATGCCCCGATTACATAAACCTGCGCCAACTCTTGCCCAATGGCGGTGAGTTGACGGTAGGCGAGCAGAAAATTGAGGTTGTTAGGGGCAGTTCGCTCAACTCCCTGTTGGCCTTGGCCCAGTCTGAGCCTGTCTTCAGACTTAGTTCCGTTTTGCTTGCCCAGGGCGAGATAGCTGCCTTGGAGCGTCTGTGGTTCGGTTTGGAAGGCGTTTCTCTGCACTGGTCTCGCCAGGAAACGGAGCTGAAGGTGCACCATACGGGCTAATGTGGGCACGGAGCGTGGCAAATCTTAACAGTAATTCCAAAAGGTTTAGGCAGGAGATCCGCCATGGTCGGCGAATTATCCTTTGATACATGGGGTTCAGCATTTCATTGATGGTAGGACATAGAGAGGGAGGGTAACTATGACACAGAAATTGCTGTCAGTAAAGGGCCTCAAAACTTACTTCTATACAGATGATGGAGTGATTCCCGCAGTTGATGGCGTCAGCTTCGATCTTGATCGGGGTGGGACTATCGGCATCGTAGGCGAATCCGGTTGCGGCAAGAGCGTAACCTCTCTGTCAGTAATGGGCCTAATTCCCCAGCCACCGGGGAAAATTGAGGGTGGCGAAATTATATTCGAAGGCAGAAATCTGCTTGAGCTCGACGAAGCAGAGATGCGTCATATTCGGGGTAATGACATCTCCATGATCTTCCAAGAACCCATGACTTCGCTTAACCCCGTATTTACAGTGGGTAACCAGATTTGTGAAGCGATTATGCTGCATCAAGGTCTGGATAAAAATGCGGCACGGGAAAAAGCAATTGAAATGCTGCGGTTGGTCGGAATCCCGTCGCCGGAGAAAAGAATAGACGACTATCCCCATCAGATGAGCGGCGGTATGCGCCAGAGGGTCATGATCGCCATGGCTTTATCTTGTAATCCTAAATTACTGATTGCCGATGAGCCCACCACCGCATTGGACGTTACTATCCAAGCCCAGATTTTGGACCTCATGCGTGAGCTGAGGGAAGAAACTGGTACGGCCATTATGATGATCACCCACGACCTGGGTGTCATTGCTGAACTGGTCGAAAAAGTGGTGGTTATGTATACAGGTAAGATCGTAGAAAGTGCGGACACACTCACAATCTTTCAGGAGCCAATGCATCCTTACACCATTGGACTCTTAGGGTCTATCCCGCGCCTTGACGGCGACGGTTCCAGGCTGCAGGCCATTCCGGGTACAGTTCCCATTCCGGGCAGCTTCCCTGAGGGCTGCGGTTTCCACCCACGCTGTCCGTTCGCAACCGATCTATGCCGTGCAAAAGTGCCGCCTGCGTTTGAGGTAAGTGAAGGACACAGTGTGGCCTGCTGGAAGGTTGTTGATTACAATGAGAATGCAGAAGTTGACCAAAAGAACGGGGAGGTGGGCTAAATGACAGCTGTTAACCAGGTTGCACAACAAGAGAATCTCTTAGAAGTTCGAGATCTAGTTAAACACTTTCCTATCCGCCAGGGGATCATCTTCAGCAAACAGGTTGGTGCGGTCCAGGCGGTTGACGGTGTTTCCTTTGACATTCTCAAGGGAGAGACGCTTGGTTTAGTAGGTGAGAGTGGCTGCGGTAAGACCACTGTGGGACGTTTGATCCTCCGTTTGCTTGAGCCCACTTCAGGCAACATCATCTTTGACGGCAAAAACATTCCTCAGTTACCCAAAGATGAGATGCGGGAGTTGAGGAAAGAGATTCAGATCATTTTCCAAGACCCGTATGGTTCGCTTAACCCGAGGATGACAGTAGGGGACATCATCGGTGAACCCCTCTATATTCATAAACTAGCAAGGGGAGCAGAACGGGAAAAGAGGGTGCGGGAAATCCTTGAGACGGTTGGTCTGAGTGCCTTCCACGCCCGCCGCTTCCCCCACGAATTCTCCGGCGGTCAGCGCCAGCGTATCGGTATTGCCCGTGCCTTGGCTGTTAACCCCAGGCTGATTATTGCGGATGAGCCCGTTTCGGCGCTGGACGTATCCATCCAAGCCCAGGTTATTAACCTGCTGCAGGATCTGCAGGAAGAGTTCGGCTTGACCTATCTGTTTATTGCCCACGACCTGAGCGTTGTGAAGCATATTTCAGACCGGGTGGCAGTAATGTACCTCGGTAAGATCGTAGAACTGACCGACAAAGAAGAGCTGTACCGCAATCCGAAGCATCCTTACACCCAGGCTCTACTCTCTGCCATTCCAGAGGCTGACCCAACCATCAAGAAGGAACGGATTATCTTGAAGGGCGATGTACCCAGCCCGATCAACCCGCCTTCAGGCTGTCGTTTCCACACCAGGTGCCCCAAGGTAATGGATATCTGCCGTGTGCAAGAGCCCGAGTTTGTAGACACGGGCGATGGTCACTATGTGGCCTGCCACCTAGTACCTGCAGCCGGCGCAGAAAAGAACTAAGGGTAAAAAATGTTAAAACTCTTGCAAGCGACGGTAAAATATTGTATCATTAAGGTGCAATAGGTTATATTTACCGTCGGGGTAAGAGAAGAGAGAAAAACCCTACCGGTGGATTTCACGATCCTTCGGCGGGGTTTTTTTGTTCTTCAAAAAGGAGGAGGCTGTGAGTGGAGTGGGTAAAGAGCGAAGATCGGTTCAGGTAGCAATTGTTGGAGGAGGGATAGTTGGTACCTGCGTAGCCAGGGAGCTCAGCCGGTACAAACTCGATGTCTTGCTGATCGAGGCCGAGCCCGAGGTTGGCTGGGGTACGACCAAGGCCAACAGCGGTATCGTCCATGGGGGCTTCCATGAAGAACCCGGTACGCTGAAGGCGAAGTTTTGCCTCCCGGGTAACCAGATGTTTCCTAAGCTCTGCGAGGAATTGGATGTGACGTTTGTCCAGAACGGTATCCTGCTGGTGGCCCGCACAGAAGAGGAGATGGAGGTAGTCCAGCGCTACTACCAAAGGGGCAAAGACAGGGGGGTAAACCTGCGCTTGCTCAGCCAGGAAGAACTGTTTGAGCTGGAGCCCAATTTAAGCAGGAGTATCGTGGGCGCAATGTATGCGCCGGAGGGTGGTTCGGTTATGCCCTTTGAACTGGCGGCTGCCCTGATGGAAAACGCCATTCAAAACGGAGCCCAGCTTCTGGTGGAAAATCCGGTTATCAATGGTTGGGTGGACGGGGACAAGAAATATCTCGAAACTCCCCAGTACATCATTGAGGCGGATATAGTGGTGAACGTGGCCGGTCTTAAGGCAGATGAGATCGCCCGCCTATTTGGTGACGCCTATTTTTCCATCCTGCCCCGCAAGGGTGAGGAGTATCTCTTCGACCTATCGGAGAAGAACGTAGTTACTTCCACCATCTTTCCGGTTCCAAGCGAGATCAGCAAGGGTATTTTAGTTATACCTACCGCTGCCGGCAACTTGATGATGGGACCAACCAGCCACAATGTGCCGGCAAAGGACGATTTGGCCACGACCTATGAGGGTTTCAGACAGATTTACGAAGGTGCTAAGAGTTTGGTACCTAACCTCCAGGTACGGAAAGTTATCGCCCAGTTTGCTGGTCTGAGGGCCGCAAGCGATAGAGGTGATTTCATTGTGGAATGCTCCCCTAGGGTGCGCGGCTTGATCCACCTTGCCGGAATTGAATCCCCCGGCCTTACTGCCGCACCGGCCATAGCAGCCCATGTGCCTGAGATGCTGAAAGACAAGGGTTATGTGCTGGAGCCGAAAGAGGACTTTAATCCCCGCCGGGAGCCCGTTATTCGCTTCAATGAGCTGTCCCACGAGGAGCGGGATGAACTGGTGCGGAAAGACCCAAGCTTCGGCCGGATTATCTGCCGCTGTGAAACGGTGACAGAAGGGGAGATCGTTGATGCCATCCGCCGAGGTGCCAGGACGTTAGACGGCATCAAGTTTAGGGCCAGAGGAGGGGCTGGGCGCTGCCAGGGAGGATTCTGTCAGCCCTTCATTACGCAAATTCTCAGTCGTGAACTTGGCGTTCCTGTAACTGAAGTCACCAAGGCCGGTCCAGGCAGTGAACAGGTGATGTACGAAGCAAAAGAGCTCTCAGATCGGGAGGTGCTGTAAGTATGAAACAAGTACATGTTGATGTAGCCGTCATCGGCGGAGGTCCAGCAGGATTAGCGGCATCCTTAGCAGCTCGCAAAGAAGGTGCCGAACGGGTCTTAATTATTGAGCGGAACACGGAGCTTGGTGGAATTTTGCAGCAATGTATCCATCATGGCTTTGGACTCCATCGCTTTAAAGATGAGTTGACCGGGCCTGAGTATGCCCAGCGTTTTATTGATTTCGTCAAAGAAACCGATATTGAAGTGTTACTGGAGACTATGGTTCTAGAAGTAACCCCAGAGCGCAAGATTTATGCGGTGAATAGCGAAAGCGGTATGTTAGAGATTCATGCCAAATCCATCGTCTTGGCCATGGGCTGCCGGGAGCGGACCAGGGGTGCCCTACGCATACCCGGATCCCGTCCAGCCGGTGTATTTTCCGCAGGAACAGCCCAGCGCTATGTGAATATTGATGGTTATGTACCAGGTAAGAAGGCTGTGATCTTGGGTTCTGGCGATATCGGATTGATTATGGCTCGCCGTTTCACCCTGGAAGGTGCCAAGGTAGAGGCCGTTGTCGAAGTCTTACCCTACGCGGCTGGTCTAACCCGTAATGTGGTCCAGTGTCTTGAGGACTACGATATTCCTCTTCATCTGCAATCCACTGTAATTGAAATCCATGGCAACAAACGGATTGAAGCTGTGACCATTGCCAAGGTGGACGAAAAGTGGAATCCCATTCCAGGTACAGAGCAAAAGATCGAGTGCGATACGCTCCTTCTCTCCGTGGGCTTGGTGCCTGAAAACGAACTATCGAGTCAGGCCGGCGTTGCCATCGATCCTATCACCAATGGTCCCATTGTGGATGATTCGATGATGACCAATCTCCCAGGCATCTTTGCCTGCGGTAATGTTCTCCATGTCCACGACCTCGTTGACAATGTCTCCAAGGAATCGGAGCGGGCTGGTATGTATGCCGGACGCTATGCCCTAGGCCAAAGCGGCGAAAAATCTCGTAAGATCAAGGTCGTCGCCGGTGAAAATATCCGTTATGTGGTACCCCATGAGGTTTCCGCTGATGAACCTGTGGAATTTTTCATGCGAGTTCAAAGACCTCAAGATAGCGTCGCCTTAGATGTAGGTGGCTTACGCCAAATTCGCAAGACAAGTGTCCGTCCTAGCGAAATGTTGGATGTGAAACTCACGCCAGAGCAGCTCCAGAGTTTTGAAGGGGATACCCTGGTCATTCAAATCGTTGAGAAATAAGGAGGGGTAGAGATGCTAAAACACATTACTTGTACCGTCTGTCCCATGAGTTGTAATGTTGAACTGACCTTAGGGGAAGACAATGAAATTCTCTCCCTAACAGGGAATAAATGCGCCCGTGGTAAGGTCTATGCCACCAGCGAACATTTGCACCCTGAGCGCACGCTCACAAGCATTGTGAAAGCCAGGGGAGGCATGCATCCCGTCTTACCGGTGAGAACCAATAAGCCTATCCCTAAGGAAAAGCTTAAAGAGGGTATGCAGGTTGTAGCCCAGATTGAAGCCCAAGCACCTGTGAAAATGGGCGATGTCATTGTAGCCGACTTTTTAGGCCTCGGAGTAGATCTTGTGGCCACACGGGATCTCTAGACTATGCAGGACTCAAAAATCCCCTTCCAGACTCGGAAGGGGATTTTCCATAGTAGCCTATTCTTTGGCAACATCCTTTTGGAAACTAGCGATGATTTCCTGCAATTGCTGGGCCAATTCCGCTAGGTTCTGGGCCGAGGCAGCTGTTTGCTCCGTTCCGGCGGCCGTTTGCTCGGTGACAAGGCCAATGGATTGGAAGAGGTCTACAGCTTCTTTGGTGCGACTGGTTTGAGCGATGGATTCTTGGGCAATCTCTTGAATTAAGATCTCCGTGTCCTTAGTCGCCTGTAAGATAGCATCGAGGGCTTGTTGTACATTATGAACTTGCTTTTGTCCATCATCTACACTGCTGATGGAACGGCCCGTTTCACCCCGAATACGACGCAGGACTTGATCAATATCTTCCGTTGCACTTTGCACACGGGAGGCTAGATCGCCCACCTCTTGGGCCACAACGGCGAAGCTACGCCCTTGCTCCCCAGCACGAGCGGCCTCAATGGCTGCGTTAAGGGCCAGAAGATTGGTCTGTTCTGCGATCTCTCGAATGAAGCCAAGGATCTGGGCAATCTCCTCCGTTAGGGTACTGAGACTATCCACGGAAGTCTTGATGTGACCCATACCTTCCACCGCGGCCAGGGCTTGGGTTTGACCCTTGGCAGCCTCACCTGTGGCATTTCTCGACAAGCGCAGTGCATCATCGGCCCGGCGTTCAATATCGACCATGGCTTGGTTCATCTCTTCAATGCGATCGGTTCCGCTCTGAATGTCTTGGAGCTGGTTTTGGGTACCCGCCGCCATCTCTTCCATACCAGCACTGATTTCCTGGCTGGAGATGGCCAGTTCGTTACTGGCCGTTCGGATTTGGTGGAGGAGCCTGGCCAGTTGACTTGTCATTCCGTTAAAGGCCTGGGTTAGGGCACCTGTTTCATCCCGCCTTTGTTTGGTGCGGAATTGACGTAAATGCCCTTGAGAGACGGCCTTAGCATGTTCGGTCAGTCCCTTAATGGGAGCTGCGATGTTGTTAGCCAGCAGAAGCGCTACGGTAGCAACAAGGAGAGCTGTGACCAGGGTTCCAATCAAGCCCACTCTAGTCAGTCTTTGGGT
>JGI24707J26582_10001556_pt1 | contig 17943 bp, 19 predicted proteins | sample BioPla1DNA1_FD_26582 | JGI IMG/M metagenome (IMG submission 26582)
AAGGCTCCTGGTTGATATACCACTCCTGCAATCGTATTCGGAAAAGAAGCATGCTTGACTCGATTGAGAATTACTGCTCCTACAGCTACTTGTCCTACATAGGGTTCACCTCTGGCTTCTCCATAAATAGCCGCTGCTAACAAGTATACATTTCGATTTGCATCTGTCGATGCTTGTTGCGTGGATGAATAAGTGGAAATACCTATTTTTTCTAGAGTATTTTTACCTGCAATACCATCTACTTTTAATCCGTGTTTTCTCTGGAATCTTCGTACTGCTTCCCATGTCTGATAACCATAAATGCCGTCTACATTTCCATAATAATATCCCCAATCTTTTAATCTTCTTTGAATTTCACGTACCGTATTGCCTCTAGAACCCCAACTGTAGTAAGTAGCCACCTGTACTACCTTACGACTTAAAAAAGATGTATGTATAGTAACAGAAAGGCTTAGTGCTACTACAAAAAAAGAGAGCCACCATTTTCGATTATTTTGCTTCATTTCTATTCCTCCTAACACCTGACACATGGAATTTATCTTTAGTATTTGTGAAAAATAGAATTTTATCCTTCTTTAGATAAATTTTGTAAAAAAATAACCCTGTGAAGGTTACATGAGTCATATCATATACAATCACAAGGTCCATTTTGCAAATAATTGTTTTGTTTCTATTTTCTTTTCTTGCCACCATTCTACAATTTTAAATTGTACCTTTATTGGAATTTCATCTGTATCATCAACAGCTACAATTAAATTGTATTCCTCTTCTGTTAAAATATTTTGTAATTGTTCTTTGGATTCTTCTGGAACAACTCCATGAGTAATATCTACAAAGCATAATGGTGGAAACATTACACACCACCAATTTTGACCNACAGCATCTCCTATTTCAATTTTAAGTGCCTCATACTCTCCAGGTGGTAAAACTATATCTCCATATTGTTTAGTCGGAAATAATGAAGGACCTAATGAAACTTGAACTGAATAATCTTTATCTTGTTCATGAATAACTTCTAATGCAATATCTTGTATCATCGTAAGAGAAGATTCTAATAAAACTCTTGTTTCCTCTAAACTATTGGATTCTTTCAAAAGAGGTTTCATTTGTTCTAAAACGGCATCTCTTACTTGATTTTTTAAAGCTTGATCCTCTGGTGCATCACTATTGGCAATAACATGAAATCGTATTAAATGATTGGAAAGTCCACTTTGTACTACATCAGAATATCCTTTGGTTCGATAACCAATGAGTAAAGTAATGAAAAAACCTAAGATTCCAGCACTAATTAAAAAATATCGTTCTTTTCTAATCCATTGTTTCCATAAATTTTTAATTTCCATTGATCATAACCCCTTTAAATTGGATGTTATTTTCATTATTTCCATTTTTATAAAAGGTTATTCATTTTTTTCTAAATCACAAATTAGAATTAGTACACCATTCCTATTCTTCGAATCGATATGTTAACATCTATTTCAATTTCCGCNTCTTCAAATATTTTTTCATAATCTTCTTTTATTTCNTTCCACACCTTAGGATATTTTAACTTTAATTGATCTTTTAATCCTATAATATCTACTTTATATTCCATTTGTAATATATCGAATACATCTCTTATCTCTTTCTTTATCGCTTCTTCTAATTCTATTTCTAATTGTTTTACCCACTTCGAGTCGATATACTTTTTAGAATTATCTAAAATATACTCGGATATATCTCCTTCTGTTTCTATTTGAACTTTTACTTTTAAATATTTATCATAAGTAGCGGAGACAACTTTAGAGGAAATATGAGATACTTCATAAGGTACATAAGCACCCTGATACCAAATAGGAAAATATCCTCCTTTATTTTTTCCCAATGTCCAAGAAAGAACCCGAACTTGTGCTTCGTCTAGCCATCCTTGAAACTGATAATCACGAAACACAGCTCCGCCTGAAAATCCTAGATTATTTTTCCCTTTTTTTATACGTGGAATAAAAGTAGTTCCTTCATTGTTGATTAATTGATTCAATACTTTTCCTACATCTATAATTAATTCATCAGGAATACTTGTAATATCCTGACTATGAATGGCATAACGATTTCGAAAAGGTTTTGTTTCTTCCTTTGCTTCTAATATCTCTTTAGCTGTATTCTCTGCAATCATAACAAGAACTGTTCTCCCAAATTGTGGAGTACGATCTATATAATCCAATACTTCTTGAAAAAGTACTTTATCTTTCGCTAATTCTTTTCCTAAAATTATAGTTTTAACATGTTCAAAATTAATAGGTTCTAAATAATAAGCTTGGGCTTTTTTGATTGTTCCTGTAAGGGTATCTCCTGTAACATATTGAAAGTATCGAAAAGGTTCATTTCCTCCTCCATTTTTTTGAACNGTACTCAAATTAGGGGTAGCATAGGTAATATTATAACGATAAGAATTTTTAGATGAGATAGTTTCTTTTTCTGATTTATCAATCCCTAGAGAGATCACAAATTGCTGATCATCAATCTCTTTTTTATCCCAACATCCCGTCAATAATAATAGAGTCACAAAAAGTATGCTCAAATATTTATTTTTTTTCTTCACTAGTAGCACCTACTTTTCTTATTTTTGCTATCAGCCATAACAAAAAAGGAATCACTATTAAAAATATAGGTCCTATCTTTCGCCTCAACCATTGTTGCCAATTATAAACTTCAATAATATCACTAGGATATAAAGATAATATGTANATAAAAGGAAGTAAGGGTAATACTAAATAAAATTGTTCGTTGGACTTTATCATCTTCGTAACAATTACACTACTAAAATAAAGATATCCACTAACTATAGAAAATACAGTATTGAGCCAAAAGATCATCATTAAGGCTTCTTGCCTTTCAATAAATGAAGCAGGTAAATGAATGACCTGCATTAAAGTCATCACGGGCCATATTTGTCGTTGAGTTCCTTTAGCTCCAAAAATAGCAATGGTCATCACTACCGTACTTAATTTTAATAANCCAACCACCAATAAACTAGTACGACAAATACCTCCTGATTTATTGGGTGGTTGTACAAAAGCATTTGAAAATAATAATAAGATCAAAGTGATGTATGTCAATGAAACATAATAACTACCACTAAAAAACTCTTTCCAAGAAAGTTGAAAAAAAGGTGCTAAATTAGGAATTTCCACCTTAGGGATAGCAAATAATAAGATTAAAATTAAAGGAATAAGTGTAATAGGAAATAAAATTTCTGCCACTCTCGCTCTACACTCATATCCCTTACGACTTAAATACGTACATATTAATAATAAAGAAATAATAATAAACTCAATGGGAGTATCTGGTAATAGAATTTGTTTCGTTAATTCACCAAAAATTCTAATTTTAATAGCTGCTGAAAGTATAAAAAATAGCAGGATAAATAAAGATAATAACATCCCTATCGGTCTTGTTACAATATGTCCTGAAAAATCAACAAAGGTTTCTTCTGGAAACTTTTTTACTAATTGTGCAATAAACCAACTATACAAAAAAGCTAATAAAGTCCCTCCAATCACCAAAATCCATCCATCTTGTCTAGCTACTTCTACTGTCACACGAGGTAAAATTAGTACACTTACACTAAACATATCTAAAATAAGGATGAGTTTCACTTGACGAGTAGAAACTTTATCATTCATACTATACATTAAAATTCCTCCCTTTTATTTTTTCTTTCTAGGGNCCTTCCTTCTAAGACGTATTCTTTGATCCGGACGAGTAAAGAGAGGTCTTTTGGTTTTCATAAAAAAAGGAAGTCGAAGAAGAGAATCTTGATAATCATTATTATATAGGGGCAAAAGAGCTGCATAAGGAGCTAAATAAGGAATATTAAAGCTTTTTAATGCAGATAAATGAATAATTAAAATTAACATACTAATCAAGAATCCATATAATCCTAAAATAGAAGAAAGAAAAATAACCATATACTTTGATAAACGAAAAGCGACTCCTAATGAATGACTAGGGATAGCAAAGGAAGAAATTGCTGTTAATGATACAATGATAACAATAATTGGACTAACAATATTAGCTTCTACAGCTGCTTGTCCAATAATAATTCCTCCAACTATACCAATCGTACTTCCAATAGGATCAGGAAGTCGAATCCCCGCTTCTCGTAACAATTCAAAAGCAAGTTCCATAATCAAAACTTCAATAATAGCAGGAAAAGGGACACCTTCTCTAGCTGCAGCCATAGACAACATTAAATTAGTTGGAATCATCGCAAGATGATACGTTGTTAGAGCAATATAAAGGCCTGGCAGAGCTGTAGCTAAAAAAGCGGCTCCATACCGAATGAAACGAATAAAACTGGCAATTTCCCAACGTTCATAATAATCTTCCGATGATTGAAAAAAACAATTTAATGTAGTAGGTAATAAAAGAACAAAAGGAGAATTATCAACAATAATTACAATTCTTCCTTCTAAAATAGCAGAAGCTGCTTTATCTGGTCGCTCTGTAATTTGAATTTGAGGAAAAGGGGATTTCCAATCATCTTGAATTAATTGTTCGATATGTCCACTATCTAAAATAGCATCTACTTTAAAATCTTCCAAACGTTGATTGACTTCTTCTAAAATTTTAGGACGCACAATATCCTCTAAATACATAATTGCAATATCTGTTTTACTTCGAATTCCTGCCTGNTTCTGTTTTACTTTCAACTTTGTATCTCGAATTCGCCGACGAATTAAAACTGTATTCACTCTTAGCGATTCACTAAAACCTTCTTTTGAACCACGTACTACGGATTCNGTATCTGGTTTTTCTACTCCTCTATTTGGAAATCCTTTTGTAGAAATAGCAATTGCTTGTTGATAACCATCAATCATTAATACGGTATCTCCCGATAGCACTTGATTACATACATCATTCATATTATCTATATTTTTTACTTCTGCTGTAGTCATTCCACCATCTTTAATAAAATCTAATAACGATGTTTGAATATCTTCAATTTTAGGTAATACTTCTCTTACGCCTACCATTAAAGGATATAACACTGATTGTTCTACTACTTGACGATCTGCCATCGAATCTACATAAATGATATAAGCCCATACTTTTTTTTCTTCTCCAATAGGAAAACGTCTCTTAATGACATCTTCACAATCCGTAAATAAGTTTTCTATCTGTCTTATATTTTCATTTAATGAAGCAGTTAAAGGCACAATGACTTTATTATCATTATCATGAGTATGATCTTCTTTTTTTTTCCGTTTAATAGTAGATCCAAATAACTGTTGTAAAATTTTCATGGCATACTCCTTTTAACATTCTTTCTATTTATCTTGTCTCCTTATTTGATAAAGAAAAAAATAACATAGACACCCAATACTCCAATAATATATACCCATCCTAGAATAGTAGCCATCATTGCTTCTTTTTTTTGTTTTCTTCTACGCAATCTAAAACCATCTGCATAAATAATAAAAATACTTATAATAATAACAAAAAATACAAACCATCCATCCCATATACTCTTTAATTTTTCTATTATTTCTTGCATAATCATCTCATCCTCTATTTCCATCCTCTTTATGAAAATTATTAACCAATTTATTACTTTTTATGCACAGACTTATTAAGAGCATAAAAAACATGATATAAAAAAGATCTTCCTATGAATCATAAAAGAAGATCTTTTTTATATCATGTTTTTTAAAATAATCAATCACTCATATACATTTTATTTTACTTTATCATGCTAAATATTTTTTTAAATTTTGAAGTCCAATAACAATACCTATTTCTGCTTCTTCCATACCTTCATACTCAATAGAAATAGTATCTTTATATCCTGCATTCTTTACAATATTTAAGCATTGTACAATAGGAACTTCTCCATGACCAATAATAGCTCCTTTTAAATAATTACCCGCACGTGTCTGAAACCAACCTTGTCCTGGATTCGGTTCATTACCTGATTTAATATAAAAATCTTTTGCATGGATATGAAAAGCATAAGGCATAAGCCTTCCTACGGCCTTCGCCGGATCTTCATCCACACAAAGAAAATTACCCATATCAATCAAGGCTCCAAAATTTGGATGATTTACTCCGTTGATTAATTTTTCTACCCGTTCACTATCNTGACAGAAAAATCCATGATTTTCAATCATTGTTTTAATACCATATTCTGCTGCATATTCTGTTACTGCTCGACAACCTTGTATCAATACTGGAAGCGCATCATCAAAACCTTTTGCGCCTGGATATCCAACAGGAAAACCTGAGGTTGCATCATGACGAATACCTGGCGCACCTAAAACACGTGCAATATCTACTTGGCCTTTTAATCGTTCTACTTCTGCCTCCCAATTCCCTCCTATATTATTTAAAAAATCTGCTCCTATGGTATAATTACCAATTTCAATACCCACTTTGTTACATTCTTCTCTGATTTTTTTTGCAAAAGAAACTGCTGTTTCTCCTTCTGGAGGTGTAAAATCAATAAATTCAATCACCTCAAATCCCATTTCTTTTGCTTTTTCAATCACCTCTAATAATGTTGCTTTTCCATTTCGTATCAGTTGACTAAAACTATATGAACTAACCCCTATTTTCATATATATCTCCTCCTAGCATCTAAAAGTCAATATATCTTAAATTATATACATAATATATACATGATATATACATAATTAAATATAAACATCTATAATACTTTTCATTTTATACCGAATATTATACGTATATTTTATATTTTTATAATACAATTATTTGTATTTGCTAAATATGAATACAATATCTTATTTTATCTTCTATATATGATAAAATAAGATATATTATTTAAACCATGAAAGGAGAACTCTAAATGGATATTCACCAATATAAAGACTATACCCTTCATGAGATTATGCCTATGCCAGATCCTCAATTTCCAATTAAAGCTGTACTAAATAGTGCATATCAAAGTGATACAGAAATTTTTCCTACGCATTGGCATCAACACTTAGAATTTTTATTCTTTACAGAAGGAGAAGGAATTATTTACTGTAACTCTAAACCTTATTATGCTCAAGCAGGAGACCTAATTGTTATAAATAGTAATGATCTTCATCGCGGTCAAAGTCTTTCTGTACCTTTACACTATCATTGTATTATCTTGGATATTCAACTTTTACAAAGTAAGGTAATGGATAGTTGTGAAACAAAATATATGATTCCCATACAACAAAATCGTATATTATTCGAAAACAAAATTTCCAATAATTCAAAGATTCAATCTTGTATCATCACTGTAATCCATGAATTAAAAAATAAAAAGTTAGGTTTTGAATTAGCTGTCAAATCATCTGTATTTCAACTTCTTACTTTACTTTTTCGTCACCATGCCACTACTATTTTAAGTGATAAAGAGTATACTTTAAGAATTCGTAACATACAACGTCTAAATCCTATCTTACAGTATATTTATAATCATTATACAGAANAAATTACTTTAGATCTTCTTTGTTCTTTAGCGAATAGTAGTCGTTATCATTTCTGTCGAGTTTTTAAACAAATTACAAATAAAACTCCTATTGAATATATTAATTTTCTGCGTATTCATCATGCTGAAAATTTATTGAAACAGACAGATATGAACGTCACCGAANTTGCTTTAGCTAGTGGATTTAATAATCTAAATTATTTTAGTAGAACTTTTAAAAAATATAAAAAAATATCTCCTTCTATGATTAAAAAAGAATCTTAAATGATATGAAGAAAATTCATACTTCTAAGTATTAAAAATTAAATATTTTTTCTATATCTTTTTAAAAATTGAACCGCTTCACGAATATCTTTTTCTGGATTATCACCTACTTCTCTTTCTATTGTTAAAAATCCATTGTAGCCAATTTCATTCAAAGCTTGAATCCATTGTTCAAAATCCACTTTCCCTTCTCCAAGGGGTGTTTCTAAGAAATAATCTTCTAATCGAAAATCTTCAATTCCACCTTCTGCAAAACATTTATATACCAATTCTGGATCTGATTTTTTTAACATGACACCATCTTTTGCATGTGTATGAACAATATAATCTTTTAATGTATATACACCTGCTATAGGATCATCTCCTGTAACCATAACAAGATTAGCAGGATCATAATTAACACGAACCCCCCTGCTCTTTAATGAATCTAAAAATTTCTTTAAAGTCTTTGCCTTCTCAGGTCCTGTTTCTATAGCAAAATACGCACCTACTTCATCTGCATAATTTCCTAGTATTTCACATGCTTCTTGCATCACTTTATATCTTGGATGATTTTCATCTTCTGGAACAACTCCAATATGTGTTGTCACTACCTTAGTCTCCAAATCTTTAGCCAAATCCATAATACGTTTTGATTTTTCAATCTTAGCTGGGTTATCTTTTGCAATAGCAAAACCATGTCCGCCTAAATCTCCACATAAAGCAGAAACAACTAAACCATTGGATTTAATATAATCTAACAACTCTTTTCTATCTTGTTTAGTTAAATTATCTGGATCCATTGGTCCATAAACAGCATACATTTGTATCCCTTTTGCCCCTACTTCTTTAGCTTTTTTAATCCCTTCTCGAATACCTACTCGGAAAGAGTCTACAATTACACCAATTTCATTATTATACATACTCTCGCCTCCTATATTTTATTGCAAAACAACTTCTTTTCCGGTTTCTGCTGATTTATAAATTGCATCTAAAATTTTCATAATTTCTACACCATCTTTTCCTGGATTTCTACAAGGAATATCTTTTAAAATACATTCAACAAAATGATTTATTTCTCTTCTAAAAATAGTATTCATATTATCGGAACCTAATTCAAGGAATGGTTTTGTTTCAGTAAAATATTTATTTCTTTCTTCATAAAACTCTAACTCAGGTTCCATTTGAGCTCCTGCTTTATCTCCAAATAAATTAACATAATTTTGAGACTTTTTTATATTTAATACCCAGCTAGTTTCAAAAAATAAAGTCATCCCATTATCAAATTTAATAATCGCAACAGCAGCATCCTCTACATCATTATACGGATTTTCCGGATCATAATCTGCAGAAAAATATTTATCTAATCCTTTCATATCTGGTTTCATACCTAAAGCATGAAAAGTAGAAGCAGATACAGAAACAGCTTTCGGTTTTCCTGTAATATAACGTACTAAGTCAATTACATGAACACCTAAATCAATCACAGGTCCTCCTCCTGAACGTTTTTTATCAGCAAACCATCCACCTGGATTTCCCCATTTACGAATATAACCNGTCTTTNCATAATACACATTTCCTAAATCTCCATTTTCTACTGCTTTTTTTAATAGATTTGCTTTTTCTTCAAATCGCCGAACAAAACCAACCATTAAAACCTTATTATTAGCTTTAGCTGCATCTACCATTTGTTGTGCTTCTTGTGCATTCATCGCCAACGGTTTTTCACACAATACGTGTTTACCTGCATTTAAAGCATCTATACTAATAGGTGCATGCCCATTATTCCAAGTTGTTACACTAACTGCTTCTAATTCATCTAATTTTAACATTTTTTTATAATCTGTAAAAACATAAGGAATATCATACTTTTTAGCATAATCTTTAGCCCTTTGTTCATGAATATCACAAACAGCTATTACCTTCACATTAGGTAATACATTATATCCTTCCATATGAAATTGACTAATACTTCCTGCACCAATAATACCATACCTACATTTAATGTTTTCATAATACAATCCCCCTATACTTCTTATTTGACTTCTTTTAACAATGTGATTTTATAGATTTTACTAATGAATCTTCAAAAGGAAAGTATATCTTTTTTCTTTCAATAGAAGATTTATAAATGCCTTTGATAATTTCTAAAGCTTTTCTTCCTTCTTCTCCATCAATACATATAGGGAGATNTTCCCTAACGCAATGATAAAAATCTTTTATCTGGGTAATATGACTACAGCCCCAATAACTAGGCCCTACAGATAGGCCATCATAACCATCGCGAATTTCATAATATTCTTCTCCCTCTAATTGAACCCAAGCCAAATCTTGTTTTAAACCTACTTTTCCTTTTTCACCTACAATTTCTATTTCGATAGGTGCATCATAGCTATAACAATTACAGGCATATAATTGATATAAACAACCATTTTTAAATTGTATAAACGCTTCCGCCACATCTTCTACATCCACAGCTTGATGATTTCGATTATCTACCGTTCCATCAATCCACTCCACGTCATCTCCCACAAGCCATTGTACTCGGTCAATACTATGNATCGCTTGATCGATTAGTACACCGCCTCCTTCTTTGTCCCANGTTCCTTTCCAGTCTGATTTTGAGTAATATGCATCAGAACGACTCCAAGATAAGTACGATCTTGCGGTTAATAACTTACCCAGTTCCCCTTTTTCTATTAATTTTTTAAAAACACCTTTATACATTCTTGCAATTCTTCCACAACCAATCATGGCGACTTTTAATTTTTTCATACGAATCACCCTCTTTACCTTATATTTATTTGGCTATTATTATAAATAGCAACTCACTTTTACCTTGTTTTTTATGAAATATACCGATATAAAAATCTTGCTATTTTCATTATAAGATAATTTTTTATTTTTTTCATGTACAAACTTGCTATATATTAGCACAAAATTGCTTTTATATAGAAATAAGCCTGTAAAATTATTCTTCTTTTATATCTATGAGTCTTCTTTTATAAAAACTTTTGTTTTTGATAATAAAAAAAGAGAAGCTGAATGATTTTCATTCTACTTCTCTTTTTCTTATTTGTTTTCTTTTTCTTCTTCTCGGATCAATTGTATCACTGCTTTTTCTTGATTTTGAATATGTATCGTTGCGACTCGCTCTGCTTCTTCTACTTGATTTTTCTCAATCACTTGTAATATTTCTTGATGTTCTTGTTGAATAATTTTATAACGATTGAAACGTCTTAAATAAGCTACTCGAAAACGATAAATTTGTTCTCTAAGATTATTGACAATTTGTATTAATTTTTCATTTTGTGTAGATTTAAAAATAATATCATGGAATTCTACATCTTTATCTACCATACCATAAACATCTTTTCTTTCTGCCGCTTGTTGAAATTCTTTCATCACATTTCTTAATTCTTCTAATTCCTCTGTACTCATTTTTTCACAAGCTAAACGTACTGCTAAAGCTTCTAAAGCTGCTCTCACTTCTAGTACATCTTCTATATCTTTTTCTGTAATCTCANCTACTTGAGCCCCTTTTCTTGGAATCATAACCACTAAGCCTTCAAGCTCTAATTTTCGGATGGCTTCTCGAATAGGAGTGCGACTTACACCCATGCTGTCTGCTAGTTGTTTTTCCATTAAGCGTTCTCCAGGTTCTAAATCTCCTCTTAAAATCGCTTCGCGTAATGTATTAAAGACGACGTCACGTAAAGGAAGATATTGATTTAAATCTACTTTTAATCGTTCATCAATCATCTTCATCTCTCCTTATTGAAAAATAGTTGTTACAAATACTTGACGAACCATTTGGGTTCTTTTTATTCGTTTAGCTGCCTTTTGTGCTTTTCCTCTATTTGTAAAAAGTCCAAATACAGTAGGTCCACTTCCACTCATTAATGATCCTAGAGCTCCTGAATCCTTTAGTACTTGTTTAATATCTGCAATAATGGGATAATCTTTGATTGTAACTGTCTCTAGTACATTACATAATCCTCCTGCAATTTGCTCTAGATCTTGATTTTGAATNGATTGAATCATATTTTGAGTAGAAGGATGTTCTTGAATCTCTTNCCAATTTAATTTTTGATAAATNGACCGAGTAGATATATGAATACCTGGCTTTGCTAATACTACCCAACATCGTGGTATAGAAACTAAAGGTGTTAATTTCTCTCCAATTCCTTGAGCTAAGGCTGTACCACGTAAAATACAATAGGGTACATCTGCTCCTAAAGATAAACCTATTTTCATCAATTCTTGTTTTGTTGTATAAATATTAAAAAGTCTATTAAGACCAATTAAAACTGCAGCAGCATCACTACTACCTCCACCTAATCCCGCTCCTACTGGAATTCTTTTTTTTAAATNAATATTTACACCTTGTGAAATGCCATAAATTTTTTTCATTTGTTGAGCTGCTTGATACACTAAATTTCGCTCATCACAAGGAAGCCATGGGAGATTGGATGTAATACGAATGATAGGCTTTGGAATCCTTTGTATCCATAACTCATCATATAAATTAATCGTCTGCATAATCATTTCTACATTATGATATCCATCTTCTCGTTTTCCAGTCACATCTAAAGTTAAATTAATCTTGGCTCGTGCTCGTAGATATAATTCTCTCATGAGTTCACCTTTCATTAGTCCTATAAATATAGAAACCTATCATTTTATAAACTATGATATTCTTAATATTTTTAAATGTATACTTTATATTATATACGTTTTTCTAGAATAAAGTCAATCCGAAAGAAAATACTTCTCCATCAATATACAATAACTGTTAAAAAATAAATAGCTATTTACCTGTAAAATAGATAGAAGGATTGACTTTTTTATATAATCGTAATATTATAATATTATCAACCATACTTTATTTATAGTATAAAAACAAATTGAGGTGAGATAATGATCAAAAAATATGAAAAAAAAGCCGAATTACTAAAGGCTTTAGGACACCCTGCACGTTTATGTATGGTACGGCGATTGATTGAAACGAATGGATGTAATGTATCTTACATGCAAAGTTGTATGAAACTCCCTCAATCCACTGTATCTCAACATATTGCTCGACTACGAGCAGCTGGTATTATTGAAGGTGATCGTAGTGGGTTAGAAATTAATTATCGAGTCGTTGATGAAGATGCCCGCCAAATTATTAAAGTCCTTTTTCCAGAAGATAAATAAAAAAACTTCTGCTAACTTTAGCAGAAGTTTTTTTGATTTATCACTCGTTTTCCTTTTTCGGTAACCCTAAAACTTATAATTGTATTGGATGTTGTAGAAGAAGCCATTGGACATCCCTTGCAACTAGCACATCCCTTATCACATAAATTACTCGTATCTTCTTCTTGAATACATCCCATTCTTTTTAAATCACTTAATACTTGTTCAATCATAGGTTCACTAGTATGAAACTGATGGGCTAAGTTTTTTTTTGAAAAAATAGGTTGATGAACAATTGCTTTTAAAATATCCGTTACCATACGAATCCTCTCCTATCTATGATAGATTCATATCTTTTCTTTGAATTAACTAAATCCAAGTAATTTTCCTATTTGAAATACAAGAACAGATAAAATCCAGCCTACAGCAAATGTATAAAAAACAGTAACTATTGCCCACTTTCTTGAATTGGTTTCTCGACGAATAGTTCCAATTACCGCTGCACAAGGAGTATAAAGCAAAGTCATGATCATAAAAGATACCGCGGTTAATGGAGTAAAAACCTCTTGAATAGCCATCACTAACCTTGTGCCTTCCTCCACGCCAGCATAAACCATTCCCAATGTAGCAATAACTGCCTCTTTCGCTACAATACCGGCAAATAATCCAACAGAAGCTTGCCATGTTCCAAAGCCTGCAGGTTTAAAAATAGGTGCAATAAAAGTTCCTATTTTACCTAAAATACTAGCTTGACTATGAGGTTCTACTCCATAAGGTAAAACTGATAAAACCCAAAGAATAGTTACCACAGTAAAGATCACGGTACCTGCTCTTTTTAAGAAAGAACTGACTTTGTCCCACATATGCAATAGAACACCTTTTACAGTAGGCATTCTATAAGGTGGAAGTTCCATAATAAAATAAGAAGGTTCCCCTTTAAATAATGTTTTACTAAATATTTTACCCATCAATAGTGCAACTAAAAATCCAAATACATAAAGTGAAAATAAAACCAATCCACCATGTTCAGGGAAAAATGCAGCAATAAAAACTAAATAAATAGGTAACTTAGCACCACAAGAAATAAAAGGATTAATTAACATCGCAATCATTCGATCTTTTTTACTATCTAATGTTCTTGTAGCCATAATACCAGGTACATTACATCCCGTACCNACTAACATCGAGATAAAAGTTTTACCATGAAGTCCTAATGATCGCATAATTCGATCCATTACATATGCCGCTCTTGCCATATAACCACTATCTTCTAAAATTCCAAAAAGCAAATACATCACCATAATTAATGGCACAAATTCTAAAACAGCACCTATACCACCAAAAATCCCCTCACTTACAAAAGCAATCAACCATTCAGGAGCATTTATATTACCAAGTAAGATGCCAACGTTTTCAGCAAGTGATTCTATTCCACCAGCTACTGCCTCACCTAAAATATCTTCCCCAATAGTAAATGTTAATTGATANACAATGAACATAATAAGTGCAAAAATGGGAAGTCCAAACCATTTATGAGTAACTATTTTATCTATACGATCCGATGTCGTAACTACTTCTTCACTAGGTTTTGTTACTGCTTCTTTAACAATATTAGCAATAAATTCATATCTTTTATCTACAATAATAAATTCTGGTTCCATATTAGTTGCTGCTATATGATCGATACTTTCTTGAACCATATTTAAAACAGTAGATCCTTGATTATCTTTTATTAATTCATTCATATAGCTATCATTTTCTAATAATTTTAAAGCCACCCATTGNTAAGGATATTGAACAGACATAGAAGAACTTTCAAGTACTTCCCGAATTTTTTCAATCTGTGCATCAATTTCTTTTCCATAACTAATTTCTTTTTGAGAATAAGAATAATTTCCTTTTATACTTTCCACAGATACTCTAATTAAATCCTTAATTCCATTTTTCTTCGAAGCAATCGTTGGTACAACCAACGTACCTAATTGTTTTGAAAGTTTATCCATGTTGATTTTAATATTTTTTTCTGCCGCCTCATCCATCATATTAAGAGCAACAATAACCTTTACTCCCATTTCTAATAATTGAGTTGTAAGATATAAATTACGCTCCATATTAGTAGCATCTACTACATTGATGACTACGTCTGGTCGATCTAATAAAATAAAATTCCGAGCTACCATTTCATCTTCCGAATAAGCCCCCAAACTATATGTTCCCGGTAAGTCAACCACCTTATATTTTTCTTTATTAANAGTAAGAATTCCTTCTTTNTTTTCTACTGTTACCCCTGGCCAGTTACCGACATGCTGATTAGCACCTGTAAGAGCATTAAAAAGTGTTGTTTTTCCGCTATTAGGATTTCCAACTAAAGCAATGGTTTTCAAAGCATTCGCCTCCNTATCAATTGANATTCATTCTCATCATTAAATAAAAAAATAAACTATTTTTATCTTTGACTTACTATTATTTTTTGCGCTAAACCTCTTCCTAAAGCAATTTTAGAACCGCCAAGAGAAATAATAATAGGTCCTGCATCATTTTTAATTACTTGTACTTCCGATCCTGTATTTAATCCCATTTCATATAGTCTTTTATCTATCTTCCTTCCTCCCATAATTTTACTAACAATTCCTTTCTCCCCTTGAGGGAAAAAAAGTAGCGGTGTATTCATAGTGATCATCTCCTTAACAAGATTCTACAAAAATCGTAGCCGCCTCATCTTTTCGCAAAGTTAATTTATACCCACGTATTAAAATTTCAATNGGATCTCCCATAGGTGCTTTTCCTTTCACTTCCACTTCAATACCCGGAACAACTCCCATGTCCATTAGTCTTCTTTTGACGTTCGTCTCTCTTGATATTTTTTTCACGATTACCTTTGANCCTAAAGGCATTTGATCTAAAGTAGTCATAGTACCCCTCCTATAAAAGAAAATGAAATTCATTATCAATANTATGATAATATATCTATCTGAAAAAATCAATACCTTTATTTGAAATAAAATAGTGAAACAACTTTCATATAACGATCTATTCTAATATAATTACTATATATAGCATTATGATTTTATTAGAATACTATATATACAAATATTGTTTTTAAATTATGAAATTTCCTACATAAAAAAATTAGGCAAAGAAAAATATTATATCTTTCTCTGCCTAATTTTTTTATAATTTATTTTGTTATTTTTTCTATTCCACCCATATAAGGACGAAGAACTTCAGGAATGACTACACTTCCATCTTCTTGTTGATAATTTTCTAAAATAGCTGCTGTTGTTCGTCCTATCGCTAATCCACTTCCATTTATCGTATGGATGAATTGAGCTTTATCCTTAGGATTATCTTTATAACGAATATTCGCCCGTCTTGCTTGAAAATCTTCAAAGTTACTGCAGCTTGAAATTTCTACATATCGTCCATAACTAGGCATCCAAACTTCAATATCATATTTCATCGCTGCTGTGAATCCTAAATCTCCCATGCATATTTTAACAACACGATAAGGAAGACCTAATAATTGTAATACTTCTTCTGCATCTTTTGTTAAGCTTTCTAGTTCTTCATAAGAATTTTCGGGTTTAACAAACTTTACTAATTCTACTTTATTAAATTGATGTTGTCGAATTAATCCTCTAGTATCTCGACCTGCTGATCCTGCCTCTGCTCGAAAACAAGCAGTATATGCACAATGTTTTATAGGAAGTTTTGCTCCTTCTAAAATTTGTTCTCTATACATATTCGTTACCGGTACTTCTGCAGTTGGTACTAAAAAGTAATCCATTCCTTCAATTTTAAAAGCATCTTCTTCAAACTTAGGTAATTGCCCCGTACCAATCATACTACGACGATGAACCATAAAAGGTGGAAATACTTCTGTATATCCATGTTTATCTTGATGAAGATCCAACATAAAATTGGCCAATGCTCTTTCCATTCGTGCCCCTAATCCTTTATATATAGTAAATCGTGCTCCTGTTATCTTAGCTGCAGCTTCTGGATCTAAAATATCTAACTCTGCTCCTAAATCCCAATGTGCTTTTGCATCAAAAGAAAAGTCAGGTACTTCCTTCCATTTTCGAATTTCTACATTATCTTCATCCGTTTCNCCTTCTGGTACAGAAGGATGAGGAATATTAGGAATGGTTAATAGTACATATTCTAATTGTTCATCTACCTCTTTCAATTGTTGATTTAAATTTTTTATTTGATCTGATAATTCCTTCATTTGATCTAAAATATCCTTAACATCTTTACCTTCTTTTTTCATCATAGGAATTTGTTTCGATACTGTATTTTGTTTACTTTTTAATTGCTCTACTTCTTGTAAAAGTTTTCTTCTTTTTTCATCTAATATTTTAAAAGCATCCAAATTAAAATCTTCTTTTCGTCTAGATAAAGCTTGTTTCACTTCTTCAAAATGATTTCNTAATCGTCTTATATCTAACATTTTTATCTACTCCTTTATTTATTTTTTATTATGATCAGTGAATATCTTTATATCTATTAGTGAAATAAAAAAATCCCCCATCCTAAAATAGGACGAGAGATTTTTCCCGCGTTGCCACCCAAATTGTCGTATATACGGATACGACCGCTTTATCGTAATATAAAGGTTACGAACCTTCTGACTCATCGCCAGCCACTCTGGAAATGGAAAGATCCTATAATACATCGATTTGCACCTACCATCGACTCTCTAAAGTATATAGTGATCGTAGTTTCCGTCATCGCAGTTTTACTGATTCAATTAAAAGAAGTATAGCATATTTTTATTTATTATACAAGGGTTCTGATTTTTAATATTTTTCTCTTTAATTTTTATTTTTCATGTATATTTCTAAATGAATCAGGATATCCTTATAAATGTACCAACCGGATGCAATATATTGCATAGATTCCGATATAAGGGATTGACCGTGCAAATATCATCTTATATCGGTCCATACTAGGTACATCATCTAATACCCCCCTCAACCTGGTGCTTCTCCCCCCTGAAGCCCAGGTCTTTTTACTTTACATCGAATACATCTGTAACATTATAACATCATTAAATG